>Ga0233369_1000007_pt1 | contig 149120 bp, 130 predicted proteins | sample ElkDunMinimDraft_26_FD_191537 | JGI IMG/M metagenome (GOLD analysis project Ga0233369, IMG submission 191537) | Fecal eukaryotic communites from dung pellets of Tule Elk in California, USA - Elk Dung D16 | ecosystem: Host-associated > Mammals > Digestive system > Large intestine > Fecal... | reverse complement strand
AGTCGCCAATGTTTATGCCCAGCGCACAGGTTTGCTCGCGGCTGTAGGTGTAGGCATCGACGCGCAGCTCGACGTGGTCCCAGCTGATCGGCATTTCATCCACGGCGGTGTTGAAGGCGTGCCCCGACGCGAGCAGCGGCAGCACGCTGCCGCGGATCACCCCGGTGTCGGTGAAGATACTGACTCGGCTACCTTCGGCAAAACGGCTGGACCAGCAGCCTACGGGTGACAGGCCCAGTCGGCCGCTGTCGTGAATTTCCCGGACTATGGCGCCAATGGTGTCCAGGTGGGCGGCGATGGCTCGGTCGGGGCTATATCGGCGGCCCTTGAGCGTGGCACGGATGGTGCCGCGGCGTGTCAGCTCGAAGGGCACGCCAAGCTCTCTCAGGCGCTCGGCCACGTAGCGCACGATGGTGTCGGTGAATCCGGTGGGGCTGGGAATGGCGAGCATTTCCAGCAGTACGCGTTGAAGATAATTGATGTCAGGTTCGGGGGTCGGGTTACTCACTTTCGCTCCTGTTCCGGTTGGTACGACGCCGTTCAGCCGGTGCTGGCTAGCGCGCTGTGATCTGGCTGGCGGTGTGGCTCAGGGGGAAGAGCAGGTCGATGAAGCGCTCGGCGGTCGGCTGGGGATTATGGTTGGCCAGCCCGACACGCTCGTTGGCTTCGATGAATACATGCTCGGGCTGATCCACCGCAGGCACCAGCAGGTCGAGGCCGACCACCGGAATATCCAGCGCTCGCGCGGCCCGCACCGCCGCTTCACGCAGTTCCGGATGCAGCTGGTCGGTGACGTCTTCCAGCGTGCCGCCGGTGTGCAGGTTTGCCGTGCGCCTCACGGCCAGCCGTTCGCCCTGGGGCAGCACGCTGTCCAGATCGAAGCCGGCATCACGCAGGCAGCGCTCGGTCTCCTCGTCCAGCGGAATGTGGCTTTCGCCGCTGGTGGCCGCTCGCCGGCGGCGGCTTTGCGCCTCGATCAGCTCGCCAATACGGTGGCTGCCGTCGCCGATGACTTCTGCCGGACGGCGAACCGCGGCGGCGACAACCTCATAGCCGATCACCACAACGCGAAGATCAAGCCCCCGATGGTAGCTTTCCAGCAGCACCCTCTGATCGAACGGGCGAGCACGCAGGATGGCTTGTTCCATGTCATCGGCATTGCGCAGGTCGACGGATACACCTTGCCCTTGCTCGCCGTCGACAGGCTTGACCACCACGCTGCCGTGCTTGGCGAGGAAGGCTGCGTTGTCCTCTGCCGAGCCAGCCAGTTGTTGGGCCGGTAGGTGCAGTCCGGCTCTTGCCAGCGTGCGGTGAGTCAGCTGCTTGTCCTGGCAAAGGGTCATGCTGACCGCCGAGGTAAGGTCGGACAGCGATTCGCGGCAGCGTACCCGACGACCACCCTGGGTCAGTGTGAACAACCCGGCTTCGGCGTCGTCGATCTGGATCTCGATGCCGCGCCGCCGCGCTTCGTCGACGATGATGCGCGCATAGGGATTGAGCCCGGCCTCGGGGGCCGGGCCAAGGAACAGCGACTGGTTGAAGCTGTTCTTGCGCTTGACGGTGAAGGTCGGCAGGTTGCGAAAGCCGAGCTTGGCGTAGAGCGCCTTGGCCTGGTGGTTGTCGTGCAGCACGGACAGGTCGAGATAGGCCAGTCCGCGACTCATGAAATGTTCGATCAGGTGGCGCACCAGTGCTTCGCCGACGCCAGGGCGAGTGCAGCTGGGCGATACCGCCAGGCACCAGAGGCTGGAGCCATTCTCCGGATCGTTGAAAGCCTTGTGATGGTCGACGCCCATCATGCTGCCGACAACCTGGCCGGTGTCTTCGTCCTCGGCGATCCAGTAGACCGGGCCGCCTTCCTCGCGAGGGGTGCACCGCTGGTGGTCGAGGGCCATCATGCCGCGCGCCTGATACAGCCCGTTGATGGCGCACCAGTCTGCCTCGCTTTGTGCACGGCGGATGGCGAAGCCGCGGAAGCGCCTGCGCGCGGGGCGGTAGTCGGTGAACCAGAGGCGCAGCGTGTCTGACGGATCGAGAAACAACTGTTGCGGCGCATGGGCCAGCACCTGATGCGGGGCCGCAACATACAGCGCGATGTCGCGTTCACCAGGTTTCTCTTCGAGTAAATCGGCCGCGAGTTCGGCGGGGTCGGCATAGGTATGGCCCAGCAGAATCCTGCCCCATCCGCAATGAAGGGTGACCGGGCCGCCCGGTTCGTCCTGCCCGTCCTCTGCCAGCCGAGCTTGCAGGCGCTCGTACGTTGGCGTCTGTCCCCGTAACAATCGCTGTCCCAATGCTTGTGATTTCTGCATGTGCGTTCCTTGTTGTATTGCGGGTCGAAACGTCGCTGGCTCGCTTGGCTCGGCCTCTTCGTCTACAGCCCCTGTTCGCTGAGCCAGAGATTGAGTGCCGCCAGCTGCCATAGCTTGGAGCCCCGCAGCGGCGTCAATTGTCCGTGGGGATCGCTGAGTAGCCGGTCCAGTGCCTGAGGGTTGTACAGCCCACGGTCTTGGCTGGGATCGAGCAGCAGTTCGCGCACCCAATTGAAGGTTTCACCTTCCAGGTGCTTCAGGCCCGGCACTGGGAAATAGCCCTTGGGTCGGTCGATGACTTCGGCGGGGATGACCTTGCGTGCCGCTTCCTTGAGCACGTACTTGCCGCCGTCAGGCAGCTTGTAGCGCGCCGGAATGCGCGCCGAGAGCTCCGCCACGTTGTAGTCAAGGAAGGGCACCCGTGCTTCGAGGCCCCACGCCATGGTCATGTTGTCCAAGCGCTTGACCGGGTCCTCCACCAGCATCACTGTGCTGTCGATGCGCAGCGCCTTGTCCACCGCGTCGTCCGCACCGGGTTGGGCGAAATGGCGGCGCACGAAGTCCCCCGAGAAATCGCCCTGGACCCACTTCTGTTGCATGGTTTCTGCGTATTCCTCGTGGCTGCGATCACGGAAAGCCGCGAGATAGGCGGCAGCCGGATCATCGGCGCCATCCACCTGTGGGTACCAGTGGTAACCGGCGAACAGCTCATCGGCGCCCTGACCGCTTTGCACCACCTTGCAGTGCTTGGACACCTCGCGGGCCAGCAGATAGAACGCGATGCAGTCATGGCTGACCATCGGCTCGCTCATCGCCTGGAAGGCGGCGGGCAATTGCTGAAGGATTTCCTTTTCCTGGATGCGCAGCTGATGGTGGCGGCTCTGGTAGTGGCTGGCGATCAGGTCGGAATACTTGAATTCGTCGCCGCGCTCGCCACCGGCGTCCTCGAAGCCGATAGAGAAGGTCAGCAGGTTATCGGTCATCCCGACCTCGCGCAGCAGCCCGACCAGCAGGCTGGAATCGACGCCGCCGGATAGCAACACGCCGACATCCACCGCTGCACGCTGGCGTAATGCGACGGATTCACGCAGCGCTGCCAGCGTACGTTCCTGCCAGTCCTCGAATGTGTAGTTCTGCTCGTCCTCGCGGGCACCGAATTGCAACGACCACCATTGTTGCCGTTCGACCGTGCCATCTGCTTGGACACGCAGCCAGTGGCCGGGAAGCATCTTTTCGATTCCGGCGATCAAGGTATCCGGTGCCGGAACCACGGCGTGGAAACTCATGTAATGGTTGAGCGCCACCGGGTTGAGCACACCGGCAATATCGCCGCCCTTGAGCAGCGCCGGCAGGCTTGAGGCGAAGCGCAAGCGGTCGGCGGTCCTCGACAGGTACAGCGGCTTGATGCCCAGACGGTCGCGGGCGATGAACATTTGCCGGCTGTCGCGCTCCCAGATGGCGAAGGCGAACATGCCGTTCAGTCGCGGCAGCAGCGCTTCGCCCCAGGCGTGGTAGCCCTTGAGCAGTACTTCGGTGTCGCCTTCGGAGAAAAAGCGGTAGCCCAGCCCTTCAAGCTCGGCGCGTAACTCGGGGTAGTTGTAGATCGCGCCGTTGAAGACCATCGACAGGCCCAGCGCAGAATCGATCATCGGCTGACCCGAGGCTTCGCACAGGTCCATGATCTTCAGCCGCCGATGCCCCATGGCCATCGCACCGCTACTATGAAAGCCGCTGGCGTCGGGGCCACGCGCTTTGAGGTGTTGCGTGATGCGTTCGACCGCTCCCAAGTCGGCAGGCCGATTATCGAAACGAAATTCTCCAGCTATGCCACACATGAAAATCCTTACTGGTTATATGCCAATAAGGGGTGTGACTGACGCCCGAATCGTGAAGTTCAGGTTTCCAGACCGGCGTGCCCGCCAGCCCTACAGGCGAAAACCTTCGATGATGTGCTCAGCCAGCGTTTCGCTGGCCTGCGAGCGATTGCGTTCGCTGCGCAGCAACATGATGCTGGCGAGCGGCAGTTCCGGCATGCCTTCGGCCGCACCCAGCAGGCGTAATTCGGGCGGTACCACGCTTTGCAATTGAGCGGAGACCGCGAGTCCCGCCCCGACAACCGCCAGCAACGCGGAAAGGCTCGGGCTGGTGTACGCAACCCGATAGGGAATTTCCAGGCCGTCTAGCGCATTGCACGCCCAGGCGCGGCAGAAACAGTCGGTATTGAACATCGCCAAGGGGATCGGGCGCTGTTCGTGGGTGTTGAAACCGGGCGCTTCGGCCCAGACGAAAGGCTCGCGCCGCAGCAGCTGGCCGATCTCCGTTCCCGGCTCGCGGGTGACGATGGACAGATCCAGGTCCCGTCGTTGCAGTAGCAAGTAAGAGGGCTCGCAATGAACCTCGACCTGAACCAAGGGGTAGCTCTGGGCGAAGCGCGACAGAATCCCCGGCAGAAAGCGCATCACGTAGTCGTCCGGCGTGCCGATGCGCACCGCACCTACCATATGCGGCTCGCGCAAAGTGGTCAGCACCTCGCCGTGCAGCTTGAGAATCCGCCGCGCATAGCCGAGCAGCACCTGGCCCTCCGATGCTCAGCCGCAAGTTTGAAAGCGCATAGCGGATTGGCAACGTCTGCCACAGCGTCGACAATTCAATCGAACCCCCAACGGAGCACGGCCATGCTCGATACCGAACGCTGCTGGCAAGCCCTTTGCGAACGCGATGCAAGTTTCGACGGGCACTTCGTATTCGCCGTGCATTCCACCGGTATTTTTTGCCGTCCGAGCTGCCCCGCTCGCCGTCCCCGACGTGAATCAGTGACCTTCCACATCAACGCAGATGCGGCGCTCGCGGCGGGCTTCCGCCCCTGTCGGCGCTGCGCGCCGCAAGGAAGGAGTCCGGCCGAACAGTTGGACGAGCTCGTCGTGGCGGCCTGCCGCCTGCTTGACGAAGCGCCGCAAACACCGACGCTTGACCAACTGGCCGCACGCATCGGTCTTTCTGCCTCGCACCTGGCGCACGCCTTCAAGGCGCGTACCGGCACGACGCCTCACGCCTGGGCCAACGCGCGGCGCCGCGAGCGTCTCGACGAACGGTTGCCGAGCGCCGACTCGGTATTGGCCGCGGCGCTCGACGCCGGCTTTTCGGGAACTCGCGGCGTGTATCAGGCACCCGCTGCGCTGAGTCCTGCGCAACGCAGCCTGTATTCGCTCGCGGCTATTGCACGGGGCGTCTGGGCCCAGCTGGTGCGCTGGCAGACGCTTTACAGCCAGCGCCAACAGCTTGCTGCGCTCAGCGACGAGCTGCTCAAGGACATCGGGCATAGCCGCGCCGATATAGAAGCGGAGGTCAGCAGGCCGTTCTGGGACGACCCGCTGAAGCGCCGCTGATCAGCATCAGGCCTTGCCGCGGATGAGCTTGCGCAGCAGAAAACGGCTGGGGTGGCAGGCTTCGGCAATGGCACGGGGAACCGGCAGCGGCTCCCCGTCCAGCCAGGCGGCTAACAGCTCGCCTGAAAGAGGCGTGGTGATCATCCCGCGCGAGCCGTGTGCGGTATTCACATAAAGGCCGTCCAGCCATGGGCAGGGTGTGTCCGGCACCCGGCGGGCGTCCTTGCCCAGCGCCGCATAGGCCTCGGCGAATGCGGGTGCGTCGGCCAAGGGGCCGATGATCGGCAGGTAGTCAGGACTGGTGCAACGCATGGCGACTCGGCCATCGAGCTCGCTGATCGTGCGCGAATCGGCTTGCAGTCGCTGATACAGATCGGACGATATCTCCTTGAGCATTTCGAGATTGGAACGGTGCTCGGCTTCGCTGGGGGAGGGGTCCGTCTGATCGAAATTGAAACTGGCACCCAGGGTGTGCTGGCCCTCACGGGGTGGTGCGACGTAGCCCTTGGCGCACAGCACGGTCCCCAACGCGGCGCTTTGTTCGGTGGCCGGCAGACCCGTGATCTGCCCGCGGATGCGTTTGAGCGGCAGCCAGGCGCTCTGGCTGAATTGCGCCGCTTCGGCAGCGCCTGCCAAAACCACCACCGGAGCCTGCGCCAGAAGCCGGTCACCATCGAATGCCAGCCACTGGCCGTTTTCACGACGCAGCTGCAACGGTTGGTGATGACGCAGCAGCTCAATGCCGGGACGTTCAACCATCCAGCGGCAAAGCGCTGGCGGATGCACCCAGCCAGCATCGGGATAGAACAGCCCGCCACCGGTCAGCGTCACGCCGGCCAGCTGTTCGGCTTGCACACGATCCACCGGATGCAGCAGGGTGGTTGGAAAAGCATCGGCCAGCCCGGCCTGCCGCTCGGTTTCCTTGTTGTCATAGGCCAGCTGCAACACGCCGCAGGCGTCCCAGTCACGACCGCGTTGCAGGTTCTGCAACAGCCGACGGGTATAGCCGAAGCCGCTGACGACCAGCTGTGACAGCGCCGTGCCGTGAGCTGAGAGTTTCAGGTAGAGCACACCCTGCGGGTTACCCGAGCCTTCCTGGGCGATGTCGGCGTGACGTTCCAGTAGGCTAACTTGCCAGCCCCGGGCTGCCAGGCTAGCCGCGCTGGCGCAGCCAGCCAGCCCCGCCCCGATCACCACTGCCTGGCGTTGCGTGGCCCGGTAGCTTGGGCGCGCATACCAAGGTTTTTCCGATACCGCAGGCTGACCCCCGAATTGACCGCGCATGATTTCCCACTTCTGCCCGAAACCGGGAACACGTTTCACCTCGAAGCCGGCATCGATCAAGCCGCGGCGGACGAAACCGGCGCTGGTGAAGGTACCGAAGGTGGTGCCCGGCACCGACAGTCGAGCCACTTGGGCGAATAGCTCCGGCTGCCACATCTGCGGATTCTTCGCCGGCGCGAAGCCATCGAGAAACCAGGCATCGATGCGTGCGTCCAGCATTGCCAGGTTTTCCTGTGCATCTCCGATCATCAGCGTGAGCGACACACGGCCATCGGCCAACCGAAACTGCTGAAAACCGGGGTTCACGGCCACATATTGCGCCAGTAACTGCTGTGCCAGTTCGTGCAGTTCCGGCCAGAGCGACAGCGCCCGCGCGAGGTCTTCTCGTCTGAGCGGGTGTTTTTCGACACTGACGAAGTGCAACCGAGTCCCCGCGGGGGCCTGCTGTTCGAACAGCTGCCAGGCGCACAGGAAACTCAGTCCTGTGCCGAAGCCGGTTTCGCCGATAACCAGGTGCTCGCCCGGTTGGAGTGCGGCAAAACGCGAGGCGAGATCGTTCTGGGCCAGGAATACGTGTGTGGTCTCTTCGATGCCCGAAGCGCGCGAGAAGTACACGTCGCCGTATTGGCGAGATTGCGGCTGGCCGTTTTCGTCCCAGTCGAGTTCGGCATGCTGGAAATCGGCTGCGGGGAGGTCGGACATAGGCGGGTCCTGGCAAAAGTCGGGATTCTAGCAGCGGCGCTCGGGTGTGGGCGTATGCGCTTTGTCGCAGCGCGCAACGGCATTGCGCTCGCCAAGTGGCTTACTGGCTTGTAAGTTTGTTTGCCCTGACTGGAGATGAAGATGTTCGAATCCGCTGAAATCGGCCACGCCATCGACAAGGCCAGCTACGACGCCGAACTTCCGGCGCTGCGCGAAGCGCTGCTGCAGGCGCAGTACCGGCTCAAGGAGCAGGGGCGACTTTCGGTGCTGATCCTGATCAATGGCATCGAGGGTGCCGGCAAGGGTGAAACCATCAAGCTGCTCAACGAATGGATGGACCCACGGCTGATTCGCGTCGACCACTTCGACTTGCCCACCGACGAAGAGCTGGCCCACCCGCCAGCCTGGCGTTACTGGCGGCGCCTGCCGGAAAAGGGCCACACTGGCATCTTCTTCGGCAACTGGTACAGCAAGATGCTCGAGGGGCGTGTTCACCGCCGCCTCGACAGGAATGATCTGGAAGTGGCCATCGACCGTGCCCAGCGTCTGGAGCAAATGTTGTGCAAGGAAGGCGTGCTGATCTTCAAGCTCTGGTTCCACCTGTCCAAGGAACGCATGCTCGCGCGGCTCGACTCGCTGAAGGACGATCCGCTGCACAGCTGGCGCATCAGTCTGCTGGATTGGCAGCAATCGAAGACCTACGACAGGTTCGTCCGCTACGGTGAACTGATTCTGCGCCGCAGCAGCTGCGATTTTGCGCCCTGGAGGGTGATCGAGGGGAGCGACGAGCGCTACCGCAGCCTGACCACCGGCCGCCTGTTGCTCGAAGGTATGAATGCGGCGATGGATGCCGTCGAGCAGCATCCGGTGCAGCCTGCTGCACCGGCTTCCCGGGACGCCAATCGCATGAGCCTGCTGGGCAGCTTGGATCTCGGGCAACGCTTGGATAAGGACGACTACAAGCAACAATTGGTCGAGGAGCAGGCCCGGCTGTCGCGCCTGTTGCGTGACCGCCGCCTGCGCAAGCGCGGCGTGCTGGCAATGTTCGAAGGGCATGATGCAGCCGGCAAGGGCGGCGCCATCCGTCGTATCACGGCGGCGCTGGACCCGCGTCTATATCGCACCGTCCAGATTGCGGCTCCTACCGAAGACGAACGGGCCCAGCCCTGGCTCTGGCGCTTCTGGCGCAACGTTCCGGCGCAGGGGCAGTTCGCCATTTTCGACCGTTCCTGGTACGGCCGCGTACTGGTCGAGCGTGTCGAGGGCTTTTGCACGCCCGAGCAATGGCAGCGCGCTTACAGTGAAATCAACGATTTCGAGGAACAGCTGGTCGAGGCGGGCACTGTGGTGGTCAAGTTCTGGCTGTCGATCGACAAGCAGACCCAGCTGGAGCGGTTCCAGGAACGCGAGAACACGCCCTACAAGCGCTTCAAGATCACCGCCGAAGACTGGCGCAATCGCGAGAAGTGGGATGAATACGACAGCGCCGTAACGGACATGGTCGACCACACCAGCACGGAAATCGCGCCCTGGACCCTGGTGGAAGCCAACGACAAGCGCTTCGCCCGTATAAAGGTGCTGCGCACGCTCAACGAAGCGCTGGAAGCCGCTATCGGCAAGTAGCCAGTGGTAGTCGATGGGCTTTCATATGCGGGCTGAATGGTCGTCGCCAGGGTTGCCTGCCGGCCACTATTCTCGGGGTATCGCCAACAATAAGATCCCGAGGTGTGCCATGCGTGAAGTAGTGATCGTTGACAGCGTACGGACCGGCCTTGCCAAGTCCTTCCGCGGCAAATTCAACATGACCCGCCCGGATGACATGGCGGCCCATTGCGTAAATGCGCTGCTGTCGCGCAACGACCTGGACCCCAATCTGGTCGATGACTGCATCGTCGGTGCCGGCTCCAACGAAGGTGCGCAAGGCTACAACATCGGTCGCAACGTGGCGGTATTGTCGCGCCTAGGCATCGATTGCCCAGGCATGACCCTGAACCGCTACTGCTCCTCGGGATTGCAAGCCATCGCCATGGCCGCCAACCAGATCGCTTCAGGTTGCAGCGACGTGATCGTCGCCGGCGGCGTCGAATCCATCACCCTGACCGCCAAGAGCAAGAACACCGATCACCTCTACAACCCGGTCATCCAGGCCCAGGTGCCAGGCATCTATCACACCATGGGGCAGACGGCGGAGCTGGTGGCCCGCCGTTACGATGTGACCCGCGAGCGGCAGGACGTCTACTCCCTGCAGAGCCAGCAGCGCACCGCGCAGGCTCAGGCGCAGGGACTGTTCGTCGACGAGATCGTGCCGATGAACGTCCGTTATTTCAGTGAGGACAAGCAGACGGGCGAGCGCACCGAGCACGAAGGCGTGGTCGATCGTGACGACTGCAATCGCCCGGACACCACCCTGGAAAGTCTCGCGGGCCTCAAACCGGTATTTGCCGAAGACGGCTCCGTGACCGCCGGCAACGCCTCGCAGCTGTCCGACGGTGCCTCCATGACCCTGGTCATGAGCCTGGACAAAGCCATTGAGCTCGGCCTCAAGCCGCGCGCGTTCTTTCGCGGCTTCACCGTTGCCGGTTGCGAGCCGGAGGAGATGGGCATCGGTCCGGTCTTCTCGGTGCCCAAGCTGCTCAAGGCCACCGGCCTGCAAGTGCCTGACATCGATCTTTGGGAGCTCAACGAAGCCTTCGCCTCGCAGTGCCTGTACTGCCGCGACCGGCTGGAAATCGACAACGAAAAGTTCAACGTCAACGGCGGTTCCATTTCTATTGGTCACCCCTTCGGCATGACCGGCTCGCGTACCGCTGGACATCTGGTGCGTGAGCTGCAGCGGCGCAACCTGCGCTACGGCGTGGTGACCATGTGCGTCGGTGGCGGCATGGGCGCGTCGGGGCTGTTCGAAGCGGTGCGCTGAGCATCAGGCTAACGAACGATTGCCCCGGCCTCCGGAAGAGTGCGCTCCGCCGGGCCTGGGTGCGCGTCAAGCGCCGGGCGCGCACCCAGGCCCATTGCCGCGCTTTCCGGGCTACTGGACAAGGAGCGGTCCTGGTTGCTTAAACCTGAGTGCTTCCCAGCATGGTTTCGGGGCGTACCCACTGATCGAATTCTTCATTGCTGACATAGCCAAGTGCCAGTGCAGCTTCGCGCAGGGTGCTGCCTTCGGTGTAGGCTTTCTTGGCGATTTCCGCAGCTTTGTCGTAACCGATGTGCGGATTCAGCGCGGTGACCAGCATCAGGCCGCGTTCCAGGTGTTCTGCCATGCGCTCGGCGTCCGGTTCCATGCCAGTGATGCAGTGGTTATTGAAGTTGCGGCAGCCATCGGCCAATAGGCGGATCGATTCCAACAGGTTGTGAATGATCACCGGCTTGAACGTGTTCAGCTGCAAATGCCCCTGGCTCGCGGCAACGCCAATGGTCACGTCATTGCCCATGACCTGGCAGGCGAGCATCGACAGTGCTTCGCACTGGGTCGGGTTGACCTTGCCGGGCATGATCGAGCTACCCGGCTCGTTGGCGGGCAGGCGCACTTCGGCAAGCCCGCCGCGTGGGCCAGAGCCGAGCAGACGCAGGTCATTGGCAATCTTCATCAGCGCCACGGCAAGGGTTTTCAGCGCGCCCGACAGAGCCACCAGCGGTTCGTGCCCCGATAGCGCGGCGAACTTGTTCGGTGCCGAGACGAAAGGCAGTCCGGAGAGTGCCGCCAGTTCCGCCGCAATCGCATCAGCGAAACCCTGTGGCGCGTTGAGCCCGGTGCCCACTGCGGTACCGCCCTGGGCCAGTTCGAGTACCGCCGGCATGGCCTGGCGAATGGCGCGCTCGGCAATGTCCAGCTGGGCGACGAACGCCGACAGTTCCTGGCCGAAGGTCACTGGCGTGGCATCCATCATGTGGGTTCGTCCGGTCTTGACCAGCTTGGCGTAGCGCGCCGCCTGTTCGGCCAAGCCGCCGGACAGCTCGGCGATAGCGGGCAGCAATTGATCGTGTATCGCCCTGGCCGTGGCTATGTGCATGGCGGTGGGGAAGCAGTCGTTGGAACTCTGTGCGCGATTGACATGATCGTTGGGGTGCACCGGGCTTTTGCCACCTCGGGTGCCGCCGGCCAGTTCGTTGGCACGTCCGGCGATCACCTCGTTGACGTTCATGTTGCTCTGGGTGCCGCTGCCGGTCTGCCAGACCACCAGGGGAAACTGGTCGTCGTGTTGGCCGTGGAGGATTTCATCGGCAGCCTGCTCGATCAGCCGGGCGATGTCGGGCGGCAGGTCTCCTATGCGGTCGTTGACCCTCGCCGCGGCTTTCTTGATCAGCGCCAGGGCATGCAGGACGGCAAGTGGCATGCGCTGATCACCGATCTCGAAGTTGGTGAGCGAGCGCTGGGTCTGGGCGCCCCAATACGCATGCTCCGGTACCTCCACGGGCCCCAAGCTGTCGGTTTCGGTGCGTGTCATGCTGTTTTCTCCGTTGATGGGCTATCGAATATAGGCTGCCGGGGAAGGGCGCAGGTTCCCGATTCCCTTGAGCCATGGGAACTCCGCGCGCAGAATGTGTCCATTGAGGGCTGTCTATTGCCCCCTATAAGGAATCTTTTATGTCCCTGTTTCGCACGTTTGGCCTTTGCAGCGCCTTGCTTCTCGTCCTGCTCAGCGTTCAGGCCAGTGCCGCTAGCGCCAGCCATGCCGCCCAGGCCGAGCGCTTTTTGAAACTGGCCAATGCCGATCGCCTGACGGTGCCGGTGTATGCCCAGGTGCAGCAGATGTTCGCCCAGCGTTTTGCCGAAGCCCAGGCGCCGGAAAGCAAGAAGGCCTCGCTTGAGCGTTATCAGTCCCAGGCAGATGCAGCGCTGGACAAGGCCATTGGCTGGGACAAGCTGAAGCCCGAGCTGGTCGCCATCTATACCAGTGAGTTCAGCGAGAGTGAGCTCAAACAGCTGAACGAGTTCTACGAGTCCGCGCTTGGCAAGAAAATGCTGGCCAAGCTTCCTGAACTCAACGCGCGCTCAGCCCAGGTGACCCAGAGCAAACTTGAAAGCGCGGTGCCTCAGGTGAACAAGCTACTGGCCGATATGACCGCCGAACTCGACACTCAGAACAAGCCCTGACGGAGTTAGCCAGGCATGACCAAACTGAACACCATCGAAACCGCCCTGCAGGCGCTGCAACCCGAGCACCTGCAAGTGCTGGATGAAAGCCACATGCACAGCCGTGGCCAGGAAACCCATTACAAGGCTGTGATCGTCAGCCATCAGTTCGCCGGCTTGAGCGCGGTCAAGCGCCATCAGAAGGCCTATGCCGCCATGGGTGATTTGATGGAGCAGATCCACGCCCTGGCATTGCACACCTATACGCCGGACGAGTGGCAGCTGCAGGGCGCCGCGCCGGCTTCGCCGGTGTGCGCGGGCGGGCACAAGTAACCTTTGAGGACAATCGCGCATTTGTTGCTAGAATGCGCCCCGCGCCGGCTTACGCCGGCGTTGTCGTTTTCGCATTCCCGGTCCGTCCTTTACGAGGGTGACCACTGGAGGAAATTTCCGATGATCCAGAAAATCGTCGTCGCGGCGCTGTACAAGTTCGTCTCCCTGCCGGACTACGTGGCGCTGCGTGAACCGCTGCTCGAAACCCTCGAAACCAACGCTATCAAAGGCACGCTGCTGCTGGCGGAGGAAGGAATCAACGGCACCGTGTCGGGTACTCGCGAAGGTATCGATGCGCTGTTGAGCTGGTTCGGCAACGACCCACGCCTGGCGGATATCGATCACAAGGAATCCTACTGTGACGAGCAGCCGTTCTACCGCACCAAGGTCAAGCTGAAAAAGGAAATCGTCACCCTGGGCGTGCCGGGTGTTGACCCCAACCAGCGTGTCGGCACTTACGTCGAGCCGCAGGACTGGAATGCGCTGATCGCCGATCCCGAGGTGCTGCTGATCGACACCCGCAACGACTATGAAGTGGCCATTGGCACCTTCGAAGGCGCGGTCGACCCGCAGACCAAGTCTTTTCGGGAGTTTCCCGAGTACATCAAGGCGCATTACGACCCGGCCAAGCACAAGAAGGTCGCCATGTTCTGCACCGGCGGTATCCGCTGCGAGAAGGCCTCCAGCTACATGCTGGGCGAGGGTTTCGAAGAGGTCTATCACCTCAAGGGCGGCATCCTGAAGTATCTGGAGGAAGTGCCCCAGGCCGAAACCCGCTGGCAGGGCGAGTGTTTCGTGTTCGACAACCGGGTTACCGTGCGCCACGATCTGAGTGAGGGCGATTTCGAACAGTGCCACGCCTGCCGTACGCCGATATCCGCTGAGGACCGCCGGTCGGAGCATTACGCGCCCGGTATCAGCTGCCCGCACTGCTGGAACACGTTGAGCGAAAAGACCCGCACCAGCGCCCGCGAACGCCAGAAGCAGATCGAACTGGCCCTCAAGCGCAACCAGCCGCACCCCATCGGTCACAACTACCGTAAACAGGGTGCGTAGCAGCAGCGGTACAGGAGTCCTATGGCTACCCGACTGATCTATGTGATGGACCCGATGTGCTCCTGGTGCTGGGGTTTTGCGCCAGTGGCCGGAGCGTTGGCGGCGCAGGCCGAGGCGCGCGGAATCCAGATGTATCTGGTGGTCGGTGGACTGCGTCGCGAGCAGATGACCATGGACGCCGCCGGTCGCGAGCGCACTCTGAACTACTGGCGGGCGGTGCATGAAGCCAGCGGCCAGCCGTTCGACCTGGAGGGCGGGCTTCCGGAAGGTTTGGTCTATGACACCGAGCCGGCGTGCCGGGCGCTGGTGACCGCGCGAAGTTTCGACGAACAACTGGTCTGGCCGTTGGCGATGCGTATCCAGCAGGCCTTCTACGTCGAGCGTTGCGACGTGTCGTGGCCGCAGCGGTTGGCGGACCTGGCCGAGGCGGTTGGAATAGCGCGCGGCGAATTCGCCGACCGTTTCGTCTCGCAGACCATTCGCGACGCCACCGAGGCGGATTTCCAGTGGGCGAGCAATCTGGGCATTGCCGGATTTCCCACCCTGCTCGCCGAACGGCACGGTCAGCTGGCGCTGCTGACCAATGGCTATCAGCCCCTCGAAACATTGAGTCCGTTGCTGGCCCGCTGGCTGGAGCACAACGCCCATGCGTGATCGGCTCAGCTGGGCAGAGATTCGCCGGCTGGCCCTGCAGCACCGCAAGGAGCTGGTACTGGCCAACCTGGTCGCGGTGCTGGCGACATTGTGCAGTGTGCCCATTCCGTTGCTGCTGCCGCTTCTGGTGGACGAGGTGCTGCTGGGCGACGGCAACACCGCGCTGCAGCTCATGGATAGAGTGCTACCGGCAGGCTGGCAGACAGCGGTCGGCTACATCGGGCTGATGTTGTGCGTCACGTTGCTGCTGCGCGCTTGCTCGTTGCTGTTCAACGTGCTGCAGGCGCGGCTGTTTGCGCGGCTGTCCAAGGACCTTGTCTACCGCATCCGCGTGCGGCTGATTGAGCGACTCAAGCGCATCGCCCTCAGCGAGTATGAGAGCCTCGGCGGCGGTACCGTGGCGGCCCACCTGGTCACCGATCTGGAGACCATCGACAAGTTCATCGGCGAAACCCTCAGTCGTCTGCTGGTGGCAGTGCTTTCCATCGTCGGTACGGCGGCGATCCTGTTGTGGATGCATTGGCAACTGGCGCTGCTGATCCTGCTGTTCAACCCGCTGGTGATCTACGCCACGGTACAGCTGGGCAAGCGCGTCAAGCACTTGAAGAAGCTGGAGAACGACAGCACCTCGCGCTTCACCCAGGCGCTCACCGAAACGCTCGACGCCATTCAGGAAGTCCGAGCCGGCAACCGCCAGGGCTTTTTCCTCGGGCGCCTCGGTTTGCGCGCCCGCGAAGTACGTGACCATGCCATCGCCTCGCAGTGGAAGACTGACGCCTCCAATCGTGCCAGCGGTCTGCTGTTCCAGTTCGGCATCGACGTGTTCCGCGCAGCGGCGATGCTCACCGTGTTGCTCTCCGACCTCTCCATTGGCCAGATGCTGGCTGTGTTCAGCTACCTGTGGTTCATGATCGGACCGGTCGAGCAGCTGCTCAGCTTGCAGTACGCCTTCTACGCTGCCGGCGGTGCGCTGTCGCGGATCAACGAGCTGCTGGCGCGAGCTGACGAGCCGCAGTACGAAGGCGGATGCAACCCGTTCGAAGGCCGCCGGACGGTGAGCATCGAGGTGCGCGGTTTGAGTTTCTCCTACCAGGACGAGCCGGTGCTCGAAGGCCTGGACCTGAGCATCGCGCCCGGCGAGAAGGTGGCTATCGTTGGCGCCAGCGGTGGCGGCAAGAGCACCTTGGTGCAACTGCTGCTGGGCCTGTATCAGCCCCAGAGCGGGCAGATCCGTTACGGCGGCGCCAGTCTGGAACAGGTCGGCCTGGAGACCGTGCGTGAGCACGTGGCGGTGGTGCTGCAGCATCCGGCGCTGTTCAACGACAGCGTGCGCGCGAACCTGTGCATGGGGCGCGAGCGCAGTGACGAAGACTGCTGGCATGCACTGGAAATTGCCCAGCTGGCCGAAACCATCCGGCAGTTGCCCAAGGGGCTGGACAGCATTGTCGGTCGCTCCGGCGTGCGGCTTTCCGGTGGGCAGCGCCAGCGCTTGGCGGTGGCGCGAATGGTCCTGGCGCAGCCCAGTGTGGTCATACTCGACGAGGCTACCTCGGCACTCGACGCGGCTACCGAATATGCCTTGCATCAAGGGCTGGCGCGTTTCCTCGAAGGACGTACCACGCTGATCATTGCCCACCGTCTGTCGGCTGTTAAACAAGCCGACCGGGTGTTGGTGTTCGATGGCGGGCGCATCGCCGAGCAGGGTGAACATATGCAGCTGATAGCCGACGGCGGGCTCTACGCCAGGCTTTACGGACATCTTCAGCACTGAGCCTATGCCGAGCCGCGCGAAATAAAGTTCGCGAGAGGCCTCAATTCCTGTCTCGGCAGGCCGACTCTTGGGCCAGGCATTTCTGAACAGGAAAGTTTCCATGACAGCAATAACGAACCCTTTGACCAACCTGCCCGTGGGCAAGAAGCTGACATTCGGCTTTGGTCTGGTTCTGGCCCTGACCCTGGCCGTGGCGGGCACCGGCTTTTTCGCCGTGGATGCCATAGTCACGCGCTCCCAGCAGCTCAGCCAGCTGTCCGATATCAACGCCAGCATTCTCCAGGCGCGCGGCATAGAACGTGAATATGCAGCCAAGCGCGACCTGGCACTGGCCGAGCAGTTGCTGGACGAGCTGACCCGGATCGATACCCAGGTGGATGAGCTGTCTCGGAGTTCCGGTGCCGAGGCGGCCCTGACACCGATTCGCCGTGCGGTGGAAGGTTACCGCGCAGAATTCGAGCGCTACCGCCAGCTGATCGTCAGCGGCGCCCGGCTGAGCCGGGACATGAACGATGCGGCCCAGCGCAGCCGAGACGAGTTCGAGACCATCGAACTGAACATGTACGACGCGGTGCGCGAGCTGCGTCTGGAAGGCGATCGCCTCAGGGGCAGCGATCCGCTCACCCTCGCCGAAGCGACGTCCGGACTGACCAAGCAGGTGCTGGAGATGCGCATGCAGGAAAGCATCTTCAGCAGCACCAGCGACCCGCAGGCGGTTTCCGCCTGGCAGGGAAGGTACACCGACGTCAGCTCCACTGGCAGCAATCTCAAGACCTGGCTCGACGACGACCAGAAGCAGAACATGGACAGGGCACTGGCCAGCCTCGAGCAATATCGGCAAGCCTTCGACAGCTTCGGTGAATACCGTGCCAACCGGCTCGCAGCGGACCAGCGCCTGGCCGAACTGGCGCAGCAGGTGAGCCTGACGGCCGGTGAGATCCTCGCCAGCGAAACCAATGAGATGCATGCGCAGCAATCACGGGTGTCACTGCTGCTGGCGGTCATAGGTTCGCTGGCGCTGCTCATCGGCATCAGTGCGGCCTTGGGCATCGGTCGCATGATCGTCGGCCCGCTCGGAGAAACCGTGGCGCTGGCCCGGCGTGTGGCCTCAGGCAACCTGACCGGTTCCCAGCCCAGCGCCCGGCGCGACGAGGTGGGCCAACTGCAGAACGCCATGCATGACATGAGCGAGAGCCTGCGTACCCTGATCGGCCGCATCGGCGGCGGTGTCAGCCAGATTGCCGCAGCAGCCGAGCAGTTGTCGGCGGTGACCGCGCAGACCAGCAGTGGCGTGCAGACCCAGCGGATCGAGACCGATCAGGTGGCCACCGCCATGAACGAAATGGCCGCCACCGTGCAGGAGGTGGCGCAGAACGCCGAGCGGGCTTCCCACGCCGCACGCCAGGCCGACCAGCAGGCCAGCCAGGGCGAACTGGTGGTGCGCAGCGCCATCGACCAGGTGGGTGCGCTGGCGGGCGAGGTGGAGGCTTCGGCCGGCGCCATCGAGGCGCTGAACGAGCAGAGCGGGCGCATCGGCACGGTGCTTGAGGTGATTCGCGCGGTGGCCGAGCAGACCAACCTGCTGGCGCTCAACGCCGCCATCGAGGCTGCCCGGGCGGGTGAGCAGGGCCGCGGTTTCGCCGTGGTGGCCGATGAGGTGCGCGCCCTGGCACGACGTACCCACGATTCAACCGAGGAAATCGAGGGGCTGATCGGCAACCTGCAAAATGTCGCGCACAAGGCGGTGGAGCAGATGCAGACCAGCCGCACCCTGACCCAGCGTACCGTCGAGCTGGCCAACGAAGCCGGCACGGCGCTGGAACGCATCACCGAGTCGGTCTCCACCATCGAGCAGATGAACCAGCAGATCGCCGCGGCGGCCGAGCAGCAAAGCGCCGTGGCCGACGATATCTCCCAGAGCATCACGCGCGTGCGTGACATTGGCGAGCAGAGCGCCAGCGCCAGCGAGCAGACCGCCAGCGCCAGCGCCGAACTGGCCCGTTTGGGTATTGAGCTGCAAGGCCTGGTCGGTCAGTTCCGTACCTGAAGCGGTAGCACGCTGTATCGATGACCATGGACCCCCGGCCGCTGTGCCGGGGTCTTTGTTTCTGTCGCGGTGAACTCCTTATCGGTGGGTCGATCTAGTTAGAAGTCACGGCAGTGGCGATCCGCCGGCGCCGTAGCTCTTTCCGGGACACTTGCCCATGCGTACCGCTTCGACAACAGTGTCGCCGCTGGCCAGCGGCGACCAGACCCGCTTGCACCGCGCCATTACCGGGCCTGCGTTATTTCTGTTCATTCTCGGCGACGTGCTGGGTGCCGGGGTATATGCATTGGTAGGCAAGATCGCCGTACAGGTAGGCGGCGCGGTATGGGTGCCGCTACTGGCGGCGCTGGGTTTTGCACTGCTCACCGCCGGTTCCTACGCGGAGCTGGTCACCAAATACCCAAAGGCCGGAGGCGCGGCAGTGTTCACCGAGCGCGCGTTCGGCAGCCCCTTGCTGTCGTTTCTGGTGGGGTTCGCCATGTTGGCGGCGGGTGTGACCAGTGCGGCGGGTCTGTCACTGGCCTTCGCCGGCGATTACCTCGGCGCCTTCCTCGATACACCGGCAGTACCCACGGCGCTGGCGTTTCTGCTGCTGATCGGGCTGCTCAACGCGCGGGGAATTCGCGAATCGATGGGGGCCAACGTGGTAATGACGATCATCGAATTGTCCGGCCTGTTGCTGGTGATAGTGTTGGCTGCACGTTTTGTCATGGGCGGCGCGGGTGAGCCAGTACGCGTCCTGCAGTTCACGCCGGGTATTTCGCCGGCCGTGGCGGTGCTGGGTGCGGCGCTGCTGGCGTTTTATTCCTACGTCGGTTTCGAGGTGTCCGCCAACGTCGCCGAGGAGGTCCGTGATGTGCGCCGTATTTACCCACGTGCGCTCTTCGCTGCGCTGCTGGTGGCTGGGCTGATCTATCTGGGCGTCGGGTTGGCGGCTTCGGTGATACTGTCACCGCAGGCCCTGGGCGAGTCGTCGGCGCCCTTGCTGGATGTGGTACGGGCGACGGGTTATGCCGTGCCAGACAATCTCTTTGCGGTGATTGCCCTGGTGGCGGTGGCCAATGGCGCGCTGCTGACCATGATCATGGCCAGCCGGTTGGCTTACGGGATGGCCGACCGCGGCTTGCTGCCCTCGGCGCTGACCCGGGTACTGCCGGGGCGGCGCACGCCCTGGCTGGCCATCGTCCTGACCACGCTGGTAGCGATGCTGCTGACCGTGACCGGCAGCCTCGCGGTGCTGGCGGAGACGGTGGTGTTGCTGCTTTTGCTGGTTTTCATCGCGACCAATACCGCTGTGCTGGTGTTGCGCAAGGATCGCATTGCCGAGCCGCATTTCCGTACACCAACAGTGATGCCGGTACTGGCGATCCTCTCTTGTCTGTTGCTGTTGGCCCAGCAGGGGGCCGGCACCTGGCTGCGCGCCGGATTGCTGCTGGGGCTCGGCGTCCTGCTGTACGGCGTCGGTCGCTGGCAGGTGCGACGCCTCAGTGCCGACTGAGGTCTGCCGCCCATTCGTCCAATGGGATTTCCGGATGCTGCTGCCAGATTCGTTGCCATAGCAGCTGCAGCTTGGCGAGGTCGCCGCGTTCGGCAGGCATTCGCTCGACATCCTGGATCAGCCGCCACTCGCCATCCTTCCTCTCGGCCAGGGCGAAGCGGAAGGGATGAAAACCGGTCATTCCCAGTCGCAGATCGGTGACCAGAAGCTGCTCACCAATTAGGTCATAGCGCATCACCCCGCCCGTGAACCACTGCAGGCGCTCATGCTGTGGCGAGCCGGTCAGCAGGGCCGAGAGTTCTTCCCGACGTGGCAGGCGGACCAGCTCGGGCGGTTCCGAGTCGAACCAGCTGATCAGCGTCTCGTAGTAATCCTCACCGTCCACTAGCACCACACGCCAGAGCAGACTGTTGAAGGGAGTTGGCGCGCTGAACAGCTGTTGCACCTGCATGTCGTCGCGCGTCATGAGCGCTTCCACCTGTCGCTCCGCCATCTGCTTTCCGACCAGGGTGAAACCCAGATACAGCGTCGACAGCACCAGCGCCGCATTCACCCAATGGGTTGCTCGGCCACGAAAGCCGGCTATTGCACCAACCAGCACTGCCAGCAGTAATGGCAGGCTGTACATCGGATCGATGATGAACACGCTGGACCAGGCAACCGGCGCCGAGGTGAGCGGCCAGAACAGCTGCGTGCCATAGGTGGTGAAGGCATCCAGCGTCACGTGGGTGATTAGCACCAGCCAGAGCGTGAAGAACAGGCGCATGCCGGAATAACCGGCATGCGGATATCTTCGTCGGACCAGCCACGCCAGCCCGACCGCAACCAGACTGAGCACGAACAGCGAATGGCTGAACCCGCGGTGGTAGGTTGTGTTGGCAACCGCGTCGCCAAAGTCGATGAGCACGTCAAGGTCGGGGAGGGTGCCGAGCATGGCGCCGTACAGCAGGGCCTTTCGGCCTTGCCAGCGCCCGAGCAGGGAGGCCTGTACGCTGGCGCCGAGAAGTGCCTGGGTGATCGAGTCCATGAGTAGTCCGGTTGCGCGCGCGGGAACGTCACCTTAGCCGAACAACCTGAAGGTTTCGGTGGGAAATCATGTAAAAGCGTGTCGGCGTCAGCTGGATCGTAAGACAATGCCGCTGCCCAAACATCTGCAAGAAGGCAAGCAATGCTGGAAATCTCCAACACCGTGCAGCTGCCCGATGGCGAGATCGAGCTGACCGCAATCCGCGCGCAGGGCGCCGGCGGACAGAACGTCAACAAGGTCTCCAGCGCCATGCACCTGCGCTTCGATATCAAGGCCTCGTCGCTTCCGGATTTCTACAAGGAGCGGCTGCTGGCGCTGCGCGACAGCCGCATCACCGACGACGGCGTGATCATACTCAAGGCCCAGCAGTATCGAACTCAGGAGCAGAACCGCGCCGACGCGCTCGAACGACTGGTCGAGCTGATTCGCAGCGCGACCAAGGTGGAGAAAACCCGACGGCCGACACGGCCGACTCTCGCCTCGAAAAAACGCAGGCTGGAAGGAAAAAACAAGCGCGGCGCGATCAAGGCCGGAAGAGGCCGCGTGGATTTCTGACAGCTGATGGTTCTGCTTCAGGACCCGGTGCGCTGCTCCGGTTCCTGCTGGGGCTTGGCAGCCGGTATGTCGTCCAGCTCGTCTTCATTGGCGGGCTCCTTCGTGGCGAGCCCTTCGGGCGCATCGGGCATCAGCTCCATCACCGTCGGGCTGGTCCGCAGTATCGGGGTGAAACGGCCATGGGGCTCGGTGATCAGGTCCATGACCTTGCGCGGTCGATAGAAGGCGTAGAACGCCAGCACGCCGAGCGACACCGCGTAGAACAGCGGCAGCGCCACTGGCCCGGTCAGGTGCATCAACCCCCCGGCGACTACCGGTCCGAAGGCAGCGCCAAAGCCGTTGGCCAGCAGCAAGCCGCTGGAGCCGGACAGGATCTCGTCAGGGTTGAGATGGTCAACCATCTGCGCCACGGCGATGGAATAGATCGAGAACGCCAGCCCGCCCCAGATGAACATCAGACCCAGCAGCGCGGGACCAGCACCGAGAACCGCAGAACCCAGCGACAAGAATGTGGCCAGGGTCACGACCCAGAGCAGCACGACGCGTCGCTCGAAGCGGTCGGAGAGCAGGCCGATCGGCCATTGCAGCAACGCGCCACCGAGGATGGCCACACTCATCATCAGACCGATGCCGGCGTCATCGAAGCCCACCTGGCCAGCGTACACCGGTGCCAGCCCCCAGAAGCCTCCCAGGGCGAAACCCGAAATGCCAGCCGCCATCAGCGGTAGCGGGGCGATGCGCGCCAATTGCAAGAGATCGGTCGAGGGTACGTCCGGTAGGGTCGGCTGCGGCTGCCGGGTGAGGGTGATCGGCATCATCGCGCCGCCGATGAGGATGGTCGCCAGGGCGAACAGGGTGAACGCCATCGGGCTGGCCAGACCCAACAATTGCTGGGCGGCTGCCAGTGAGCCGAGGTTCACCGCCATGTAGACGGCGAATACCTGGCCGCGCTTTTCCCCACTGACCTGCGCGTTGAGCCAGCTTTCGATGACGATGTACAGCGTCACCAGGGCGACGCCGTACATCACGCGCAGCACCAGCCAGACCCAGGGGTTGACGATCAGTACGTGCAGCAGGACGGCGGTTGCGGCCAGCGCGGCGTAGAACGAGAACGTGCGGATATGACCAATCCGCCGGATAAGCGACGGTGCCAGCCAAGTGCCGATGAGGAAGCCGGCGAAATAACCGGACATCAACAGGCCGATCATGCCCGTGGAATAGCCTTCGGCGACGCCGCGCAGGGTCAGCAGAGTATTGAGCAGGCCGTGGCCAAGCAGTAGCAGCGTAACCCCAGCAAGCAGCGAGCTGATGGGGGCTAACATGGTCCTCATGGCAAACAACCTTAAGCGAGTGAACCGGAAAGGCAAGGGTTGCCATTGCATGCCTGCCTTCAAGAGGATCTGGAACAGATCGATATTTTCAGGTGATTCAATAGAGTAGTCGTAGTCAACCGCAAGGCCGGTCCGCAGCGCTAAACGTGACCACTGAAACGGAACGGCATGCTTCACCAGACTCGTGAAAGCCTGTTTGGGTTCATCTCAGGTTTGAGCCACGTCGCCCTGAAGTGTGGCGATCAACGCTCGCACGCTGCCAGGCAGCGCATCCAGCTCGCGTACAAGAATGCTGCGCTCGCGCACGGCCCAGGGTTCGTCCAGCTCGACCATCGCCAGGCGCATGGTGCGGCTGTGTCGGCGCCCGGCCGATTCGGGAATGATGCCGATACCCACGCCGGCCTCGATCATCCGGCACACCGCCTCGAAACTCGACAGCTGGATGCGCAATGAAAGCGTACCACCCAGCCGTTCGACCTGATCGCGCAGGAAGCTCAGCAGCGTGCTGCCGTCGTGCAGGCCGATGTGCTGATAACTCAGCGTCTGGCGCAGGGTCAATTTCTTCTCGCTCGCCAGCGGGTGGCCAACCGGCAGGGCCAGCAGCAGGCGGTCGGTACTGAAGTGCAGGATCTGCAACCCCTCTGCCTGTACGGGACCTGCGATGATGCCCATGTCCGTGGAGCCGTCCAGCACGCCGCGGACAATGTCGCGGCTGAGCTTTTCCTGGAGATCCACCGTCACCCCCGGACGCTGGGCGAGGAAGCCGGCCAGCACCTCCGGGAGGAATTCTGTCACCGCCGTGGTGTTGGCGAAGATGCGGATATGCCCGGCCTGATCCGCGCCGTATTCGGTGAACTCACTTTTCAGGTAGTCCACCTGACGCATGATCAGGCGTGCGTGTTGCAACAGCTTGTGTCCGGCCGGGGTCAGTTCCACGCCGCGGCTGTCGCGGTAAAGCAGGCGCGTGTCGAACTGACCTTCAAGCGCCTTGATGCGTGCGCTGGCGGCCGCTGGCGAGAGGTGTGCGCGGCGAGCGCCCTGGGTCAGGCTGGGCGATTCGGCAATGTGAATAAACAGGCGCAGGTCGGCCAGAGCAAAGTGCATGGTGCTGCTCGATCAGGGACTTGGCGTTCAGCATATCCGAACGCTGGTATAGGTAAATACAAATTCTCGGAACGCCGGCTTCGTTGCATCCTCCGGCAAAACAACACAGCGCGGACCACAATCGATGACCGACTCTGCTTTTACTGCCTGGATCGGACGTACTCAGGATGTTCACGATCAACTGAGCCGCAACCTGATCCAGCGCATCGCCGCTACCTTTGGCGAGCCGAATCCAGGCCATAGCGAACCGCTACCGCCTTTGTGGCAGTGGTGCTTCTTTCAGGACACCGTGGCCGAGTCCGGTCTCGGCGAGGATGGTCATCCGGCACGAGGCGGCTTTCTGCCGCCAGCGGGTGATCGCAACCGCATGTGGGCCGGCGGGCGCCTGGAATTCCACGAGCCGCTGAAGGTCGGTGGTGAGGCCACTCGCACCACCACCATTGTCAAGATCGAGGAAAAGGCGGGTCGTACAGGTTCGCTGCTGTTCGTCACCCTGCGTCACGACTATTCCCAGGACGGTCGTCTGGCCATCCGCGAGGAACAGGACATCGTCTATCGCGAGCCGACCCCACCGAAGCTGTCCAGCGGCGAACCATTGCCGACCGGCAACTGGCGCGAAGTGGTGGAGCCTACCGCAACGCTGCTGTTCCGCTACTCGGCCGTCACCTTCAACGGCCACCGCATCCATTACGACTGGCCTTACGTCACCGAAACCGAGGGCTACCCAGGCCTGGTGGTGCATGGCCCGCTGATCGCGACCCTGAACTTGCGTGCGTTCTGCCGCGCGATACCCGAGGCCCGGGTACGGCGTTTCTCCTTTCGGGGCGTGCGCCCGCTGATCGCGCCGCAGCCTTTCGAAGTGGGCGGGCGCATCGTCGCGCCCGGCAAGGCCGAGCTTTGGGCAGGCAATGCCGGCGGCATCGCCCAGAAGGCCGAAGTGGAGTTCGACTGAATAGCGGAGTTTCGGTGGATGTGAAAAGCGGCATCCACCCAACGCCTGCCAAATCGATCTGCAAGGTGGATAGCGCTGTCGCTTTATCCACCCATACACAAGAACAAGCGAGGAACTGCAATGAATCCGTACCTGAACGAAGAATACAACGCCATCCGTGAAGGCGTGCGCGCCCTGTGTGCTGAATTTCCGGCCGAATACTGGCGCAAGATCGACGAGGAAAAGGGTTTTCCGGAAGCCTTTGTCACAGCATTGACCGAAGCCGGCTGGCTGTCGGCGATGATCCCGGAAGAGTACGGCGGATCTGGCCTGGGTCTGGCCGAAGCCTCGATCATCCTTGAGGAAGTCAATCGCTGCGGCGGCAACTCCGGCACCGTGCATGGCCAGATGTACAACATGTTCACTCTGCTGCGTAACGGCAGCGAGGAGCAGAAACGCTACTACCTGCCCAAGCTGGCCAGCGGCGAGCTGCGCTTGCAGTCCATGGCCGTGACGGAACCGACCACCGGCACCGACACCACCAAGATCAAGACCACCGCGGTCAAGAAGGGTGACAAATATGTCATCAACGGCCAGAAGGTATGGATCTCGCGGGTACAGCACTCCGATCTGATGATCCTGCTGGCGCGCACCACACCTTTGGCGGAAGTACAGCGCAAGGCGGACGGGATGTCGATCTTCCTGGTCGACCTGCGCGAAGCCATTGGCAACGGCCTGACCGTGCAGCCGATCGCCAACATGGTCAACCACGAGACCAACGAGCTGTTCTTCGACAACCTGGAAATTCCCGCCAGCAGCCTGATCGGCGAAGAGGGCAAGGGCTTCCGCTACATCCTCGACGGCCTGAATGCCGAACGTACCCTGATCGCCGCCGAGTGCATCGGTGACGGCCGCTGGTTCACCGAGAAATCGGCCCAGTACGCCCGTGATCGCGTGGTGTTCGGTCGCCCGATTGGCCAGAACCAGGGTGTGCAGTTTCCCATTGCCGAGGGGCATATCGAGCTGGAGGCGGCGGATCTGATGCGCTGGCGCGCCTGTGAAGAGTACGACGCCGGTCGCAACGCCGGTGCCGCCGCCAACATGGCCAAGTACCTGGCGGCCAAGGCTTCCTGGGAAGCGGCCAATGCCTGCATGCAGACCCACGGCGGCTTCGGCTTTGCCAATGAATACGACGTCGAGCGCAAGTTCCGTGAGACCCGTCTGTATCAGGTGGCGCCGATCTCCACCAACCTGATTCTGTCGTATGTGGCCGAGCACCTGCTGGAGCTGCCGCGCTCTTTCTAACTGTGAACGTTGGGTGGATGTCGTTTTTTACATCCACCACCTGCACGGTGGAAAAGACCTGCGGTCGTTGTCCATCCGACGACGACCGAACGAAGGAATGAATGTCATGCAAATCAGCCACCTCGACCATCTGGTGCTGACCGTTGCCGACCTTGATGTCACGACGGACTTCTACTGTCGCGTGCTTGGCATGCAGCTGGTGAGCTTCGGCGAAGGCCGCAAGGCGCTGGCGTTCGGCAAGCAGAAGATCAACCTGCACCAGGCCGGTCGTGAGTTCGAGCCCAAGGCCGAGCGCCCGATGCCGGGCTCGGCAGACCTCTGCTTCATCGTTTCGACGCCGCTGGAAGAGGTCATTGCGCACCTCGCGCGACATCACATCGCCATTCTCGAAGGCCCGGTCCAGCGTACCGGCGCCACCGGCCCGATCCGCTCCGTCTATTTGCGTGACCCGGACCTGAACCTGATTGAACTGTCCAATTTACTGGAGCTGACAGCATGAGCCAGCACACCCAAGCATTGACCGAATTTCTCGCCGGGCTCGCTTACGAGCAGATCCCTGACGCGGTGCTCGCGCGCACTGAAGACTTGTTTCTCGACTGGCTGGCCTCCGCCCTGGCCAGCGCCGGTTCGCACCCGATCCCGCTGTTTGAACGCTATGCCGAGCAGATGGGGCCGGCTGAGGGGCCGGCGCGTATCTTCGTCAACGGCAAGAGCAGCAGTGCCTATTTCGCCGCGCTGGTAAACGGCGCCAGCTCGCACCTGGTGGAACAGGACGACCTGCACAATAGCTCGGTACTGCATCCGGCCACGGTGGTATTTCCGGCGGCACTGGCTGCCGCGCAGGACCTCGGCAAATCCGGCCGCGACCTGCTGGTGGCGTCGGTTGCCGGTTACGAGGCGGGCATTCGCATCGGCGAATTCCTGGGCCGCTCGCATTACCGCATCTTCCACACCACCGCGACCGTCGGCACCTTGGCCGCAGCGGTGGCAGTGGGCAAGCTGATGGGCTTCGACCAGAAGCAGTTCACCAACCTGCTGGGCAGCGCCGGTACTCAGGCCGCCGGCCTGTGGGAATTCCTTCGCGATGCCGCCGACTCCAAGCAGTTGCACACCGCCAAGGCGGCCGCTGACGGTCTGCTCGCCGCTTACCTGACTGCCGATGGTTTGACCGGCGCGCAGAACATCCTCGAAGGCGAGCAGGGCCTGGCCGCCGGAATGTCGAAAGATGCCAACCCGGCGGCGCTGTCCGATCGCCTCGGCAGCCGCTGGGCGCTGGCCGAGACCTCGTTCAAGTTCCACGCCTCCTGCCGCCACACTCACCCGGCAGCCGATGCGCTGCTGGATCTGATGCAGCGTGAGGGACTCAAGGCCGACGACATCGCCAGCGTCACCACCCGAGTGCACCAGGGCGCCATCGACGTGCTGGGTCGCGTCGTGGTGCCGCAGACCGTACATCAGGCGAAGTTCTCGATGGGCACGGTGCTGGGCCTGATTGCTCTCTACGGCAAGGCCGGACTGACCGAATTTCACACTCACGCTCTCATCGATCCGCGCGTCGGGGCGTTCCGCGAGAAGGTTTCGATGATGCTCGACGCCCAGGTAGACGACGCCTATCCGTCGCGCTGGCTTGGCCGGGTCGAGGTGAAAACCACTGACGGGCGCACCCTGCATGGCGCCATCGACGAGCCCAAGGGCGATCCGGGCAACACCCTGAGCCGCACCGAGCTGGAGGACAAGTTCCTGCGCCTGGTGGAGTTCTCCGGCGTGCGCAGTGCGGACGAGGCGAGCGTCCTGATCGACAAGGTCTGGCGGTTGCGCGAGATGGACAGCCTCGCGGAGCTGGCCTGAGTCCTGGGGTGGATGACGGCGAGGCCTCATCCACCGAGGCGGTGCTGGAGCCGCATAGGCCTGAAACAAACGCGTGGAAAAGGCTTCGCCGTTTTCCACCTACGCCGAATTTGCAGGAACCGTATATGAATGACACAACCGCCAAACCCCGCCCGCTCGACGGTATCACCGTGGTCAGCCTCGAACACGCCATAGCCGCGCCGTTCTGCACGCGCCAGCTGGCCGATCTTGGCGCTCGGGTGATCAAGGTCGAGCGGCCCGGCTCCGGTGATTTCGCCCGGGGCTATGACGAACGCGTCGATGGCTTGGCCTCGCATTTCGTCTGGACCAACCGTTCCAAGGAAAGCCTGACCCTGGACGTCAAGCAAGATGCCGCCTCACAAGTGCTCGACCAGCTTCTGGCCAAGGCCGATGTGCTGGTGCAGAACCTCGCGCCGGGAGCCGCCGCGCGCATGGGCCTCTCGTTCGAGGCGCTGCACGAGCGCTTTCCGCGCCTGGTTGTCTGCGACATTTCCGGTTACGGCGAAGGTGGGCCTTACGAGCAGAAGAAGGCCTACGACCTGCTGATCCAGTCCGAAGGCGGTTTCCTGTCGGTGACCGGCGGTCCCGGTGAAGACCAAATGGCCAAGGCTGGTTGCTCCATCGCTGACATCGCCGCGGGCATGTACGCCTATACCGGCGTGCTTTCGGCGCTGATGCTGCGGGATAAGACCGGAGAGGGCAGTCGCGTAGATGTATCCATGCTGGAAAGCCTGGTCGAGTGGATGGGCTACCCGCTGTATTACGCCTACCAGGGCGCCACGCCCCCCCCGCGTGCTGGAGCTGCCCACGCCACCATCTACCCCTACGGGCCGTTCCCGACCGGCGATGGCGGCACGGTGATGCTCGGCTTGCAGAACGAGCGCGAGTGGCTGCTGTTTTGCGAGAAGGTATTGCTGCAGCCGGAACTGGCGCGGGACGAACGCTTTTCGGCGAACTTCAAGCGTTCTGAAAATCGCGAGGCGCTGCGTGCCCTCATCATCGAAGCCTTCTCCAGGTTGACTGCCGACGAGGTGATTGCTCGCCTGGACGCCGCGCCCATCGCCAACGCCCACGTCAACGACATGGCCGGGGTCTGGGCGCACCCGCAACTCCAGGCGCGCCAGCGTTGGAGCGAGGTGGACAGCCCCTCCGGCAAGTTGCCGGCGCTGCTGCCGCCGGGGCGCAACGCCGCTTTCACGCCGCGCATGGATCCGATTCCCGCGCTGGGCCAGCACACCGATGCGCTGCTGGCTGAACTGGGCTACGCGCCAAACGACATCCAGCGCCTGCACAAAGAGGGCGCGGTCTGACCGCTCCGAGGAAGGAACCCATGAATACTGCCATCATCCGCACCGCACTGTTCGTTCCGGCAACCCGGCCGGAACGGATTCCCAAGGCCTTGGCCACTGGCGCCGATGCGGTCATCGTCGATCTGGAAGATGCGGTCGCCGAAAACCTGAAATGCGAAGCGCGCGCCAACCTCGACGCCTTCCTCGCAGAGAACCCGCAAGCGCGGGTGCTGGTGCGCATCAATGCGCCGTCGCATCCCGAGCAGGCTGCTGACCTGGCAGTTTGCGCGCGTCATGCCGGTGTAATGGGCGTGCTGCTGCCAAAGGTGGAAAGCGCATTACAGGTGGCTCTGGTGGCCGGCAGTGGCAAGCCGGTATGGCCGATCATCGAAAGCGCTGGCGGGCTCTCCCGCTTGGAAGAAGTCGCCCATGCCCAGGGCGTCGAGCGGCTGTCTTTCGGCGCGCTGGATCTTGGCCTAGATCTGGGCCTTGCCAGCGGTACCGCTGGCGCCGAGCGCATCCTTGATCAGGCGCGCTACGCCATTCTGCTGCAGTCGCGCTTGGCCGGCCTGGCCGCGCCGCTGGACAGCGTGTTCCCCGATATCAAGAACCTGAAAGGTCTCGCCGAAGCCACGGCTAACGCTCGTGATATGGGCTTCGGTGGCCTGTTATGCATTCACCCCAGCCAGGTGGCTGTGGTGCACGAAACGCTGATGCCTGGCGCGGAAGAATTGGCCTGGGCGCAGCGCGTCCTCACGGCCGGGGCTTCCGGTGAAGGGGTCTTCGTGGTGGACGGGCAAATGGTCGACGCACCTGTCGTCGGCCGGGCTCGCCGCCTGCTGCAACGTGCCGGGTATGCGCTGCCCTGAGGCTGCGCTCCCGAACACGTACCAACCGATAAGAACAAGAGGGGTACTACATGTTTAAAACCACTACCAAGGCTCTGGTATGCGCCGTTTCCATGTCGATTGCCGGCCTGCTCCAGGCGGCTGAACCGATCAGCATCAAGTTCGCCCATGTGGTGGCCGAGCACACGCCCAAAGGGCAGGGTGCGCTGATGTTCAAGAAACTGGCCGAGGAACGCCTGCCTGGGCGTGTGAAGGTCGAGGTCTACCCGAATTCATCACTGTTCGGTGATGGCAAGGAAATGGAAGCCCTGCTACTGGGCGACGTGCAGCTTCTGGCGCCGTCGCTGGCCAAGTTCGAGCATTACGCCAAGCAACTGCAGATATTCGACCTGCCGTTCATTTTCGATGACATCGATGCGGTCGATCGCTTCCAGCAGAGCCCGCAAGGCAGGCAGTTGCTGACCTCGATGGAGGGCAAGGGCATTACCGGCCTGGCTTACTGGCATAACGGTATGAAGCAACTGTCTTCGAACAAGGCGCTGTATGAGCCGAAGGATGCTCGCGGCCTGAAGTTCCGGGTACAGGCGTCCGCCGTGCTTGACGAGCAGTTCAAGGTCCTGCGCGCTGCGCCGCGCAAGATGAGCTTCGCCGAGGTCTACCAGGGTCTGCAGACCGGGGTGGTCAACGGTACCGAGAACACTTGGTCCAACTATGAAAGCCAGAAGGTGCATGAGGTGCAGAAGTTCTTCACCGAGTCCAACCACGGCGCCATCGACTACATGGTGATCACCAACACCAAGTTCTGGAAAGGACTGCCCGATGACGTGCGCACCGAGCTGGACGCGGTGATGGCCGAGGTCACCGTCGAGGTGAACAAGCAGGCCGAGGCGTTGAACCAGGATTCCAAGCAGCGGATCGTCAAGGCTGGCACCAGCGAAATCATCCAGCTGACCCCGGAGCAGCGCGAGGAATGGCGCAAGGCGATGCAGCCGGTATGGAAGAAGTTCGAAGGTGATATTGGCCAGGACCTGATCGAGGCTGCGCAAGCCTCGAACCAACCCTAAGCCTTGATGATGGCTGCCGGTGGGAATGCCGCGCAGCCAAATCGGTTCCTATGTGCAGGGCGGCATCGCTGCCGCGCTGCGTTCACTTCAATTGAATAGCCTGCCACGCGTCTGACTCAGGCGCTGGCTTGCTGTATCCACTTAGGCATTGCATAGCGACGGTCCGACTTGCCGGCCTTGAGTACCGCGCCCGGTATATCATGGCCGACCAGCTCGGGCAGGCTGGCAGCGCACTGTAGTAATTGGTCGAGATCGACCCCTGTCTCCAGATCCATGCGCTGGAACATGTGCACCAGATCCTCGGTGCAGATGTTGCCGCTTGCGCCCGGCGCGTACGGACAACCACCGAGCCCGCCCAGTGAGGCGTCAAAACGATCGATGCCAGCATTCAAAGCCGCCAGCGCGTTGGCCAGGCCCATGCCGCGAGTATTGTGGAAGTGCGCGGTGAACTGAGTTTGCGGCCAGCGCTGCAGCGCCTCTATGCAGATGCGCTCGACCTGTGCGGGGTCAGCCATGCCAGTGGTATCGCAGAGGGTAATGCCCTGCACGCCGATTTCCAGCAACCGCTGCACCAGCTCGTAAACTCGCCGCTCTGGCACCTCGCCCTCGAACGGGCAGCCGAAGGTGGTGGACAGAGAGGCGTTGACGAATACGCGGCTGCCCCGCGTGACTTCGATGATCTCGCGAAATTGCAGCAGTGACTGCTCGGGCGTCATGCGCAGGTTGGCCAGCCCGTGGGTATCGCTGGCGGACATCACCAGGTTGATCTCGTCCACCTCGCAGGCCAGCGCACGCTCGCAGCCTTTCACGTTTGGCACCAACGCCGCGTACTCGACGCCAGGCACGCGGCGAATGCCGCGCATCACGTCCTCGGCATCGCGCAGGTTGGGGATGGCTTTGGGCGAGGTGAACGAGGTGACTTCAATCTTCGCCAGGCCGGTTTGCGAGAGTTGGTCGATCAGCGCGATCTTGTCTGCTGTGGGAATGAAGTTCGGCTCGATCTGAAAGCCGTCGCGCGTGGCGACGTCCTGAATGTACAGGCGTTTGCTCATGGTTGAATTCCTGGGGCTAGGAGGGTGGATGACGCTTCACCCTGCACCCTTACGGCTTGCTGGGAGGAGGACAGGTTTCGGGCGCGATTGCTCAGATGATCCCTCGCTCGCGCAGCCCCTGGCGTTGCGCGTCGGTGAGGCCGAGCCCGGCCAGGACGTCGTCGGTGTGCTCGCCCAGCTGCGGACCGCCCTGGCCGATGCGCCCAGGCGTACGTGAAAGCTTGGGTAGCACGCCCGGAACTTTCAGCGGGCCGGCGAAGGTCTCGACCTGCTCGATCATCTGTCGCGCCAAATAGTGTGGGTCGTCGACTATATCGGCGGCGGTGTAGGGGAAGCCGGCCGGCACACGGGCGCTCTTGAGCGCCTCGATCACATCGTCACGGCTGTGCTGCGACGTCCACTCGCCAATGGCGTCGTCGATCAGCTCGGCGTGCTGGGCGCGACCGTCGTTGTGGGCGAAGCGCGGGTCGTCTGCCAGGTCCTGACGGCCCATGAGCATCATCAGGCGCTTGTAGATGCTGTCGCCATTACCGGCGATCAGCACATAGGCGCCGTCCTTGCAGAGGTAGGAGTTGGACGGGGTGATGCCGGGCAGGGCGCTGCCGGCCGGCTCGCGGATGTAGCCGAAGGCGTCGTATTCGGGCACCAGGCTTTCCATCATGGCGAATACCGATTCGTACAGCGCCACGTCAATCTCCTGGCCGAGACCGCTGCGGTTGCGCTCCTGCAGGGCCAGTAGCACGCCGATTACGCCGTAGAGGGAGGAGAGCGAATCGCCGATGCTCACCCCTACGCGCACCGGTGGTTGGCCCGGATAACCGGAAAGGTGGCGCAGGCCGCCCATCGCTTCGCCTATCACGCCAAAACCCGGCAGGTCGCGATAGGGGCCGGTCTGGCCGTAGCCGGAGATACGCAGCATTATCAGGCGCGGGTTGAGGCTGGACAGTTCGTCCCAACCCAGGCCCCATTCTTCCAGGGTGCCGGGCCGGAAATTCTCGACCAGTATGTCGGCTTCGGCGACGAGTTGGCGAACAATGGCCTGACCCTCGGCCGCCTTCAGGTCGAGGGTCACCGAGCGCTTGTTGCGCGATTGCACATGCCACCAGAGCGAGGTGCCGTCTTTCAGCTTGCGCCACTTGCGTATTGGGTCGCCTACCTTGGGCGGCTCGATCTTGATTACTTCGGCGCCGAATTCGCCAAGCATCTTGCTGGCGAAAGGGCCGGCGATCAGCTGCCCGATCTCGATGACCTTGAGGCCTTGCAGCGGCATGCTGTTTTCATTCCGGTTCATCACAACACCTGCGCGGGGTCGATTCATGGGGGCGCAGGATGACCAAGACCCACGCCGCAGACAATTGCTCCAGAGTAGCTGTGGCTTCGCCGGGAGGGGAAGCCATATCCGACGCCTCGGCGGGGGAGCGGCGCAGCGGATTGAACTGGCGGCGCTCCACGGCGGGTGCCACGAATCTCACTGGCGCTGGTCGAGGGTCTGCGCAAACTGGCCAATGACTTCAACGACCTGTCTCGCGCCGTGATGGATATCCAGGATCACGCTGCCGGCCTGGTTAGCCAGGTTTACGCCCTGTTCCGCCTTGAGCGTACCGGATTGCATACTGCTAACCGCCTGCCTGGCCAGCTCACGGTTCTTGTCGACGACTTCGGTGATAGCCATGGTCGCCTGACTGGTGCGTCGCGCAAGATTACGCACTTCTTCGGCCACCACCGCGAAGCCCCGCCCTTGGTCGCCGGCGCGGGCCGCTTCGATAGCGGCGTTAAGGGCCAGCAGGTTGGTTTGCTCGGCGATGCCGCGGATGGCGTCGACAATGCTGCCGATCTGCTCGGACTGGGCGCTCAAGGCACCGATCCCCTGGGCCACCTGCTGCAGCTCATCGGCAATGCTTTGCACCACGGTTACGGTCTCCTGCACTACGGCAGCTCCGTGTCGCGCATGTTCGTCGGTCTGGCGAGAGGTGCCGAAGGCGAGCTGCGCGGCCTGCGATTCGATTTCACGCTGTTGCACCTGACGGGTGATGTCAGTGGCGAACTTGACCACGCCATAGAGTTGGCCCCGGGCGTCATAAAGCGGGTTGTAGGTCGCCTGTAGCCAGACGCTGACACGGTGTTTATCCACGCGTTGGAACTGGCCAGAGCGATATTCGCCACGGTTCAGGCAAGACCAGAACTCACGATAGGCCGGGTTTTGTATTTCTTCAGGCAGGCAGAACAGACGATGGTGTTGCCCGCGGATTTCTTCCAGGCGGTAGCCCATGACTTTAAGAAAATTGGAATTAGCGTTGAGCACATGACCTTGCAGATCGAATTCAATGACCGCCATGGAGCGGTCGACCGCCTGCACGAAGCTCGACTCGGTCTGCGAGCGATGGGTGCGTTCGGTCACGTCGCTTGCAACCTGAATGATGCGCTGGACGCTACCGTCGGCGCCGCGTACCGGCACGTAGCTCGCCTCAAGCCATAGCTGGCGGCCATCGCCCCTCAGGTACAGGACACGCTCGCTGATACTCTGTCCTTGACACAGCCGCCGCCAGAAATCTGCATACTCGCGACTGTTTGCATAGGTTGGCTCGCAGAGTACCCGATGGTGCCGCCCGTGAATCTCATTCAGCGAATAGCCCAGTAGCTTCAGAAATGGCACGCTGATTTCGAGCACTTCGCCTGTCGGGCTGAATTCAATTATGGCCATCGTCTGGTGGAGGGCGGCCCGTTCTGCATCAAGGATGGCTTGTTGTGCCAGGCTTTCATTCAAAGTCTTTTGCAGATTGCGGGTGCGCATGAACATTTTTCTAGGTGGCTCCGAAGTTAAGCAGAGAAAAAGGGTGCATCAGGATGATGACATTGAGCCATCATCCACCATTAGCTATACAAAACATAATTGCGTATAACTATTGAGCTTCTGCTGCCGGACTATCGGCAAGAGCATATTTCTGGCCATGGCGCCGCTCTTTAGCGCAGCGCGCAGCCTACGGCCGCTGCGGCCTGCAGCTCGGTCTATGCTTAAAGTGCAGGGGCACCGGGGGCGGAACGTCCGCCGCCGTGATCGGCTCAAATGCAACGTCTGCCAGGCGCTTGGGGTGGTTTTATCGGTTCGCCTGTTGGACCAAAGGCTCTGCAAAACCGACAAGACAGGCGAGGTGTCCCGTATGAATGTTGCATCCCAATACCCCGTGAGGCCCGACGTGGCCGCCCAGACCTTTACCAGCGAGGCCACATACAAGGCCTGGTATCAGCAATCGGTGGTCAACCCGGAGGGATTCTGGCGCGAACAGGCGGCGCGTCTGAGCTGGATCAGGCCATTTACCCGGGTCAAACAAACCTCATTCGATGATCACCATGTGGACATCAAGTGGTTCGCCGACGGCACCCTCAATGTGTCGGCCAATTGCCTGGATCGTCATCTGGAGGAGCGCGGCGAAGCCCCCGCCATCATTTGGGAGGGGGACGATCCTTCGGTCCATCGCACCATCACTTACCGCGAGCTGCACCAGGAGGTCAGCAAGTTCGCGAACGCCCTGCGTGGCCAGGATGTGCACCGGGGGGACGTGGTCACCATTTACATGCCCATGATTCCAGAGGTGGTGGTGGCGATGTTGGCGTGCGCACGTATCGGCGCGGTGCATTCGGTGGTGTTCGGCGGCTTCTCAGCTGAAGCGCTGGCGGGGCGCATCATCGACGGTAACTCCAAGGTTGTAATTACCGCAGACGAGGGGCTGCGTGGTGGCAAGAAAGTACCGCTCAAGGAGAACGTGGATGAAGCGCTGACTAACCCGGATACCCGTTGCGTGCGAAAGATCATCGTGGTGCGGCGTACCGGTGGTGACATCAAGTGGCATTCGCATCGTGATGTCTGGTACGACGAGTTGATGCACGTGGCCGGTGAAATTTGCGCGCCAAAGGAAATGGGAGCTGAGGAACCGCTGTTCATCCTTTATACCTCGGGCTCCACCGGCAAGCCGAAAGGCGTGCTGCACACCTGCGGCGGTTACTTGCTGTATGCCGCGCTGACTCATGAGCGGGTATTCGATTATCGGCCTGGTGAAGTGTACTGGTGTACCGCAGACGTCGGCTGGATCACTGGGCACAGCTACATCGTCTACGGCCCGCTGGCCAATGGCGCGACCACGCTGATATATGAAGGCGTGCCCAACTACCCTGATGTCACACGCATCGCCCAGATCATCGACAAGCATCAGGTAAACATCCTTTACACCGCGCCGACCGCCATCCGCGCGATGATGGCCGAAGGTTCTGCAGCGGTCGAAGGCGCCGACGGTTCGAGTCTGCGCCTGCTGGGCTCGGTGGGTGAGCCGATCAATCCTGAGGCTTGGCATTGGTATTACGAGACAGTCGGAAAGTCGCGTTGCCCGATTGTCGACACCTGGTGGCAGACCGAAACCGGCGGCATCCTGATCAGCCCGTTGCCGGGGGCGACTCCGCTCAAGCCCGGCTCGGCGACGCGACCTTTCTTCGGCGTGGTGCCAGGCCTGGTAGACAATCTTGGCAACCTGCTCGAGGGCCCCGCCGAAGGTAATCTGGTCATTCTGGACTCCTGGCCGGGGCAGATGCGCAGTATCTATCGGGATCATGACCGCTTCGTCGATACCTACTTCAAGACCTTCCGTGGCATGTACTTCACCGGGGACGGCGCGCGCCGCGACGAAGATGGTTATTACTGGATCACCGGGCGGGTCGATGATGTGCTGAACGTCTCCGGGCACCGCATGGGTACAGCCGAAATAGAGAGCGCCATGGTGGCGCACCGCAAGGTCGCGGAGGCTGCCGTGGTTGGTGTGCCGCATCCGGTCAAAGGGCAGGGCATCTATGTCTATGTCACGCTGGTCCACGGCGAGGAGCCGACCGATCAGTTGCGTCAGGAACTGCAGCAATGGGTGCGCAAGGAAATCGGGCCGATCGCCGTGCCGGACACCATCCAGTGGGCGGATGGCTTACCCAAGACACGCTCGGGAAAAATCATGCGGCGCATCCTGCGAAAAATCGCCACGGACGATTTTGACTCGCTGGGAGACCTTTCCACGCTGGCCGACCCTGGCGTGGTCCGGCAGCTGATTGATACGCACAAGGCCATCCAGCGCAGGTGACGAGATGGGTGGCAGCTGCCTTGACCGTCGCCATGGTCGATCAGGACGCGGGGGACTGTGCTGTCGGCTGTTCATCGTCTTGCGTGCTGGCGATCAGCATTTCCGGCAGGCTGCCGCCGATGAACTCCACCTGGCGAATGGGGAAGGCGAAGTCCACTTCCAGATCGTGAACACCATCGAGCAGGCGCAGGTTGATTTCTTCCTGAACGTCCATGTAGGCGTTGTAGTCGGCGGTCTGCATGATATAGACGACTTCAAAGGTCAGCTGGCTGTTGTCGAAGGCAAGGAAATGGGCGCGATCGAACTTCGCCTTATCGATGTCGTCGATGATCCGGCGAACCAGCTGGCTCACCTCGCGCAGTTTGTTAGCCGGAGTCTTGTAGCTGAGGCCGAATTTGAAAACGATCCGCCGGGTATTCATGCGCTTGTAGTTATGAATCGTCTGCGAGAGCAGGTCGGCGTTGGCGCACACCACCTGTTCGCCGCTCAGGCTGCGGATGCGCGTGGTTTTCAGACCGATGTGTTCGATGTTGCCGGCAATATCGCCAAATACCACGAAATCACCGATCTCGAACGGCTTGTCGATGCCGATTGAAAGCGAGGCGAAGACGTCACTGAGCAAAGTCTGAACCGCCAGGGCGATAGCGATCCCCCCCACCCCCAGGCTGGCCACCATCGCGGTGATGTCCACGCCGAGGTTGGCGAGGATCGACAGCAGCATCATCGTCCAGACGACGATACGCAACATGATGCCGATGATGGTGGTGGTCACTGGGTTGCGCATCTTGCCATCGCGCGTAAGGCTTTCCATCCACAGATGAACCGCCGTATCGAGCCAGAGTGCGATCTGGAAGGCCAGCGCAATGAACCAGCCATGGGCGATGGCCGATTCCCAGCGATCAGGCAGCTCCGCAAACTTCAGGCCGATCAGTAGCGACATCGCGATCAGCAGCAACTGGCTGGTACGGCTGAGCATTTCCGCTGCCATGCCAGTGACGCCGCTAGGGGGTTTCTTGCTCAGTTTGCGTAGGCGGTGGGTGACGACCTTGAGGATGGTTTGCAACGCCAGATAGCTGACAAAGGTGACACCGGATACAACAGCGATATTCAGCCAGAGGGTTTCATCCAGAAGACCGTTCCAATTCATCGTTCTGATTCCTCCATAGGAAGCGCGGAGCGAAAGGCTAGTATTTCAGTAGCCTCGGGTCTGCGTTAGTTCCCTATGGAAGTCGGAGCCGCGGTAGCTGATGGCGGAAACCTGTTGCAACGAGTGGCGTTACTTGGTTTGCATGGTTTCACGGATTTGCTCATAGCTACCGCCATTGAATACCTGGCTATAACCGAGCTGCTGCAGAAAATCCTGTGCCGCCGAAGAGCGACGGCCGGAGCGGCAATAGAGCACCACCGGCTGGTCCTTTTCCGGTGCCAAGGAACCAATACGGGTTCGCAGTTCATCAGTGCCAACACGGATTGAACCGGGCAGAGCGCCTTCGGCATATTCCTCCGCGGTGCGGACGTCGATCAGCACTGCATCCGGACGCTTCAGCGCTTCAAGCGCCGCTGCCTGATCTATCGTTCCTGCGGTGGCCGTTGTGCTGAATGCGAACAGGATTACCAGCAGGCGATACATCGACTCTCCTTGCATGAGCGTCAGCCGAACATGCGGGTCAGGTTGGGCAGAATCAGAATGACTGCCGTCGCGACCACGATCAGTGTCGCTTGTCTAAATTTCTTCTGTTTGAACATACTGGCGCCCTTTATTGTTTTGGGTGCGCGACCCTTTGGATCATCTTGTCGCGCCCTGGCGTTCTTGTTTGTCTTCGCAAAAAGGAAAAGCAGCGCAAGTCTGCGCTCAACCCTAGAGCAGGGTTGAAAGTCCGATGGAATCGCCTGAAACAAAGCAAATTACAGACCAGCTTGCCCAACGTTTCGTGCCGGTGGTCTGGTGGAGCAGGCTGGTGCTAGGCACAGCATCTCGAGTCAGGCGAGCTGTGAGGTGCCGCGTCGGTTAGTCCCTTGAGGTAGACGTGCCGGGACGAATTGCCCGCTTCGCTTACGACAGCCAAAAGGTGCCGAAGGGAACGTTGGCCTCGATCAATCGAGGGGTGACGGGTGGAAACGGAACAAAAAAGGTAACGGCGAAGCGGCGCAGGTTTGACCGACTGACGTCGTGTCACACGCTGATCGGCACCATCTTTTATATGCCTTAAAACGAAAAAGCCCCTGACTTTTCTGAAAAGTCAGGGGCTTTTGCGTATATCGAGTCTGGCGGTGAGGGTGGGATTCGAACCCACGATACGATTTCTCGTATACACACTTTCCAGGCGTGCTCCTTCAACCGCTCGGACACCTCACCGGATCTCGACAGAGGTTCATGTCCGTCGAGGCGCGCTAATGTATCCGAAGCGTTGTGCGATGGCAAAAGTTTTTTAGCTTTTTCATGTGTTTATACGGCAACGGTAAAGCGCGAGGCTGAGAGCTGAATGAACCTCTCGCTTCGCTTGGGTTCCTAAATTTCGTGGCCGCTGGGTAGGAACTCACCCAAGGCGTAGTCGATATCAGCCAGGAAAGGCGGTATGAAACTGTTCAAGAGCAGGCGCAAGCGTCAACACACCTTGCAGGTCCCCACCAGACGTCGTCTTCATGTGAGCCATCTTGAGCTTGGCATGTACGTGTGCGAGCTGGACCGGCCCTGGAGACAGACGGATTTCCTGTTTCAGGGCTTTCCGTTGCTCAAGGTGGAGCATCTACAGGCGGTGCGTCAGCGCTGCGATTACGTTTTTGTGGACGATACCCGGCGAGTGTCACTCGATCAGGGCACGTTCATCATGCCGTCGGCGACGCCTGGCCGAGTGAAGCGCGACCTGCCGCGTATTCCGTTATCGCTGGAAGTCGAGGAGGCGCGACAGGCCTATCAGGCCAGTGGGCTGGTCATCGATCAGGTGCTTATCGACGTGCAGCACGGGCGCCCGATCGACACGCGCTCCTGTCAGGTGCTGGTCAAGCGGAACCTCGAGAGCCTGCTGCGCAACGAAAGCGCGATGCTCTGGCTGACTCGCCTCAAAGCCCAGGATCGCTATACGGGTCTGCATTGCCTGTCTGTATCCATCCTTGCGATGGGTTTCGGCGTGCATCTAGGCCTTTCCAACGAAAAGATCGAAACGCTTGGTATCGCTGGGCTGCTGCACGATGTCGGCAAAATAAAGGTCGACCCGCGCATTCTCAACAAGCCGGGCAAGCTCACATCGGAAGAATTCGAGCAGATCAAGCTGCATCCTGCCTTCGGCTTCCAGGTGCTGCAGGGGCAGGCCGATATTCCGCCTGCGGCCGTTCAGGCGGCCCATGCACATCATGAGCGTCTCGATAGCCGCGGCTATCCCTTGGGCCTGGATCGTCATCAGATCCCGTTCATCACGCGCATCATCACTATCGTCGATGCGTTCGACGCCATCACCAGCCACCGTCCCTATGACGATGCAAGGCCCATCCAGGTGGCTTACGACGTGCTGCGTAGCGGCGGTGACAAACAGTTCGATGATGCCCTGGTGCACGAATTCATTCGCTGGCTGGGCGTTTTTCCTGTTGGCACACTGGTGGAACTGCACACCGGTGAAGTGGCGCTGGTACTGGAAAAGCACGAGAAGCTGCATCTGAGGCCGAAGGTAGTGGTGCTGCGCGATGCGGAAAAACGACCCTGTGAGGCGCGCTATCTGGACCTGGCGCAGCTCACGGTAGATGCCCAGGGCGTTGCGTATCGGATCAGCTCAGGATTACCCGACGGGGCCTATGGGTTGTACCTGGCTGACCCGGAACTTCAGGCGATTCTGCATCCTGAGTTGCTTGCGACCCTGGAGCCAGAGTCGGCGCTTAACCCTGGCGCGCGCCGAACTCAGCTGCCTTTGTAGGCCTGTGCGACAGTTTCATGACCTGCCGGTCAGTCAGTGTGCTTTACCTGGGCGTGCGTGCTGGGTAACGTCGGCCAACTTTAAAGCAAGGAAACATCGTCATGAGCGATCCGGTTGCGTACCAACTCGAAGATGGCATCGCCACGCTGACCTTGAACAATGGCAAGGTCAACGCACTGTCTCCGGCAGTTTTCGAAGCGCTCAACGCCGCCTTCGACCGTGCCGAACAGGATCGTGCCGTGCTGATCCTCACCGGGCAGCCGGGCATTTTGTCCGGCGGCTACGATCTCAAGGTAATGACCTCAAGCCCCGAGAACGCCATGGCTCTGGTCGCCACTGGTTCCACCTTTTCACGTCGGATGCTCGCCCATCCATTTCCGGTGATCGTGGCTTGCCCAGGCCATGCCATCGCCAAGGGCGCTTTTTTGCTGCTGTCGGCCGACTACCGTATCGGTGTCGAAGGCGCGTTCAATATCGGCCTCAATGAAGTGCTGATAGGCATGACCATGCACCATGCCGGTATCGAGCTGGCGCGTGATCGCCTGCGCAAGTCGGCGTTCAACCGCTCTGTAATCAACGGCGAGCTGTTCAATCCGCATAGCGCGATGGAGGCAGGCTTTCTCGACAAGGTGGTCGCCCCTGAAGATCTGATGAGCACCGCCCGCGCGGCTGCGGCGCAACTGCAGAAAATCAACATGACCGCGCACCGCAACACCAAGCTCAAGGCGCGCAAGGCGTTGCTGGAGACCCTGGACCAGGCCATTGCGCTGGATAAACAGCATTTCGGCTGAGTTGGCCAAGAGAATTTTCCAGCCAGCGCTCATTCCGGCTACTCCTGCGTTTAAACTGCGCCTGCAACGCCCCGCCAAAGTGGGGCGTTTCATTTCCTAATTCCGTGTCGCCTTGCAGGAGAGTCCTGATGTCCGCCCCGCACACCCCGGTAGAACGTTCCGATTTCGACCAGGTCATTGTTCCCACTTTCGCTCCAGCCGCCTTCATTCCGGTGCGTGGCCAGGGTTCGCGAGTATGGGATCAGCGCGGGCGAGAGCTGATCGATCTCACCGGTGGTATCGCCGTCAACGTACTCGGGCATGCGCACCCGGCCTTGGTGCAGACCCTGACCGAGCAGGCCGGCAAGCTCTGGCACATCTCCAACATCTTCACCAATGAGCCGGCGTTGCGCCTGGCGAAGAAACTGGTGGACGCGACCTTTGCCGACCGTGCTTTTTTCTGTAACTCCGGCGCAGAAGCCAACGAGGCGGCGTTCAAGCTGGCGCGTCGTTACGCGCATGACACCTTCGGTCCCGAGAAGTACGAGATCGTTTCCGCCATCAACAGCTTCCACGGACGCACCCTGTTCACCGTGACGGTTGGTGGCCAGCCGAAGTATTCCGATGGCTTCGGGCCGAAGATCGAGGGCATCCGGCATGTGCCGTACAACGATCTGGAGGCACTGAAAGCTGCTATTACCGACAAGACCTGCGCGGTGGTGCTGGAACCGATCCAAGGCGAAAGCGGGGTTCTGCCGGCCGAGCAGGCTTACTTGGAGGGTGCCCGCAAGCTTTGTGACGAACATGGCGCGCTGCTGATCTTCGATGAAGTGCAGACCGGCATGGGCCGCACCGGCGAGTTGTTCGCCTACATGCAGTACGGCGTGCTACCGGACATTCTGACCAATGCCAAGGGGCTGGGGGGCGGCTTCCCGATCGGGATGATGTTGACCACCGACAAGGTCGCCCAGCACTTTGCCGTCGGCACCCACGGCACTACTTTCGGTGGCAATCCGCTGGCTTGCGCGGTAGCCGGAACGGTTGTCGACATCGTCAACACGCCAGAAGTGCTCCAGGGCGTTAGGGATCGGCACGAGCGGCTGAAGGCTGGCCTGCTGGAGCTGGGCGAGCGCTACGGTGTGTTCAGCCAAGTTCGCGGAATGGGGCTGTTAATCGGCTGTGTGCTCAACGACGCCTGGAAAGGCCGTGCGCGTGAGATTTTCGATGCGGCTGAACAGGAGGCCCTGATGCTGTTGCAGGCAGGACCTGACGTTATTCGCCTGGCGCCGAGTCTGGTGATCGAAGAGCCCGATATTGTCGAAGGACTGGCGCGTTTCGAACGCGCGCTGGCGAAGCTGACCCAGGCCTGAACTTCCTCCGCAGGGCGGTCGCGCTGCTCTGCATTACCAAACAGAGAGAACCGATATGAGCGATAGCCTGCAATTGATTCTGGAAGACGTGGACGGCACGCAGCTGGAAACCTCCTGCACCCGCTTTGCCGTGATGTGGCAGGGGCGCGAGGTTTGGATACAGCAGGTTGGCAATAACCAGCTGATGATTGGCGTCGACGTGGAAGATGGCGATACCGAATACGCCAACTTGCTGCTGCGGCCGCTGGCAACCAACCTGGTCAGCCTCGAGCTGGAAATGGAGCCGATGGAAGCGGGCGACGACGAACACGTACACGGCCCAGACTGCAATCACGACCACTGATGGGCGGCTTCGGCTGCTTGCCTGCCAGGCGCAGCCGTCGCGCTACTTCTTCCTCATATGCCTGCCGGCGGGTTGTTCAGCGAATCGTTGCCTGTCACCGTCGCTGTTTCGGTAGCAGCCTTGGCGTTGTCCTTCAGTTGCTGCTGATCGGTTTCGCGATGCAGGGGCATGCTGCGCGAGGTGCCTTCAGCCATCGTCGTGTGTTCGTTCAACTCGCAGAGCACCCGCTTGGCCTCGCAATGGCCGCTTATGCCCCTGGCCAACGCCAGACCGCCCACGGCCAGTTGCACTATGCCGCCCAAGCCGCCACGGCCGAGGCCCTTGCCTAGGAAATACAGCCCGCCGGCAATGGAAGCGGCGCGCTCCCAGCCGTGTACATTCGGGGTCGATTGCTGATTCATGATGGTCGCTCCAGCTGGATAGTCTGAATGGATGACTTCCACCAGACGTGAAGCGTTCCTGCCGCAGGTCGGATACCGCTGCGGCTCATTGAGCGTTCGGCGAAACAGCCTCGAACGACCCGCTGGAATCAGCAGCTCGTCGCGCATGCACGGGTGTTGTTTCAGCTAGCTGTCAGGCCAAATACCTTGAGTACGAAGGCATACTCCAAAGCCGCGTCCTTGAGCGCCTGGTAGCGACCGCTCATGCCGCCATGGCCAGCGCCGAGTTCGGTTTTCAACAGCAGCAGATTGTTGTCGGTCTTGCTTGCGCGCAGTTTGGCGACCCATTTTGCCGCTTCCCAGTATTGGACTCGGCTGTCGTTGTACCCCGCAACGGCGAGAATCGCAGGGTACGCCTTCGCCTGCACGTTCTCATAAGGCGCGTAGGCCTTGATTCGGGCATGCACGTCGGGGTCGTTGGGGTTGCCCCATTCGTCGTACTCGGTAACCGTCAGGGGCAGGTCGGCGTTGAGCATGGTGTTCAGCACATCTACAAAAGGCACTTCGGCGATGGCGGCGCCAAACAGCTCGGGCCGCATGTTGAGCACGGCTCCGATCAATAGCCCACCGGCACTACCTCCGCTGATAGCCAGTTGCTGCGGTGAGGTGTAACCGTCATCGATGAGCTTCTGTGCGCAGGCAATGAAATCGCCGAAGGTGTTGGTCTTGTGCTCCAACTTGCCGGCCCGATACCAAGCTTCTCCCAGGTCGCCACCGCCGCGCACGTGGGCAATGGCAAAGATGAAACCGCGATCGAGCAATGACAGCCGGGCGTGGGAAAACCAGGGATCAAGGCTGTGGCCGTAGGCGCCGTAACCATACAGATACAGCGGTGCGGTCTGGCCGAAGGCGTCGCGGCGGCCAACCAGGCTGATCGGAACTCGCGTGCCGTCCGCAGCGGTTGCCCAGATGCGCCGGCTCTCGTACGCGTCGGCATCGAAAGGCCCTTCCACCGGTGTTTCCTTCAGGACTGTCTGCTCGCCATCGGCGAGTCGCAGCTGACGAATTTGCGCTGGACGATTCAGTGCCTCATAACGCACGCGGATCACCGGACTCTCGAATTCCAGTGTGTTCTGCACGTGCAGGCTGTAAGCCGCATCCGGCAGCTGCAGGCGATAGGGCGCGTCGCGCTGTGGTCGTACTTCGATGATCGGCAGACCGGCTTCGCGCAGGCTGAGGGTCAAGGCGCCGGCGTTGAGACTGATATCTTCGAGCATCACCGCATCATCGTGAGCCACCAGCTCCTTCCAGTTCTCTCGCTGCGGGGCGTGTTCCGCTGCCAGGTACAGGGCGAAATTGATACCGCTCTGGTTGCTGCGCACGAACCAGTGCCACTGGTCATTCAGCAGCCCGTGGTCGGGGTAGTACTCGTGGTCCTCCTGTCTCGGTGCGAGGCATGTCCAATGACCTTCCGGCTCGTCGGCCGGGAGCACCCAGGCTTCGCTGGTGGTCTTGCTGTTGGACAGGATCACCAGTTGGCGTTCGGAGCTGGCGCGGTAGCAATGCACGAAATAGCGACCGTCCGGATCGTGATAGACCTCGCTGCGCTGCGCTTCGCCTAGACGGTGGCGGTAGATCTTGTGCGGTCTGTGGGTGTCGTCTAGTTCGCCGAAAAACAGCGTCTGGTGATCGTTCGCCCAGACCATGCTGCCATCGCAGTGCTCGAAGGGCAGAGCGGTGACTTCGCCGCTGGCAAGGTCCTTGACGAACAGCTGATAAATCTCGTCGCCCTGAGTGTCGAGGCTGTAGGCAAGCTTGCTGTGGTCCTGACTGATGCTGAAAGCGCCCAGCGACAGAAAGCCTCCGTTGGCCAGGTCGTTGGGATCGAGCAGCAGCTGTTCCGTGTTCTCGTCTACGTTAAATGAGCCATCGACGGGGCGCGAGCAGCGGTAGTGGCGCGGATACTCATCGCCGGCCGTGGTGCGCTGATAATAAAGCCACGGACCCCAGGGTGAAGGCAGTGACAGGTCGGTCTCGCGGATGCGGCCTTTGATCTCCTGAAACAGTGTTTCGCGTAGCTCGGCCTGATCAGCCAATTGCTGGTCCAAGTAAGCATTTTCTGCTTTCAGGTAGTCCAGCACTTCTGGCGCGTCGCGGCGCTCCAGCCATTTATACGGGTCCTGGCCGTTATCGACTCTGGCAATCGGTGCTGACATGTGGAACTCCTGGGATGGGTTGCCGCCTCTGGCCGCAAAAGTGGTGCAGTGTACAAGGCGCTTCATGAATTGGGACGACCGGCTCTATCGGGGGTTCATCCGTGTCGCTTGGTGGATCACGATCATGAATGCTTGCCCATGGCGCTGTCGCGATTGCGCGCGGCGCGCTTCATCGGAACAGGGTGGTAGGGTTTTATGGGGTGCGCCTGTCCGGCTTGATCGCAGATTGACAACAAGCGGCTTTTCCATGAAGGTGTGCTCACCCAAATCAAACGGGCGTATGAATCGAGCGTTTGCCATGCAAATGCCGTCCACCCGGATTATCGTGTCGGTGGGTGTCGGTTCACCGGGTTCGGTGACGGTCATGAAGACCGACGACGTGCGACACGTAACGTTCAGCTTCCATACCTGGAGATCAGTTGATGATTTACGAAGGTAAAGCCATCACGGTTAAGGCTCTTGAGAGTGGCATCGTCGAATTGAATTTCGATCTCAAGGGTGAGTCCGTCAACAAGTTCAATCGCCTCACCCTCAACGACCTGCGTCAGGCTGTCGACGCTATCAAGGCCGACGCTTCGGTCAAGGGCGTTATCGTCACCAGCGGCAAGGACGTGTTCATCGTCGGCGCAGACATCACTGAATTCGTCGACAATTTCAAGCTGCCGGATGAGGAACTGGTCGCCGGTAACCTCGAAGCGAACAAGATCTTCAGCGATTTCGAAGACCTGAGCGTGCCCACTGTCGTCGCCATCAATGGCATCGCCCTGGGTGGCGGGTTCGAAATGTGCCTGGCTGCTGACTACCGCGTCATGTCCACTGCCGCCAAGGTCGGTCTGCCGGAAGTCAAGCTGGGTATCTACCCTGGGTTCGGCGGCACCGTTCGCCTGCCGCGCCTGATCGGTGTGGATAACGCTGTCGAGTGGATTGCTTCGGGCAAGGAAAACCGTGCCGAAGAAGCGTTGAAAGTCCACGCCGTCGACGCCGTGGTCGTGCCGGAGAAGCTGCAGGAAGCTGCGCTGGATCTGGTCAAGCGCGCCATTTCCGGTGAGCTGGACTACAAGGCCAAGCGTCAGCCGAAGCTGGAGAAGCTCAAGCTCAACGCCATCGAGCAGATGATGGCCTTCGAAACCTCCAAAGGTTTCGTCGCTGGCCAGGCAGGTCCGAACTACCCGGCGCCGGTCGAGGCGATCAAGACCATCCAGAAAGCCGCCAACTTCGGTCGCGACAAGGCCATCGAAGTCGAGGCCGCCGGCTTCGTCAAGCTGGCCAAGACCTCGGTCGCGCAGAGCCTGGTCGGTCTGTTCCTCAGCGATCAGGAGCTGAAGAAGAAGGCCAAGGCCTACGACAAACAGGCTCGCGACGTGAAGTTGGCTGCCGTATTGGGCGCGGGCATCATGGGTGGCGGTATCGCTTATCAGTCGGCCGTCAAAGGCACGCCGATCCTGATGAAGGATATCCGCGAGGAAGGCATTCAGATGGGCCTGAACGAGGCCTCCAAGCTGCTCGGCAAGCGCGTCGAGAAGGGCCGCCTCACACCGGAGAAGATGGCCGAAGCCCTCAATGCGATCCGCCCAACCACGTCCTACGGGGATTTCGGCAACGTCGATATCGTCGTCGAGGCCGTGGTAGAGAACCCGAAGGTCAAGCAGGCGGTGCTGGCTGAGGTGGAAGGCCTGGTGAAGGAGGATGCGATCATTGCGTCCAATACTTCCACCATCTCCATCAGCCTGCTGGCCCAGGCGCTCAAGCGTCCGGAAAACTTCTGCGGCATGCACTTCTTCAACCCGGTACACATGATGCCGCTGGTGGAAGTGATCCGTGGCGAGAAGACCAGCGAAACCGCCATTGCCACCACCGTTGCCTACGCCAAGAAAATGGGCAAGAGCCCGGTCGTGGTCAACGATTGTCCTGGCTTCCTGGTCAACCGCGTGCTGTTCCCGTACTTCGGCGGCTTTGCTCGCCTGGTCAGCGCTGGCGTCGACTTCGTGCGCATCGACAAGGTGATGGAGAAGTTTGGCTGGCCCATGGGCCCGGCCTACCTGATGGACGTGGTCGGCATGGACACCGGTCACCATGGTCGTGACGTCATGGCCGAGGGCTATCCGGAGCGCATGAAGGACGAGCGCCGTACCGCCATTGACGCGCTGTACGAGGCCAATCGTCTGGGTCAGAAGAATGGCAAGGGCTTCTACAGCTACGAAACGGACAAGCGCGGCAAGCCGGCCAAGGTGGTCGACGAGAGCGTCAAGGACGTATTGGCACCGATCGTTTACGAGCAGCGTGAAGTCACCGACGAGGACATCATCAACTTCATGATGATCCCGCTGTGCCTGGAAACCGTGCGTTGTCTGGAAGACAAGATCGTCGAAACCGCCGCCGAAGCCGATATGGGCTTGATCTACGGTATCGGCTTCCCACCCTTCCGTGGTGGTGCGCTGCGCTACATCGATTCGATCGGTGTTGCCGAGTTCGTGGCGCTGGCCGACAAGTATGCCGACCTGGGCCCGCTGTACCACCCGACTGCGAAGCTGCGTGAGATGGCTGCCAACGGCCAGCGCTTCTACGGTTAATCGAGGAATAGAGATAATGAGCCTTAATCCGAGAGACGTCGTCATTGTCGACTTCGGCCGTACCCCGATGGGTCGTTCCAAGGGCGGCATGCACCGCAACACCCGCGCCGAGACCATGTCCGCGCAACTGATCGATGGCGTGCTGGCGCGCAATCCCAAGATCGATCCGGCGGAAGTGGAAGATGTGATCTGGGGCTGCGTCAACCAGACCCTGGAGCAGGGCTGGAACATCGCTCGCATGGCTTCGCTGATGACCCGCATCCCGCACACCAGCGCGGCGCAGACTGTCAGTCGCCTGTGCGGTTCGTCCATGAGCGCGCTGCACACCGCCGCTCAGGCGATCATGACCGGCAACGGTGATGTCTTCGTTATCGGCGGCGTTGAGCACATGGGCCACGTCAGCATGATGCATGGCGTCGACCCGAACCCCCAGCTGTCGCTGTATGCCGCCAAGGCTTCCGGGATGATGGGCCTGACCGCCGAGCTGCTGGGCAAGATGCATGGCATCACCCGCGAGCAGCAGGACGCCTTCGGTGAGCGTTCGCATCGTCTGGCGCACAAGGCTACCGTCGAAGGCTTGTTCAAGGATGAGATCATCCCGATGCAGGGCTACGATGAGAACGGATTCCTCAAGGTCTTCGACTACGACGAAACCATTCGCCCGGAAACCACTCTGGAAAGCCTGGCGACCCTGAAGCCGGCGTTCAATCCCAAGGGCGGCACGGTGACTGCCGGGACGTCCTCGCAGATTACCGATGGTGCGTCCTGCATGATCGTGATGTCGGCGCAGCGTGCCAAGGACCTGGGTGTCCAGCCCATGGCCGTGATTCGCTCCATGGCACTGGCGGGTGTCGACCCGGCGATCATGGGCTACGGCCCGGTGCCGGCCACGCAGAAGGCGCTAAAACGCGCCGGTCTGACCATGGATGACATCAGCCATGTCGAATTGAACGAGGCCTTCGCGGCACAGGCTCTGCCAGTGCTCAAGGACCTTAAACTGCTCGACAAGATGGACGAGAAGGTCAACCTGCACGGCGGCGCCATCGCGCTGGGACATCCGTTCGGTTGCTCCGGGGCGCGCATTTCCGGCACGCTGCTGAACGTGATGAAGCAGAATGGCGGTACCCTTGGCGTGTCCACGATGTGCATCGGCCTGGGCCAAGGTATCACCACGGTATTCGAGCGCGTCTGACAGGCCGTCTAAACCGACCTGCTAAGCTGTTCGAGACAGGAAGCCGGGGCCTTGTGCCCCGGCTTTCATTTGTAGAAAGCGATCATTTTTTCAGAGGCGGCTGAGATGCAGATAACCCCCGGGCGTTATCGTCATTACAAGGGGCCCGAATACCGGGTGTTTGCAGTGGCCAGGCATACCGAGACGGAAGAGCCTGTGGTGTTCTATCAGGCGCTGTATGGGGATTTCGGGCTTTGGGTGAGGCCGCTTTCCATGTTTATCGAAACGGTCGAAGTCGAAGGGGAAACCCTGCCTCGCTTTGCGCTTGTTGAGGCGGAAACCAGCCTTTTTGGCAATGGCTAATGCGGATTGCGTTGCCGTCCGAGCTTGACCTCGGCTCGGTCGCCACTATATATAGCGATGCTTTCTGGGCGGAGTGAAGATGACTTCATTCGGTACCCGGTAATACCAGGCTCGCCGGCAGCCCTGTTGCCAACGGAATTTACGGTGAGTGCTAAGTATCTTCGAGGCGCGGAATGCCTCTATAGCAGCGCCAACGCGCTGTTTCGTTTTTCTCCTGGCCAGAACCTCGCGTGCGATGTCCTGGCCGCGGAATAATTCTCTCAGTTCACCTCTCGATTCAGGAACTCTCCTCTCCATGGGTAAATCGCTGGTCATCGTGGAATCACCGGCCAAGGCCAAGACCATCAACAAGTACCTGGGCAACCAGTACGTGGTGAAATCGAGCATCGGCCACATCCGCGACCTTCCCACCAGCGGTTCCGCTTCCCGGGAACCGGTCAAGCGCGGCAAGGCCGCAGCTGCTGAAGCGCCTGCGCTGTCGCCCAAGGAGAAGGCCAAGCGTCAGCTGTTCACCCGCATGGGTGTCGACCCGGAGCATGGCTGGAAAGCCAAGTACGAGATCCTTCCTGGCAAGGAAAAGGTGATCGAGGAATTGCGTCGCCTGGCCAAGGAAGCCGACACCATCTATCTCGCGACCGACTTGGATAGAGAAGGGGAGGCGATTGCCTGGCACCTGCGCGAGTCCATCGGCGGCGATGACAGCCGCTTCAAGCGCGTGGTGTTCAACGAGATCACCAAGAAGGCGATTCAGGAAGCCTTCTCCAAGCCGGGCGAGCTGGACATCAACCGTGTCAATGCACAGCAGGCGCGGCGCTTCCTCGATCGCGTGGTGGGCTACATGGTTTCGCCGCTGCTGTGGGCCAAGATTGCCCGTGGCCTTTCGGCTGGTCGCGTGCAATCGGTTGCCGTGAAGCTGGTGGTCGAGCGCGAGCGAGAGATTCGTGCCTTTGTCCCGGAAGAGTACTGGGAAGTCCACGCCGACCTGGCCACGGTTGACAAGGCCAAGGTTCGCTTCGAGGTTGCGCGTGAAAATGGCCAGGCGTTCAAACCACTGAACGAAAGTCATGCCATGGCCGCGCTGGAGCAGCTGCAAGGTGCGAGCTATAGCGTCAGTAAGCGCGAAGACAAGCCGACCAGCAGTAAGCCGTCCGCACCTTTCATCACGTCGACCCTGCAGCAGGCGGCGAGCAACCGCCTCGGCTTCGGCGTGAAGAAGACCATGATGATGGCTCAGCGGCTGTACGAAGCGGGCTACATCACCTACATGCGTACTGATTCCACAAACCTGTCGGCCGATGCGGTGGAGATGGTGCGCGGTTTCATCCAGGACGAGTTCGGCGCCAAATACCTGCCGGAGAAGCCCAACGTCTACTCGAGTAAGGAAGGCGCCCAGGAGGCGCACGAAGCGATCCGTCCGTCCGACGTAAACCTGCGTCCGAGCCAGTTGTCCGGCATGGAGAGAGATGCCGAGCGTCTCTATGACCTGATCTGGCGCCAGTTCGTCGCCTGCCAGATGCCGCCAGCGCAGTACCTGTCCACCAGCGTCACGGTGGCGGCAGGCAATTTCGAGCTGCGCGCCAAGGGCCGTATCCTCAAGTTCGACGGCTACACCAAGGTTCTGCCGCAGCAGAGCAAGAACGGTGAGGACGACGTGCTTCCCGAGATGAACAAGGGCGAGGCAATGGCATTGCTCAAGCTCGACCCGAGCCAGCATTTTACCAAGCCACCGGCGCGTTTCTCGGAAGCGAGCCTGGTCAAGGAAATGGAAAAACGCGGCATCGGACGCCCGTCGACCTATGCGGCGATTATCTCGACCATTCAGGATCGCGGTTACGTATCGCTGCACAACCGCCGTTTCTACTCCGAGAAGATGGGCGACATCGTCACCGAGCGCCTGTCCGAAAGCTTCAATAACCTGATGGACTACGGCTTCACCGCCAGCATGGAAGAGCACCTCGACGAGGTTGCCCAGGGCGAGCGGGAATGGAAGCACGTGCTGGATGAGTTCTACGGTGACTTCAAGAAGAAGCTCGAAGTCGCCGAGTCAGCTGAAAACGGCATGCGCGCCAACCAGCCGACGCTGACCGATATTCCCTGCAAAACTTGTGGCCGACCGATGATGATTCGCACGGCTTCCACTGGCGTGTTCCTCGGCTGCTCCGGTTACAGCCTGCCGCCGAAAGAGCGCTGCAAGTCCACCGTCAACCTGATTCCGGGTGACGAGATCGCGGCTGATGACGAGGGCGAATCCGAATCCTTGGTATTGCTGGGCAAGCGCCGTTGCCGAATCTGTAGCACTGCGATGGACGCCTACCTGCTGGACGAAACGCACAAGCTGCATATCTGCGGTAACAACCCCGACTGCACCGGCTACGAGATCGAAGAAGGTCAGTACCGCATCAAGGGTTATGAAGGGCCGAGCCTGGAGTGCGACAAGTGCGGCAGCGAGATGCAGCTCAAGACTGGTCGTTTCGGCAAGTTCTTCGGTTGCACCAATGCCGAGTGCAAGAACACCCGCAAGCTGCTCAAGAGTGGCGAGGCGGCGCCACCGAAGATGGATGCGGTGAAGATGCCTGAGCTCAAGTGCGAGAAGGTCGATGACACCTACGTGCTGCGCGACGGTGCTTCAGGGTTGTTCCTGGCTGCGAGTCAATTCCCGAAGAATCGCGAAACCCGCGCGCCGCTTGTGCTGGAGCTGATTCCACACAAGGAAGAGATCGATCCGAAGTACCACTTCCTGCTGGATGCGCCGAAGAAGGACCCCGAAGGTCGCCCTGCGGTCATCCGCTTCAGCCGCAAGACCAAGGAGCAGTACGTGCAGACCGAGGTCAACGGCAAGCCTACCGGTTGGAAGGCGTTCTACAACGGTGGTAAGTGGAAGGTCGAGGATAAGAGCACCAAGTAATCCAGCCAACGTAAACGCTCGAGGCTGAACGCTGGACGCAAAAGTACCAGCCGCCATACTCTTCCAGCTTCAGCCGATTCGAGAGCACGCCGTTATGGCTCATGAGCGTTACACCCGAACCAACCAGAAGATTTACTTCGCCGGGCTCGCACTGGATAAGTGGCGGCAGGCCGAGGAGCAGGGTGGGGTGAGCTCGCCCGGACTCGTCCAGGCCGAGCGCGAGGCCAGCCTGTTCCATCTTTACGGGGCGTTACTCGGCCTTTGTCACGAGATCAGCGGTTACTACCGCTTGCCGGATGCCAACACCAAGCAGGTCGCACAGTTGCTTGATCGCTCAAGCCAGAGCGCACCTCCAAGTCCTGAACTGGCTGAGCTCATGGAGCTCGCGGAACAGTCATCATCCTGGGTGGCGGAACTGTTGGCTGCGTATGACGCTTTGTTCGAACCGCCCCGTCCACCATCCAAGCCCAAAACTGACCCCCGCGTGCCATTGATCGAAGCGGTCGGTATAGGTGATGAGGTGCCAGCACTCTCCCGTGGAACGTTGCTGGCCTGGCGGGAGCAGTTGAAAAACCTGGCGTTGCGCTATCGAGAGGCTCTCTCGGAATGGTAATGCGCTCAGGCTCTGCTTCGGGCCAGCAATACCAGAACGATACCGCCCAGTATGGTCAAGCCGGCGACCAGCAACCGACCCGTCAATGGCTCGCTTAATAGCAGGCTACCTGCCAGGGCGGTCAGCAAGGGCACGCTGAGTTGTATGCTGGCAGCCTGAGTGGCGGCAAGGCGCGGCAGGACCGCATACCAGATGGCATAGCCGACGCCCGAAGTCAGACCGCCGGAGAGGAGTGCGTAGATGACGCCGGGGCGGTCCCATGCGAGGCTGGGGAACGCCGCCAAGCAAAGCACGGCGGCGATTGGCATTGCGCGGATGAAACTTCCCGCGGTGGCAGCCAGCGGATCGCTCGAGCCGCGGCCCAGTAATGAGTATGCCCCCCAGGCGATTCCTGACAGGATCATCAAGAGCGATGCTGCTATCGCCGGGGTGGTGCTGGCACCGGGCAGCAGCAGGCCCACCAGTCCTGCCAGCGCCAGGGCCGAACCAAGTGTTTGCCTTGGCGACAGCCGCTCTCCCTTGAAGAGACCCCACGCGATCATGCTCAACTGAACGGAGGCGAACAGCAGCAGTGCGCCGGTCCCTGCATCGAGATTTACATAGGCATATGAGAATGCCGCCGCGTAGACGAACAGCGCGACGGCGCCTCGCCAGTCGCCGGTCACGGTCGAGGGGCCACGACGTAGACGAAGCAGTAAGCCGAGCACCAAGGCCCCGGCCAGCAGGCGCAAGGCGCTGAAGCTGGTGGGGTCGATACCGGTATCGCGCAGCGCAACTCGGCAAAGAAGCGAGTTGCCGGCGAAGGCGAGCATGGCTAGTGTGGTAAGAAGCAGCGTCCGAGCGGTCATCCCTGCATGTCCCTAGTCCAGCCAACGGGCGGCGCCGTTTGTGCGGAGGCGCCCATGCTACTTCGCAGTCGGGCCGCAATGCACGTCCCATCGTGAGCGCCGCGAGCGGCAGGTCGACTTCGCCAACCGTGTCGCTGGTGATCTGCTTTACAGTCAACTGGGTCAGCCGAGGGCTGCCTGGGCGCTGGCCGGCTGGTACAATGCGCGCCTTTCACGTGGAGCAGACTCATGCCAACGTCTTTTCTGGAAATCGTCGAGCTACCCGACGGCCGCATAGTGCTGCGTCGCGCGGAGGACGAAGGAGTGCTGGTCACGCTGGATTTCTCCGACGACGCAAAGGTGTTTCTGCAAGGGCAGCATGTGGAAATCGCCAAGGCGATGTTCAGCGTAGGCGTGCAGATGGCCGGACAGGTAGCGGAAGGGGAGTTCATGCAGGAAGAGGTACCACAAGTACTGCATTGATTCTGCGCATGTATGCCAGTGAGCAGAAGGGTCGGCACATCCGTGTGCCGCAGTGTTCAGTTTCCAAGGCGTATATTCAGACTTTGCGTGCGCCCCAGTTCAGCGGCGGCGCGCAGCCGGAGTCGGCTGACCCGATCGAGGCGAGAGAACCAGGTTATTACCGTGTGACTGCAGCCGGAGAGCAGTGCTTTGCATGCCAGGTCCAGCGCGGCCTGGGTCTGGAGTGCAGGTAGCAGCAGGATTCGGTCACGATTGAGGCCGCTTTCCCGCAGCCAGCGGTGAGTGAGTGAGGTGGGCGGGGCGATCAGGGTCAGCCAGCGTGTGTCAGCCGCCTCGCTGAGCTCGCGTAGAATAGGCGCGAGCAACAGGCGGCAGTGATCGTTGCTGCCGCTCAAGGTCATTTCGCTCAGGCAATCGTCTGAAGGCTGGGGCGCGAGGGTGGCGATATCCGCGAAAGGTGTCATTCGGTGGGCGATGAACCCTTCGAACAAGGAAAGCTGTGGCGGTTGGCTGGCGATGGGGTGCGGTTGGTACTGCATGGCCTCTCCTTAGCGGCGTATCACGCCGACACTCAATCCTTCGATGATCAGTTCCTGTTTTTCCAGATCGACCTCGATGGGGGCAAATTCGGGGTTTTCCGCCAGTAGCCAGACCTTGCGGCCCTCGCGCTTGAAGCGCTTGACGGTGACTTCGTCTTCCACTCTGGCGACAACGATCTGACCGTTGCGCGCGTCGCGCGTGGTATGAACGGCTAGCAGGTCACCATCGAGAATGCCGGCGTCCTTCATGCTCATGCCACGTACGCGCAGAAGATAGTTGGCTGGGGGGTGGAAGAACGCGGGGTTGATCTGGCAGGACTCTTCGACATGTTGTTGAGCGAGAATGGGTGCGCCGGCGGCGACACGGCCAATTATTGGCAGGCCACTTTCATCTGTAGCTGGTTCAAAGCCCGGAATACGTATCCCGCGCGACGCGCCGGGCGTCATCTCGATAGCGCCTTTCTTATTGAGCGCTTTCAGATGTTCTTCGGCAGCGTTAGGGGATTTAAAGCCCAGTTCCTGAGCGATCTCCGCACGAGTCGGCGGGTAGCCGTTCTCTTCCAGGCAGCGCTTGATGAAGGCAAGAATTTCCGACTGGCGAGGGGTCAGCTTGATCATGGCGGTCTCTGTTCTTTTATACAGTGACTGGGATTATATACAGTACCTAGGTCTTGGCAATGGTTGTTTGGGCGTGCGTGCCAGTGCGGGATAAGTTGCCGTCAGCTGCGGAGAAAGGGCGTTCAGTCGCTTCGCGGTTGACTTGTTAACGGGTGAAACGTAAGTTTCAAACAGGTGTTTGTCGTTTGGAGGGGGCATGGCGCAGTCGGAAACAGTGGAGCGGATTCTTGATGCAGCGGAACAGCTGTTTGCGGAAAAAGGCTTCGCCGAGACTTCGCTTCGCCTGATCACCAGCAAGGCCGGGGTCAATCTAGCGGCAGTCAACTATCATTTTGGCTCGAAGAAGGCGCTCATACAGGCCGTATTCTCCCGTTTTCTCGGGCCATTCTGCGCCAGCCTAGAGCGTGAACTGGACCGGCGCGAAGCGCAGTCCGACCGCAAGGAAAACCTCGAAGAACTGTTGGAGATTTTGGTCGAACAAGCGCTCGCGGTGAAGCCGCGTAGCGGAGACGATCTTTCTATCTTCATGCGCTTGTTGGGCCTTTCGTTCAGTCAGAGCCAGGGTCACCTGCGTCGTTACCTGGAAGACATGTACGGCAAGGTGTTCCGTCGGTATATGTTGCGGGTGCATCAAGCGGCGCCGTCGATACCTCCGATAGAGCTTTTCTGGCGTGTGCACTTCATGTTGGGCGCGGCGGCCTTCAGCATGTCTGGCATTAAGGCATTGAGGGCAATAGCCGAGAATGATTTCGGGGCCCGAACTTCCATCGAGCAGGTCATGCGGATGATGGTTCCGTTTCTCGCCGCGGGAATGCGTGCCGATTCGGCGATAGCCGACTCAGCCCTTGCCCAGGCGCATCCGATTGCGCGTCGTAATGCCCTGGCGATGCCCGCCAAGGGGTGACGCAATCACGGATTGGTCGGTAAGCTAGCTGCCATGTCCGATCTCGATCTGCTGCATATATCCGTTGCCGATCAGCTGCTCTACGGGTTTACCGCAGGCAAGCTGCGTCTGCGTTTGCCTGTATCCACTGCCTTGAATGGCGTAGGTGAATGCAATGGTTCCGGCTGTACGCCACGTGGCCGCCATCAGGTCCGTGCGCGTATCGGTGATGGCCTGCCTGTTGGCGCCGTGTTGCGTGGGCGCCGCTGGACCGGTGAGGTATGGAATCCCGAGTTGCATGCGCGGTTTCCCGGTCGGGACTGGATCCTGACTCGCATCCTCTGGCTGAGTGGTTGTGAGCCAGGCTACAACCGTATGGGCTCGGTCGACACTTTTAGACGCTACATTTATCTGCATGGCACACCTGATACGGAACCGATGGGCGTGCCGCGTTCCCATGGTTGCATCCGGCTGCGCAACGCCGACTTGCTCGATCTTTTCCCTCTGGTGCCGGCTGGTTGTACGGTGCAGATAGACGAAAGGGCCTGCCCGAGCTGGTCGAGCGCCCCACTGAATTAAGGATTCGCTCTCATCATGCAAGGTTCATTGATGCTGGACATCGCCGGCACCTGGCTGACCGCCGAGGATCGCCAGTTGCTGCGTCAGCCGGAGGTCGGCGGGCTGATTCTGTTCGCGCGAAATATCGAGAATTCCCGCCAGGTTCTGCACCTTTGCCGCGCGATTCGTGCGATACGGCCCGACCTGTTGCTCGCGGTCGACCAGGAAGGTGGGCGAGTGCAACGGCTCCGACGTGATTTCATCCGATTGCCGGCGATGCGCGAATTCGCTCAGCATGCCGATGCGCTGCAATTGGCAGAAATCGGCGGTTGGGTCATGGCCACGGAGGTGCAGGCGGTGGGTCTGGATTTCAGCTTCGCGCCCGTGCTGGATCTGGATTACCAGCGTAGTGCCGTGGTCGGCACACGGGCATTCGAGGGTGACCCGCTGCGTGCCGCGAACCTTGCGGGAGCCTTCATGAAAGGTATGAAGGCGGCAGGCATGGCTACCACTGGCAAGCATTTCCCGGGGCACGGCTGGGCGGAGGCCGATTCACACGTGGCGATTCCGGTGGACGACCGCAGTCTCGACCAGTTGCGTGCTGCCGATCTCCTCCCGTTCAAACGGCTAAGTGGCGAACTTGACGCGGTTATGCCCGCACATGTCATCTATCCTAAGATTGATGAGCGGCCGGCGGGTTTCTCGCGTCGTTGGCTACAGGACATCCTGCGTGGCGAGCTGGGTTTTCGCGGAGTGATCTTCAGCGACGACTTGTCCATGGCGGGTGCCCATGTGGTGGGCGATGCGGCCGAGCGCATCCAGGCGGCGCTGTCTGCCGGTTGTGACATGGGGCTGGTGTGCAATGATCGGGCTGCCGCCGAGATGGCGTTGATCGCATTGCAACGTCTGGGCGCAGTTCCTTCTCCTCACCTGGGCAGGATGCGCAGCCGTGTCGATGCCTCGCCTGAGTACAAGCAGAACCCTCGCTGGCATGCGTCCATCACGGCGCTGAATGCCGCCGAGCTGATTTAGCGAAGGAGTGGCTACGGCGGCCATTTTGGCGGTACTGTGCTCGTTGGAGCATTAATCCTCAGGGCAGCGATTGATTAGCGTGCGGTCCCGAAGAGAGAGCGGGGAAGAAGGTTTGGCCAGGGGCGTCTACAAGGCGTGACGCGGGCAGGTATTTTCGTTTTAAAGCCCGTTGCAGACGACATGTCGCTTGTTACACTTGGCCGTCCTTTGGAGTACCTGAATGCTTTACCAGGAACGCACGATAAAAATACTTAGAACGATGGCGTTGCTCAGCCTTCTTGTCGGCCTGTCAGGTTGTTCGACCTGGCTGGGCGGCGACTTCAAGGAACCGAGGGTCCAGCTAGCCAAGGTCGATATCGTCAAGGCGAGGTTGCTGGAGCAGCAGTTCATGCTGCGTTTTCGTATCGACAATCCCAACGATCACAGCCTGCCGGTGCGTGGCTTGGTCTACACCGTTCATCTCAACGACATCGAATTGGCCAATGGTGAATCCAGTGGCTGGCTGACCGTGCCTGCGAATGGTTTCAGCTATTACGAGGTTCCGGTCTATACCAATCTCTGGCGGCACATGAAGTACATCGTGCGGCTGTTGGAAAAACCCGACAGCCCCATTGCCTACCGGCTGGATGGTGATCTGAAGATCGGACTTCTGATGAGGCGGCAGGTGCATATTTCCCGCAATGGCGAGATAATTCCCGGCTCCTTCATTCCAGAGTAGAGACTCGATGAACCAAGAAACCCATGTGCATGGTCCCGATTGCAACCACGACCATGACCACGGCCACGATCAGCCGCACGTTCACGGCCCGCACTGTAACCACAGCCATGACCCGGTGCGTAACCCGCTGAAGGACGTGGGGCGTAATGACCCTTGCCCTTGCGGAAGCCAGAAGAAATTCAAGAAATGCCACGGCGCCTGAGTCTCCAATGACACCGCTCTTTGCTGTGCTGCTGGGCGTTGGCGTTTTGCTGATTGCCGCATTAGCCGGTTATGCGCTGTATCTCTGGCGTCGGGTATGGCGCAACGAGAAGCAGCAGGCCGAAGTGCAGGCGCGTCAGCGTGCCGAGCTGGCGGCGGATCTGCGGATTCTCGCCAGTTGCCTGCTGGACGAGCAGGTGCCGCTGATCGAGGGGGCCATCCGTATCAAAGTGCTGCTGGACAACTACGATACGGGCTTGGGCCAGGACCCGCGCTGTCAGGTTTTTCAGGAACTGTTCGAGGCGACTTCACAGGTTCCGACCCATGCAGCCTGGAGGTCGTTGGACAAGGCCGAGCGGCGGCGCCACGAGGCCGCGTTCAGTGCCCTTGAATTGCAGCACAAAGCCGAAGCACGTCGCTCGGCGCGCTGGTTGCTGGACGAAGCATTGGCACAACACGCTGCCTGAGTTCGGCGCTCACCTTACATCCATCTACTCTGAATGCTTTTCCTATTGTGCTCAGCGCAAAGGAGCCGTCGATGTCGCTGCGTCTGCCATCAACTGTGGTTCGTCTTGTTCTCGGCGCAACCCTTGCCGTGATCGCTCTGGCTGGTTGCCAGGCCTACCTGGATAATCGCTATAGCGACAGCCTGCCGCCTGCGCAGGGCGCGCAATCGATGACCGGGCCAGCCGAGCGCATCAGCATCAGGCGCAACGCGCTGGGCATGCCGCTGATCGAAACCACGACCTTCCATGACGCACTGTTCGGCCTTGGCTATGTCCATGCCACGGATCGCCTGAGCCAGATGGTCAGCCTGCGGCTGGTGGCCCAGGGGCGCCTGGCCGAGATGGCGGGGCCCGGTGTGCTGGAGGTCGACCGCTTCATGCGCGCCGTCAATCTGCGCAAGAGCTCCGAGCTGCTCTATCGGGAGAGCTCGCCACGGATGAAGCGTTTCTTCGAGGTTTATGCGCGTGGCGTCAACGCCTATCTGTTCAGGCATCGAGACAAGCTGCCGATGGATCTGGCCGCCGCGGACTATCAGCCCGAATATTGGAAACCGGAAGATTCGGTTCTGGTGTTCTGCTTACTGAATTTCGGCCTCGCGGTGAACCTGCAGGAAGAGATCGCGGCATTGGTGTTGGCCCAGCGGGTTGGTGGTGACAACCTCGCCTGGCTGTTGCCAACCTATCCCGATGAGCCGCTGCCTTTCGAGGAGGCGGCGAAACTTGAAGGATTGCAGCTGAGCGGGCAAATTCCCGGTCTTGCCGCAGTCGACCGTGCGGCTGCGCGAGTGGCTGCGCTGAATATGCTTGGTGTGGCTGCCTCCAACAACTGGGCCATCTCCGGAGGTCGCACGCGCAGCGGCAAGCCGTTGTTGGCCAACGACACCCACTTGCCCCTGTCGATGCCTTCTTATTGGAATTTCGTGCAGATCCGCTCGCCGAAATTCCAGGCGGCGGGTGTCACTATCGCAGGCGTTCCGGCGGTGGTGGCCGGCTTCAACGGCAAGCTGGGCTGGGGCATGACCATGGTCATGGGCGACAACCAGGACCTTTTTCTGGAACAGGTTCGGCGCGAGAACGGCCGACTGATGTATCTGGCCGATGGCAAATGGGTGCCAGCCCGCGAGCGCCACGAGACGTTCATCGTCAAGGGCCAGCGGCCTGTTCGCGAGACAATCTACGAGACCCGCAACGGCCCGCTGCTAAACAGTGTGCTAGGCGAGCGCAAGCATTCGCTGCAGCCCTTGCAACTGAGCAGCGGCTACGGCCTGGCATTGAAGACCATCCAGTTCGAAGCGGACAGATCCCTCGATGCCTTCTTCGATCTGACCCGCGCCAAAAGCGTTGATGAAGCTTTCGAGGCTTCCCGGGACATCCGCGCGATGGCGCTGAACCTGGTATTGGCCGATGAGCAGGGCATCGGCTGGCAGGTCACCGGCCGTTATCCCAATCGCCGCGGCGGCCTGGGACTGCTACCGTCGCCGGGTTGGGACGGCCGTTATGACTGGGACGGTTTCGCCGATCCCATGCTGCATCCCTACGACCAGGATCCTGCCCAGGGCTGGCTCGGATCTGCGAATCAGCGAACCGTGCCCCGTGGTTACGGTATGCAGCTGTCGAACTCCTGGTATTACCCCGAGCGTGCCGAGCGTATCGCCGAAATGGCTGGGCAGGGCCGTCACGATACGGCCAGCACCATCGCCATGCAGTACGACCAGAAAACGCTGTTTGCCGCCAAGCTGGCTGCCATGTTCAGCGACCCCGCCATGCAGCAGTCGCTGCAACAGGCGATCACCGCGCTGCCGGCAGATGATCGGGGCAAGGCCCAGGAAGCACTGGCCCGTCTGATGACGTTCGACGGCCAGCTCAAGGCCTCATCGGCGGACGCGGCCCTGTATTCGGCATTCCTGCACGAGAGTGCGCGGATGATCTTCCTCGATGAGCTCGGTCCGGACGATAGCCCGGCGTGGAAGGCGTTGGTGCTGGCGGCCAATGCTTCCTACTCGGCGCAGGCGGACCATCTGCTCGGCCGCGAGGATAGTCCCTACTGGGATGACCAGACCACGCCGCAGAAGGAGGACAAACCGGCGATTCTGGCGCGCAGCCTGGCGGCGTCCATCGATCATCTGACCGCAACATTGGGCAACGACCGCAACAGCTGGCAATGGGGCAAGCTGCACAGCTACACATGGGAAACGGGCACAACCCAGCTGGCGCCTTACATGCCGGCCAGCAAGCGCAGCGGAATCAACGCCATCCGCGACTACCTCGACCGCGGGCCTTATCCGGCCGGTGGCGATTACAACACGCTGAATGTTTCCGGCTATCGCTGGGGCGAGAGTTTCGATACCAGGCTGGTTCCGGCGATGCGGATCATCGTCGACTTCGGCCGCGATGAGCCGCTGATCGGCCTGAACAGCTCGGGGCAGTCCGGCAACCCGGCCAGCCGGCATTACGCCGACGGCATCGATGCCTGGCTGAAGGGGCGCTACATGAGCTTCCCGTTCAAGGCGCAGAACCTCGACAAGGTTTATGGCAACCAGCGCCTGTGGCTGGTTCCCGAGCGCTAAAGCTGAAAGGCAGGCTGGCTTAGGGTAGAAACGCCGCAGGCTTTTCCACCCACGCGCTAGGCGGGCACCACTTCCAGCACACGGATTCGCCCAGCGTCGAGGTAATGCCAGCGAACGTCCAGATCCCAGAATTGCGCGCCGTAGCGCCGTTCCGGGTCGGGCTTCTGGTAGGCCGGGCGCGGGTCCTGCGCCAGGCACTGTTCGATCAATTCCACCACCGGCTCGGCCAGGCGCAAGGCTTCGGCGCGGGCTTGTTGCAGGGCGGTTTCGCTCCATAGCACTTCGATCAGCAAGGGCGCTTCGGCAGCCATCTCGTTAGTGGCATCGGGCAGGGCATCGGCGTAGGGCACGTAGGGCTTGATGTCCACCACCGGCGTGCCGTCCAGCAGGTCGATACCGGAAACGAACAGACGCCCCGGTTCGACCCGGTCCAACTTGACCACCGACTGGCCGATACCGTTGGGGCGGTGTGTGGCGCGTGTGGCGAAGACACCGACCATGCGGTTGCCGCCCAGCCGCGGCGGGCGAACCCTGAGCCGCGGTTGGGCTTCCAGCGCCTGGTGGAAGAGAAACAGCAACCAGACGTGACTGACCTGTTCCAGACCGGCCACCGCATCGGCGCTGTCGAACGGTGGCAGCAGTTCCAGTACGCCGCGAGCCGCCGGTGCCAGGCGCGGCTGACGCGGAATGGCGAACTTTTCCTTGAAGCAAGAACGCAGATAGCCGATGGGCTCGATCACATGGGGCATGGGGCGTAGGGCTTGCAGTCGATTGGGTCGCGGCGTTGCCACGATCCCACAGGTTGGTATGGAGAGGCAGCGTCCAGGCTGACGCGCCAGGCGCCATAGGATGGACCGAAATCAGTCCGAGGTCACGCTGCCAGCCATCGATGCCAAGCCCTGCCGATTGCGATTCTCAGGCAGTGTCACGGCGATAGGCATAGGTTTGGGCGAAGCGCGAGAGCATGTAGGCGCTGCAGGTGGTGTCCGGGTATTTGGGCGGATTGTCTTCATCCTGGCAGCCGGGCAGGCAGCTGATGAGCGTGTCGGGGTTGGGTTCGGCGAAGAAGGGCATGGAGTAGCGATCGACACCCAGCGGGCTGATCACCCGATGCGGTGTGGACTTGTACCGGTCGTTGCTCCAGCGCGCCATCATGTCGCCGATGTTGACGACGAAGGTGCCTTCGATTGGCGGCGCGTCGATCCATTCGCCGCGCACGTTCTGCACCTGCAGGCCGCCAGCCTGATCCTGATGGAGCAGGGTGATGCAGCCGTAGTCGGTGTGCGCACCGGCACCCTGTTGCTCAGGCGAAGTGGCGTTCTGCCTCGGCGGGTAATGAATCATGCGAAACACGCTGATTGGCTCTTCGAAGCGCTTGTCGAAGAAATCCCGCTCGATGCCCAGCGCCAGCGCGATGGTACGCAGCAGCGTGCAGCCGAGGTCGTGCATGTCGCGGTAATGGGTTTCCAACAGCTCGGTCCAGCCGGCGATCTGCTGGGGGTGGCGGTTCGGCCCGCGCAGCGGCTTGTCGGCGAGTACGTCTGGATGCTCGGCTGGCATGTGGAAACCCATGTCGAAGGTTTCCTTCAGATCCGAAGGCTGGCTGGGATCAAGCTGCTCCGTGGCGATGGCGCCGTAGCCGCGATGGTGGCGGCTTTGCGTGATGTCGATTTGCAGCTTCTGTTCAGCCGGCAGCGCGAAGAACCGCTCTGCCACGCTGCTCAGTTCGACAATACGTGCGCGGCTGATCGGATGGCCGGTGATATAGAAGAAGCCCCACTCGCAACAGGCGCGGTCGATCTTCTGCGCGATGGCGAGGTGCTTCTCTGGATCGGAACCGTAGAGCGGAGCGATGTCGATGATGGGAAGGGTATTCATGGGAGCTCGTGCTTTTGCTTTTCGATAACAGCGCTGAAGGCTGAGCGACACGCGCTTGGTGTCGTTCCGTTCAGCCGCCAGCGGCTTTTCATTTACTTCGGCAGATCAGCCTTGATGCCTTCGACGTAATAGTTCATCGAAGCCAGATCCTTGATCGTGGCCGTCTGGCCTTCGGCGATGCGTACCGCGCCGGTCTGGTCCTTGATCGGGCCGGTGAACGGATGGAAGGCGCCGTTCTTGATGCTGGCGATGATCTCTTCGGCCTCGGCTTTCACCTCGGCAGGCACCAAGTCGCTGATCGGCAGGCTGATGCTGTCCTCGGCCAGACCACCCCAGAAGTCTTCGGATTTCCAGGTGCCCGCCATGACCGCTTCAGCAGATTTGACGTAATGCGGACCCCAGTCGTTAACGATGGAAGTCAGCACCGCCTTGGGCCCGAAGTTGTACATGTCCGAGGCGTAGCCGATGGAGTAGGCACCGCGGCGCTCGGCGGCCTGGATCGGGGCCGGGCTGTCGGTGTGCTGGAAGATCACGTCCGCGCCCTGGTCGATCAGTGCGTTGGCGGCGTCGGCTTCCTTGCCCGGATCGAACCAGGTGCTGACCCATACCACCTTGATCTCGGTGCCGGGGTTGTACTTGTCCAATGCGAGCTGGATCGCATTGATGTCGCGGATCACTTCCGGAATCGGGAAGGAGGCGATGTAGCCGACCTTCTTGGTCTTGGTCATTTTCGCCGCGAGGAAGCCGCCGACATAACGGCCTTCATAGGAGCGGGTAAGGAAGGTGCCGACGTTGTCCGCCTGCTTGTAGCCGGTGGCGTGCTCGAAGGTGACCTTGGGGAATTGCTTGGCCACCTTGTGCGTCGGGTTCATGTAGCCGAAGGAGGTGGTGAAGATCAGGTCGTAATTGTCCTTGGCCATGTTGCGGATGACCCGCTCGGAGTCGGCGCCTTCGGCCACGTTCTCGACGAAGCTGGTCTGAACCTTGTCGCCCAGTTTGTCGACCAGGTACTTGCGGCCCTCCTCATGCTGGTAGGTCCAGCCGTGATCGCCGATTGGCCCGATGTAGACGAAGCCGACTTTCAGTGGGCCGGCGGCCATGGTGGAGCCGGCGGAAAGGGCGGTGGTAAAGCCAATGGCAGCCGCGAGGCAGCGCAGCAAAGTACTCCGTGGTTTTTTCTGCATGTGAATGACGCTCCTGTTTATCTGAACTCGAGAGCCGTAGCGGCTACCTGGTCGATTGCAAAAAGCTGACCAAGTGGACAGATCGCGCGGAAGCCGCTGCGCATGGCGATACGCGCGGGGAATGCGCCGCAGGCGGGAGCTCAACTGGTGCGTATTTCAGTGGCCGTGCTCTGGGGTAGTGCAGTGTCAGCCCTGGACGAGTGTCCGTGCGGCCTGTTGGTGGTCGGCCATGAGTCTGGGAAGGTCCAGCCCTTCGATCTGGCCGTCCCGCACTTTCCACTGGCCTCCGATCATGACGCGGTCCGCTCGGTCGGCACCGCACAACAGCAGGGCGGCAACCGGATCATGGCTACCGGAAAATCTCAGTTCATCGAGCTTGAACAAGGCGAGGTCAGCCTGCTTGCCGATCGCCAGTTCGCCAATGTCCGAACGGCCCAGCAGGCGCGCCGAATACCCGGTCGGCGCTGGCCGAGCACCTTTTCCGGAGTGACCTTCACCAGCCCGCCGCGTGCCTGGTCGTCGTTGGCGGTAAACAGCGCGAGGGGATTTCTGATCCAGATGCGATGTGCGGGCATGGCCGTCTTCCTCCTGAAGTGGGTTCAGGGTAGCCAGATCGACCGGCTGTCTTCTTGTCCAGTAATGCGGAGTGCACTGAGGCAACTCCGCTCAAGCGCCTCGCCTCAGTGCCCGGCCTTCCACGGCTGGCCGAGTGATACCGGGGCGTAAAGGCGGGTGCGGATGGCGTCGCGCGACAGCAGCACCAGCACCAGGATGGTGGCGACGTAGGGCAGCATGGCCAGCAGGTTACCTGGAATCGCCAGCCCGAGGCCTTGGGCGACAAGGTGAACGATGCTCGCCAGGCCGAACAGATAAGCGCCCAGCAGCACCCGGCCCACTCGCCAGCTGGCGAATACCACCAGTGCCAGGGCGATCCAGCCGCGTCCGGCGGTCATGTTGTCCGCCCACATCGGTGTGTAGGCGAGCGACAGGTAGCCTCCGGCCAGCCCCGCCATGGCGCCGCCGAACATCACCGCCAGGGTGCGCACGCGCAACACCGGCAGGCCCATGGCGCTGGCCGCGTTGGGGTTCTCGCCGACGGCCTGGATGATCAGGCCGATACGGCTTTTCAGCAGCACCCAGGCCACCAGTGCGAAGAGTCCGAAGGACAGGTAGACCAGCAGGTCCTGCGCGAACAGCATGCGCCCGATCAGCGGGATCTCGCTGAGCAGCGGAATGGCGATGGGCTCGAAGCCGGCCAGGGGATTGCCGACCCAGCTGGCGCCAACGAAGGACGACAGGCCCACGCCGAAAATTGTCAGCGCCAGCCCTGTCGCCACTTGGTTGGCGGAAAGCCCGAGCGCGACGAAGGCGAACAGCAGCGACAGCAGAACGCCAGCGGCGCACGCCATGAACACGCCGAGCCACAGGTTGCCGGTGGAGAAGGCCGCGATGAAGCCGATCACCGCGCCGAACAGCATCATGCCTTCCTGACCGAGGTTGAGTACGCCGCTCTTCTCGCAAACCAGTTCGCCGAGCGCCACCAGCAGCAGCGGCGTACCGGTGCGGATCATGGCGTAGAGGATGTTGGAAATAAGGTCCATGTCCATCGGGTCAAGCCTCGCGCTGCCTGTGGGAGCCACAGGAGAAAAATGGAGAAAGAGGGCGGTTCATGCGGTGGGCTCCTGCTGGGTGCTTACCGCCCGTGGCTTGCGGCGCCAGCCCTTGAGGCGCGGTCGGTAAAGAATCAGCACGTCGCAGGCCAGCAGGAAGAACAGCACCATGCCCTGGAACAGCAGGGTGATCGATTGCGGCAGGTTGGCCGCCATCTGCGCGTTCTCGCCACCGAGGTAGAGCAGCGCCATCAGCAGGCTGGCGAAGAGAATGCCGACAGGGTGCAAGCGGCCGAGGAAGGCCACGGTGATCGCCGCGTAGCCGTATCCCGGCGACACTTGGGGAACCAACTGGCCGATTGGGCCGGTGACCTCTGCAATACCCGCCAGGCCCGCCAGCCCGCCGCTGATCAGCAGCGCGATCCAGACCAGCTTCTTGTCGCGAAAACCCACGAATCCGGCGGCCTTGCGATCCAGACCGAGCACCTTGATCTGGAAGCCGAGAAAGCTGCGCTGCAGCAGTACCCAGACGATCACCAGCGCCAGCAGGGCAAAGTAGAAGCCGCCGTGCACACGCAGGCCATCGATCAGCTCCGGCAGGCGGGTCGCATCGCCGAACATCGCCGACTCGGGAAAGTTGAAGCCATCCGGGTCTTTCAGCGGGCCGTGCACCGCGAACAGCAGCAGGTTCAGCGCGATGTAGTTGAGCATGATGCTGGTGAGGATTTCGTTGGCGTTGAAGGCCGTCTTCAGCCACGCGCAGAGACCAGCCCAGGCGGCGCCGCCGAGGGTGCCGACGGCTAGGGTCAGCACCAGCGCCCAGCGAGATTCCCAATCGATGATGTTCACCGCCACGGCGCTGCCGACCAGCGCGCCCATGAGCAACTGGCCTTCCGCGCCGATGTTCCAGATGCGCGCGTTGTAGACCACCGCCAGACCCAGCGCGCAGAGCAGGATCGGCAGCGCCTTGACCAGCAGCTCCGACAGCCCGTAGAGATCACTGAGGGGATCGATCAGCAGCACGCGCAGCGTTTGCAGTGGAGGGTGGCCGAGCACTGCAAACAACAGGGCGCCGCTGGCCAGGGTCAGCAGTGCGGCGAGCAGTGGTGAAAACCAGAGCATCGGGCGCGATTCGTAGCCGCGCGGTTCGAGGGATAACAACATAGGGCAGGCTCAGGCGGCAGAGTGAGTGGGTAGATCGAACTGTCCGGCCATCCAGCGGCCAACGTCCGTCGCGGTTGTTTCGGCGGTGGCACGCAGCGGGGACAGGCGCCCGTGGCTCAGCGCAGCGATGCGGTCGCTGATCTGGAACAGCTCTTCCAGATCCTCGGAAATCACCAGAATCGCGGCGCCGGCGTCGCGCAGTTCGATCAGTGCGCGGTGAATCGCGGCCGCCGCGCCGACATCCACGCCCCAGGTCGGGTGCGCGGCGATCAGCAGTTTCGGTTGCTGGAGGATTTCCCGGCCGAGAATGAATTTCTGCAGGTTGCCGCCCGATAGGCTGCGCGCATTGGCATGGGTGCCCGGCGTCTTCACCGCGAAACGCTCGATGATGCGCCGCGCGAACGCCTCGACACGGCCATGGCGGATCAGCCCGCCGCGCACCAGCCCATCCTGCTGGAAGCCGGTGAGCAGGCCGTTGTCGGCCAGGCTCATGTCGGGTACCGCACCGTGGCCCAGACGCTCGGCGGGAATGAACGCCATGCCTTGCCGGCGCCGGGCATCGGGGCGCAGGCCGCCCACGGCCTGGTCGAGAAAGCGGATGCGCTCGGCCTGATCACGGGCCAAGCGCTGTTCGCCGCTGAGCAGGGCGAGCAACTCGTCCTGGCCGTTGCCGGCTACCCCGGCGATGCCGACGATTTCTCCGGCGCGCACGTCCAGCGCGATCTCTTCCAGCGATACGCCGAACGGATCGGTGTTGTGCCATGACAGCCCCCTGATCTGCAGGAAGGGGTGTTGTCCGGCTGCCTTCGGGTACTGCGCGCCAAGCCCGTCGGTAGCGCCCACCATGAGCCGGGCAAGGTCCAGGTCCGAGCATTCGGCCGGCACGCAGTCGCCCGAGACGCGACCGCCCCGCAGGACCGTGGCCTGTTCGCAGAGCGCGCGTACCTCGTTCAGCTTGTGGCTGATGAACAGGATGCTGCAGCCCTCCACGGCGAGCCGGCGCAGGACGGTGAACAGATCATTCGCTTCCTGCGGCGTGAGCACCGAGGTGGGTTCGTCGAGGATCAGCAGCTTGATGTCCTGCATCAGGCAGCGAACGATCTCGACCCGCTGGCGCTCGCCGATCGACAGGCTGTGGACCAGCCGTTGTGGCTCCAGTGGCATGCCGTAGTGCTGCGACACCTCGCGAATCTTCTGTTCCAATTGCCGTGGCGTGCCGGCTGCGACGCCCAGTGCCAGCGCGATGTTCTCGGCGACGCTCAGGGTTTCGAACAGGGAGAAGTGCTGGAACACCATGCCAATCCCGCGCTCCCTGGCTTGTGCCGGGTCGCGCATGGTGACTGGCTGGCCTTCCCAGATGATCTCGCCAGCGTCGGGCTGAGTCACGCCGTAGATGATCTTCATCAGTGTGCTCTTACCCGCGCCGTTTTCACCGAGAAGCGCATGGATTTCGCCGGCCCGGATGGTCAGCGAAACGCGGTCATTGGCCAGGGTTCCGGGATACTGCTTGGTGATGCCGCGCAACAGCAGGCGAGGAGGTGGATGAAGTTCGGACATGGAAGGCGATCCGCAGAATTCTTGATAAACCTGACGTAGCAAAAAACTGGCCAGTTAGTCAGGTTTAAGCGGTTCGCCCGTTGCCAGCGCGCGGCAGGAGGGAGCCCACGAGACGGTTCGAGCGAGCCGCCTCGCATTGGTGCATGGGTTGCTGCGTCTCGCCCAAAAGGGCGCAGTGAGCGGTCCTTTACCAGATGCCTTCGTGCAGCAAGGCGGCTTCGTCTTCGAGCAGCGGGCCGATCACCTCGACCTTGCGCTGGCCCGCTTCGAACACCACGCGGCATGGCAGATCCAGCGTGGGATTTTCCGGATGGTTGCCGGTCATCGTTTTCAGCCGGCTTTCCGAGAGGCCATACACCACCCGGCCGAGCCCGACCCAGTAGGCCGCGCCGGCGCACATGGCGCAGGGTTCGGCCGAGGTATACATGGTGCAGCGCGAGAGGAATTCCGGCGTGTAGCGCGTCGAAGCACGGGTCATCAACACCCGTTCGGCATGGCCGGTCATGTCGTGGTCGGGCATGTAGGCGTTGCCCTGTTCCAGCAGGACCTCGCCCTCAGGATCGACCAGGATGGCGCCGAAGGGATGGGCGCCCTCGGCGAGGGCGTTACGGGCGACGTCGAAGCTCTTGCGTAGCAGGGTGAGGTCGTCTGGCAGCATGTTTGGCGTCCATGAAAAGAAGTTCGGAAGCCGGCGCGAGCGGCACCGGCAAAATTGGGTGGAGGTTCAGCTCTCGGTCTTGGGCAGACTCCAGGCAAACAGCAGGCGCTGCACCAGGCCCACCAGCTGGAAGAGCACGAGGCTGATGACCACCAGCATCATCAGGGCGGCGAACGCCTGGGGGACCTGGAACATCGAGGTCGAGAAGTTGATGAAGTAGCCCAGGCCCTTGTCCGCCGCGACGAACTCGGCCACCACCGCACCGATTACCGCCAGGGTGATGGAGATGCGCAGCGCCGAAAACAGGTGCGGCACGGCGAAGGGCAGGCGGATGTTGCGAAACTCCCTTGCTCGCGAGGCGCCAAGAGAACGCGACAGTTCGATCAGCTCCGGCGGTGTCGCCAGTAACCCGGTGACGGTGGAAACCACGATGGGGAAAAAGGCGATCAGGAAGGTGATGAACACCCGCGGCAGGTCGCCGGCGCCCATCACCACCACGATGATCGGCGCGACCGCGACGATGGGCGTCGACTGCACGATCACCAGCAGTGGATAGAGCGCTCGCGACAGCAGCCGCGAAGAGGCCAGGGCAATGGCCAGTGGCACGCCGATCAGGATCGACAGCCCATAGCCGAGCAGGGTGACCCGTAAGGTGGCGAGGATGTGTTCGGCCCAGATGCCGGCGTCGAGCTTCCAGGTGGCGGCGAGGATGGCGGTCGGGGTGGGCAACACGAACGCCGGCAGGCTGAACAGCCAGCAGGCGATTTCCCACAGCAACAGCAGGCCGAGCAACGCCAGTCCGGGGGCGAAGCGCTCGCCCTGGGCGCGGTTAAAGACCATGGCGGCTGAAGACCTTGCGACGGATATGGTTGGCGAGCTCATTGAAACGGGGCTCCGTAAGGGTTTCCAGCGACCGCGGGCGAGGCAGGTCGACGTCGATGATTTCCGTCACCCGGCCGGGGCGCGCCGACATCACCAGGATGCGGTCGGCCAGCAACAGCGCTTCGGGAATCGAATGGGTGATGAACAGAACGGTCTTCGGTCGCTGGGTCCAGATGTTCAGCAGTTCGAGGCTGAGTTCGTCACGGGTCAGGGCATCGAGCGCCGAGAAGGGCTCGTCCATCAGCAGGATTTCCGGGTCGTGCAGCAGCGCACGGGCGATACCGGCGCGCTGCTGCATGCCGCCGGACAGTTCGTCCGGGCGCTTGTCGCCGAAGTCCTTTAGCCCGACCAGTTCCAGCAGCTGTTCGCCGCGCTCACGCTCCTTGGGGGTAACCCGGCCGTACTTGTGCTTCATCGGGAAGGTGAGGTTGTCGCGGATGGTCAGCCAGGGCAGCAGGGTGGGTTTCTGGAACACGATGCCCACCTCGTCGCGCGGGCCGTCCAGCACCTTTCCATAGATGCTGACCTGGCCGCCGCTTGGGCGAATCAGCCCGGCGAGAATGCGTAGCAGGGTGGATTTGCCGCAGCCCGAGGGGCCGAGCACGGCGATGAACTCGTGGCGGCCGATGGAGAAGCTGGTGTCCTCCAGGGCCAGCACTTCGCTGCCGTCCGACGAGGTGAACACCTGTCGGATCTGCTCGAAGACGATGCTCGGCCGTTCAGCCAAGCGGGTTTCGGTCTGGCTCATGGGTTCACTCGACGAAGCCGTTGGCAACCACCTGGCTCGGGTCCAGGCTGTCAGTGTCCAGATTCTGCGCACGGGCGACCCACTGCCAGGTGGTTGCCAGGCGCTGCGGATCGAAGCTACTGGTGCCCTCGGCCTCGCTGATTTCGTTCTGCATCAGCGGCACCGAGGCGGTGAACTGATCCACGGCCTGTTGCTCATCCACTTCCGGGACCATCTTTTTCAGCGCTGCGGCGGCTGCAGCCGGGTCGGCGATGGCCATCTCCTGCGCCTGGCGATAGGCCTTGACGAATTTCTTCGCGACCTCGGGATTCGCCTTGAGGAAGCGCTCCGAAGCGATCAACGACAGGCCGTAGCCATCGAAACCCGAATCCGACCAGGCAATGACCTTGAGCTGCTTGCCGGCATCCTGCAGCGACCGGGAAAAGCCGGGCGCCACGGTGACCCAATTGATGGTCGCATCGACCTTGCCGGTGGCCAGCATCGGCGCCAGCGCCCCAGGGTCGAGCTTGAGCAGCTTCACACCGTCGCGATCGATGCCGTTGGCTTCGAGCACCAGCGGGAGCACCACATTGGAGGCGGAAAAGGTCGGGGTGGCGACGGTCTTGCCGGCGATGTCCTGGAAGCGCTCGATACCCGAGCCTTCGGTGGTGAAGAAGGCATCCGGCTGCTTGTTGTAGATGGGCGCCACGGCGGCCACCGGCACGGGTCCCTGCGCCCTGGCCTGGAGCACGGAAGCCAGCCCGGCGCTGCCGAAGTCGGCGCTGGCGGTGGCCAATTTGGTCACCACATCGCTGCCGCCACGGGCGCTGGCGATCTGCACGTCGATGCCCTGTTCGGCGAACAGGCCCTTGTCCACGCCCAGGTAGATCACCGCCTTGTCGCCGGCGGGCAGCCAGTCGTTCAGCCAGCGCACCGTGTCGGCCGCCATCGCAGCTTGGGTAAACAGGGCCAGCAGCGAACTGGCGATCAGGGTCTTCTTGAACATGGGAGTCGCTCCTTGGTGGGCATCGCTAGAGTGGGATCGGTCAGAAAACGGGTTCGGGATGGCGCGCGAGGAATGGCAGCAGGCCCGCGAGCAGAGCCACGGGGGCCGCAAGCTGCGGGGCGTGGCCGCAATCAAGCGTTACCCGCTCGGCGCCAGGCACCTGTTCCTGCATCCAGCGCTGTACGGCTGGCACCACCGAGCGGTCCGTGCTGCATTCGATGTACAGGCGTGGCAGGCGGCCGAAGCGCTCTACGCTCCAGTGCGCAACGGCCGCGCGGCCACCGTCAGGCTGCGGGCACAGTTGCTGCGCGGCGGCGAGCGCCTGCGGCATCGGCACATCATGGAAAAACAATGCGCAGGCCACGTCGGCCGGCACGCGGGTGCCAAGGCCGTCGGCGCTGCGTTGAAGAAAGGGGCCGACGCCGGAGACTTCCGGGGTGGTGTTCACCAGCTCCGCGCAGGCAGTGGCGAAGGCAAGGCCGCTGGGCAGCATCATGCCGGCGATGTAGATGATGCCGGCGATACGTTCGGCGCGCTGTTCGCCGACCGCGGTAGCCGTCAGCCCGCCGCCGGAATGGGCGATCAGATGCACCGGGCCGTCGAGACGGTCGATCAGCGCGGTCACATGCGCGACGTAGCCCTCCAGGCTGACCGCTGACGCTGGCGTGTCGTCGCGACCATTGCCCGGTAGGTCCACTGCGTGGGGAACGAAGCCGGCGGCGCGAAATTCGTCGAGCAGTCCACTCCAGACCCAACTGCCGGCCCAGGCCCCGTGAATCAGTATCAGATGGCGTTCAGGCATAGGTCCTCCGGTACATCTCGCGGTAGTGCTGTTCGACGGTCACGGCGGGGTAGCGCGGCGTTTCGCCAGGCTCCAGGCAGGTGGGAATGCAGGCCACCCGATGGTCGGGATTGCCGCCGAAGAAGAAGGGCACGCTGTAACGCTCGCGACCGGACAGGTTGACCACCCGATGCAGCGTCGAGCGGTATCGGTCATTGGTCCAGCGGGCGATCATGTCGCCGAGGTTGACCACGTAGGTTCCGCGCAGCGGTGTTGCCTCGATCCAGGCCTGCGCCTGATGACTCCATACCTGCAGGCCGGGGTTGTCGTCCTGCAGCAACAGCGTCAGGCCGCCGAAATCGGTATGCGCGCCGCAACCCTTCTCGCCGGGTTCGGCGTGTGCAGGCTGTGGCGGGTAGTGCAGCAGGCGCAGGGTCGCCATGGCTTCGTCACAGAAGGCCGCGAAGTAGTCTTCCGGCAGTTGCAGCGACAAGGCCAGGCCCGCCATCAGGCGTTCGGCGAGCTGCGTCATGGCGGCGTGGTAGCGCTCCATCGCCGGACGAAAATCCGCCAGCGTGGTCGGCCACTGGTTTGGGCCGTGATTGAAGCGGCCAGCCAGCACCCTGGGATCATCGCTCGGCAGCTCGCGGCCCAGGTAGAAACCTTCCTTTAGATCGGCTGGTGCGTTCGCTTCCAGGCGCTGGCCGCGCAGTGCTTCGTAGCCGCGGTTGGCTGGCGAGGTGGCCTTGTCGAGCGCCAGTTTGGCTTCGTCCGGCAGCTCGAACAGCTGCCGTGCCTGCTCGAAAACGGCGGCCTGCAGCGCGGCGTCGATACCGTGGTTGCGGATGTAGAAGAAGCCGGTGTCGCGGCAGGCCTGGCCGATTTCGCTGGCGACTCTGTGGCGTGCCTCTGGATCGTCGCCGAGCAGTGCGGCTATGTCGATCAGTGGCAGGTTGGAAACCTGGACCGGGCTGGCTTGAAGTGATTGGGGCATGGCGCAAACCTGTATTGCCGAGGGGCTTGTGAGCCCGTTGCAGCGCAGTATCTGGCCCGCCTGGTGTACGCAAAAGCAGAGAATATCGAGCACTCTGATGCCGTTTCGGCATCAGTGACCGATGCCTCCGATTGGGGCAAGAAATGCTCTATTACGGGGCTTTCGAAAGGCCCATGCCGTCTCGATGAGTTCTTTGGGATGGATAGAATTCGTGTTTTGGTGCACCGATATGGCGCGTTGAAGGGCGGGTAAAAAAGATGAAAAAAACGCGCAGGGCTTTTGCTCGGACGGGCGTTTAGCTGTGGGCAGGGCGTGGACCGACTAACCCAGTCGGCCCCATTCGCTGGACCGTCAGGCGATCTCAGCGCGCTCGCGAATCTCGCGGCTGGCGATTTCCTCGCAAAGGGCGCGAACGAACGCATCCACCGCCACGGGCAGGAAGCGCGAGCTGCGCACGTAGACGCCCAGGTCACTGAGGACCGGGCCGTTGTCGCTCAGCGGCAGGTGCACCAGGCTGCCGGCGGCCAGCTCTGCCTCGATGCCAATGCGCGTCTGGAAGGCGACCCCTGCACCGCGCTTGGCCATCTGGGCGGCGAGTTCTACCGAGCTGGTCTCCAACGCCGCCTTGTGCGAGGAGCGGGTGCGGGCGATCACGGGTGCCAGCAGGTGATGAATCGACAGGTCGCTCTTGGCCAGAATCAGGCGATGTTCGGCGCAGGTGGAAAAGCTCACCTCCTGACGCTCGGCCAGGGGATGGTCCTCCGCGACGATGGCGCCAAGGCGAAAGTGGCCGACGCCGAGCTGCTGCAGGTCCGCGGTGCGGCGCAGGGCGAAGGCAATGCCAATGTCGGCCTGGCCGCTGGTAACCGCGTCCGGAATGCCCTGCGAACCCAGGCTGGTGACGCCGACCGTGATATGCGGATAGCGCGCGCTCATGCGTTCGAGCACGGAGGGCAGCAGGTCGACGGTGACGCCTGAAACGGTGGCGATTTCCACATGGCCGGTACGCAACCCCTGCAGCGCATCGAGCTCGGAGCTGGCGCGCGCCGCATCCTGCAGCACCACCAGCACGTGGCGCGCGAACACCTCGCCTGCGGCGGTCATGCGCAAGCCTGCCGGCAAACGCTCGAACAGCGGGGTGCCGATTTCACCTTCCAGCTTGAGGATTTGCCGGTTGACCGCAGACGACGCCACATTCAGGCGTCGCGCGGCCTCGCGGATGGACTGGCAGCGACGCACCATGTCGAAGTAATGAATGGCCGGGGAGTGAATACGCAGGCGGCGTGACATGCAGGGCTTGGCCTCAGCTCAGGGGGTGAAGCGGGCAGCTCAGTTTGGCGATGTGAGGCCGCAGCCCTTGAGAATGACCTGGGTCAGGGTTTCGGTACCGCGCCTGAAGACCTCTTCAGTGACCGGTTGCTGGCCGGTGATGCGCCCAATCTGGTCGGAAAAATCAGCGTAGTGCTGCGTGCTGCTCCAGATCAGGAAGATCAGGTGCATGGGGTCGATAGGGTCCATCTTGCCCGCGTCGCTCCAAGCCTGGAATACCGCTGCGCGACCGCGAAACCACTCGCGGTAATCATCGTTGAAATGCGTAGAAAGGCATTCACAGCCGCTGATCACTTCCATGGCGAAGATCTTCGAGGCCAGCGGTTGCTTGCGGGAAAATTCCATCTTGGTGCGGATGTAAGCTGCCAGCGCTTCAGCCGGATCATCCTTGGCTGTGAGATGGTCGAAGGCGTCGTCCCAGAGCTGGAGAATATGGCGCATCACTTCAACGTAAAGTCCCAGCTTGCTGGTGAAGTAGTAGTGCAGGTTGGCCTTGGGCAGTCCCGCGCGCATGGCTATCGCGTTCATGCTCGTACCCTTGTAGCCATGGTGGGCGAACTCATGCGCGGCGGCCGCAAGAATCGATTCCTCATTTTTCTGGCGAATCCGGCCGGTGCGTTTGCCGTCCTGGGCGGGTTTGGCGAGCATGACGTCGAAAGTCTGCATGGGTTCTTCCTCAAGGAGGCAGCTCAGTCTCCATGCACTTCAGATGCCAGCGGGCACCACGGGATGTATGGGACTGAGGCTGAACCAGGCGCCACGGGTATTAGAAGTGGGCCTTGACGATGAAGTTGGTGACATTGTTATCGGTATTGAAGTTGCTGCTGTCTTCGATGCCGTACTTGTTCGACCAGTAATCGTATTCGATACCAACGTAGAGTTTGCCGGGCGTGTAATCAAGTGCCTTGCCCAGGTCATACTTGACCTGCGGGTTGAAGTGGAAATTCCTTTTCAGCTCTGTATTGCGGTTCTTTTTGTCGTTGACCACCCAGTCGATGTAACCATCAAACAGGATATCGGACTTGCCGACCGGAATAGTGATGGCCCAGGTTGGAGTGATCTGCCACTGGCCTGCCGGCTTACCGGTGATGCCGTCGGGCTTCCGGTAATAGGTGTTGATGGCGAGGCGATCGAAGCCGGGCACATTCAGGTCTACGGCCGGGCCGAGCAGGTAGTTGCGGTTGCGGCCTTCGCCGCGCTCGTAGGTGGCGCCGATCAGCACGTCCTTGATCGGGCCGAAGGAGAAATCCTTGCCGGTGATTTTTCCCAGAGACAGACGCGGGCTGAACTCACCGTAATAGGTGTGCCCGTCGCTGCCGGAAATGCCGTTGTACCACTTGTTGTCGACGAACATGAACATATCGCCCCAGCTCCAGCCGCTGGCATGTTCGAAGGTGATGGTCTGCTGGATATCACCTTCCTTGCCGCCTGCGCTGTCTACGGCAAAGTTCTTGCCGTAGAGGTAGGTCAGGCTGTTGTTCTGCCAGTGCATCGATACCGCGGATGCCTGGCCCGCCAGCAGCATGCCGCCAGCGAGTACAGCAGTGGTCAGGATTGATTTCATGGAGAGGCTCCTTGCTTTGATAGTGCTCGGTTTCTTGGCCGAACGGTCAGATACGCCTGACATAGCAAGACATGCGCCAATTGATGATGGAAGAGTGGTATTAATAAAACACGTTTAAAATCAAATAGATATGCGATATTTTTACCTGTAGGTACTGTTTTCCCTGGTCGACTTAAACGAAGTTGCCCCAGAAAAATCCTGACCGAACCGTCAGTGCTCCAACTTGATGCGATGTCCTATTGGCTGCGCTAGAACGCAAAAAGCCCCGCTAGTGCGGGGCTTTTTGGTGGCCGGGGGAGGCGATCAGATGGTTTCGGCCCAGAGATCGTACTCGTCGGAATTGGTGACGCGCACCCAAACCTTGTCGCCGGGCTGCAGCGTGAGTTCGCTGTCGATGTAGACCAGGCCATCAATTTCCGGCGCGTCGGCACAGGAGCGGCCGATGGCGCCGTCCTCGTCGACTTCGTCGATCAGTACTTCGATCTCCTGGCCGATCTTGCGCTCCAGGCGAGCCGCGCTGATGACTTGCTGGTGGGCCATGAAACGGTCCCAGCGCTCTTGCTTGATTTCATCCGGTACCGGCTCCAGGCCCAGCGCCTCGGCGGGCGCGCCTTCTACCGGTGAGTACTGGAAGCAGCCAACGCGATCCAGTTGCGCTTCGGTGAGCCAGTCGAGCAGGTATTGGAAGTCTTCCTCGGTCTCGCCAGGGAAGCCAACGATGAAGGTCGAACGAATGGTCAGTTGCGGGCAGATTTCCCGCCATTTCTTGATGCGCGCCAGGGTCTTGTCTTCGAAGGCCGGTCGCTTCATGGCCTTGAGCACTTTCGGGCTGGCGTGCTGGAAAGGAATGTCCAGGTAAGGCAACAACTTGCCTTCGGCCATCAGTGGGACCACGTCATCGACGTTCGGGTAGGGATAAACATAATGCAGACGCACCCATACGCCCATGCTCGACAGCGCCTGGCAAAGTTCCAACATGCGCGTCTTGACCGGCTGGCCGTTCCAAAAGTCGGTCTTGTATTTGACGTCGACGCCATAAGCGCTGGTGTCCTGGGAGATCACCAGAATTTCCTTAACACCTGCCTTCACCAGGCGCTCGGCTTCACCGAGCACGTCACCGACCGGGCGGCTGACCAGCTTGCCGCGCATGGAGGGGATGATGCAGAAGCTGCAGCTGTGGTTGCAGCCTTCGGAGATCTTCAGATAGGCGTAGTGACGCGGCGTCAGCTTGATGCCCTGCGGCGGCACCAGATCGACGAAGGGGTCGTGATCGATGTTCGGCGGCACTACTTCGTGCACCGCGTTGACCACTTGCTCGTATTGCTGCGGGCCAGTCACGGCGAGCACGCTGGGGTGCACGTTGCGGATGCTGTCTTCAGCCACGCCCATGCAGCCAGTGACGATCACCTTGCCGTTTTCGGCAATGGCCTCGCCGATGGCGTCCAGCGATTCGGCCTTGGCGCTGTCGATGAAACCGCAGGTGTTGACCACCACCACGTCGGCGTCCTGGTAGGTAGGTACGATCTGGTACCCCTCCATCCGCAGCTGGGTAAGGATGCGTTCGGAGTCCACCGTAGCCTTGGGGCATCCAAGACTAATGAAGCCGACTTTAGGTGTGGCGCCAGACATAGTAAAACCTCAGAGGCTGCGCCATTTCGGCGGCTGATCAAAAAGTGCGCAATTTTAGCGGCGCCTTAACGGCTTTTCCAGTGGTTTAGATGACTCACTGCGCCAGCGTGACAGTAGACCTCGCGCGGCGCACCATCAGGTCCAACGCGGCCAGGCGCCGGCCTGATCAGGCAGATGAGTTTTTATGTGCGCGGCTTGACCTCAGGTTGGCGATCGGAGCGTCGCGCCGATCGTTCATTGAGCTCCTACGGTCAGTTCGGTCATGGCCTACCCGCCGGAGGGGGCTCATGACTCTGTGAAGAATGTTGAAATGACCGTTCCCGGAAGGGCGTCACCCGCATAGGTGAACGTGCCGGTGGTTCGCACCTCCTCGGCCGCACGCATCAAACCGCCAAGCGCAGCGCGAGCCATAGAGCCGCCGACGCTGATACGGCGAACACCCGCGTCTTGAAGCTCAGCCAGAGAATAGGTTGGGCCTTTGAGCCCCATCACTACGTTGACTGGCTTGTCCAGCGCTTGGCATACGGTCCGGATCGCTTCGATGTTCGGCAGCCCCGGTGCATAAAGAACGTCCGCGCCCGCCTCGGAGAATGCCTGTAGTCGCCTGATCGTATCGTTCAGGTTGTCACGGCCGTAGAGGTAGTTCTCGGCTCTCGCCGTCAACACAAAGGGGAGATCGCGTGCGGCTTCGGCGGCGGCCTTGATACGTTCTACAGCGTGGGCCAGCTCGAAGATCGGGGCATCAGGATCTCCCGTGGCATCCTCGATCGAGCCACCCACCAAGCCAATGGCGGACGCCATGCGAATGGTTTGCGCGCAGCTGTCGGCTGCGGCACCGAAGCCGTTTCCAAGGTCGGCGGACACGGGCAGATGTGTCGCTTCGACGATCTCGGCAGCGTTTTTCAGCGTCTCTTCCCGGCTGAGGCCGGTCAGCGAGTCTCGCTTGCCTTTCGAGAACGCATAACCTGCGCTCGTGGTAGCGAGTGCTTCAAAACCGAGACTGGTAAGCAGCCGGGCCGATCCCGCATCCCAAGGGTTCGGGATGACGAACGTGCAGCTTCGTTGGTGGAGCTCTTTGAACTGCTCAAACTTACACTGCTGATCAGACATTGCTGCCCCCTATGTTTTGGTTGGTCGGGCTAAACGCTTTGAAAGCGCTCATCGGCGGCAGAGAATTAAAGCACAGCGGCGGTCAGCTTGATTGGTCGTGCTCGATTTTGACCGAGTCATGATTAGCCTTCGGCGGCTTTGGGTCGAAGCGGCCTCTTACGAGAGGTCGTTACTGGTCGGTAGGGTCCGCTAGCTAACGTCCATCGCAGGTAGAGCCCAGATGGTCTTTCAGTGGTGTTGGCAGATTCCTTCTCTCAGCTGACGGGTAAAACGCAAAAGCCCGGACCCTCTGAGAGCGAGGTGCCGGGCTTTGTGTTGTGCGGGGAATTTGGTTTAGAGAATGTGACTTAAGGGCAGCCCAGGCTTACAAATCAGTTGGTGCTTTGCTCATCGACACTCCCAGAAGACCGTAGGAAAAAGGCGCGGAATATACAGCGATCCTGGTTATTAGAATCACCCTTATCGGATCAGGCGCCCGGTGGTTATAGCTGGGAAACGGGAGCATCAGGAAGTGAGGCTGAGGACTGGATGGCGCGTTGACGCGCGCCAGGTAAGTAACGTTTGAGCTCCAAGGCCGGCGATTCGACGAGATGCCAGGATAACGCGGCGATGGCGATACTCGCTGATAGGCTAAGCACCATGAACATCCCCAGAGAGAGCTGCGCCCCGAACCAGTGCATCAGCAGTTGCTGAATCGGAAAACTGTAGATGTAGATGCCGTAAGAAAAATCACCGTGCTTGCCGAAACCGGGCAGTCGTGGCATCCGCAGGTAGGCCAGGTAGATAGTCAGGTAGGGCAGGGTTAGCACGTGGATGAACAGCCACAACTCCGTCCTTGCGCTAACCAGCGACAGCGCGAGCATGCTCACGGCTACTTTCCAGTTCCAGGGCAGGTCGCTGCGATAAAGGTACAGCGCCGCGCCGAAGAAGAAGAACATCCCCAGCCGGGTCGTTTTGCGCAGGACCTCACTTTCCAGGCCCAAGGCCGGGGTCAGATAGAAATGGACCAGTAGAAGTGCAACGGGGAGGACCAGCACGGCGATTCGCCCGAACACCTTGAGCAATCCCATCACCAGCAACGACATATACATCAGCACTTCGTAGGGCAACGTCCAGACCGATCCGTTGACGGTATTGGAGAAGGGGTTGTCGGTGAATACGGCGGGCAGGTGGAATTGCGTGACCAGCACCATGTTGCTCAGGTAATGCAGGGCCTGGCTGTTGAGCAGGTATTCCTTGAGCGGAAGCCCGGTCGCCAGTGGCCCGACGATCAGCAGGCTGAAGAGCGTCGATACCCAGAGCGCGGGAAATATGCGCAGGGCGCGCTTGGCAGCGAAATCCAACACGCTGCGACTGTTCGCCCACGACGCGGCGATCAGAAATCCGCTCATGACGAAAAACAGGTTCACCGCGATGTCGGCTGTATCCAATGCTCCGGTGAACAGCTTTACTGGTTCCGCCTCGCCGGCCCCTGAAAGCCAGTAGCAGTGTCCCAAGACGACGGCCGCCGCGGCGAAAAACCGCAAGAAGTCGAAGTTGTTTGAGTCGCGCTGAACCGATGCCACGTCCATGAAATGCACCCTCGAAACCTTTGTTGCCGAATGCGGTCAGCGCAATGGAAAGCTCTTGCTCATACCCAGTGCGCCGCTCTCTCCGTCACGGATCGCCTGCTCGATAAGGGCCAGACGATCCCGGCTGTTGCGCAGCCGTGCGACCAAGCGCAGCAGCGTGAGAAATAGCGTGCGGTTGAGGCGAAGCAGCCTGGGCGAAGCGGCCCAGATGTTCTTGTCGAACCAGGCCTGATTGCGCGCGGCGTAGTAGGCGCGAAAGTCAGAATCGCCGAGCAGAAAGGTCTCGTAGATGTTGCGAGTGCGCGCCTTGATGTTCCAGGACTGTTCGAACTCGTCAATTACCGCCTCGGTAAAAAGAAACAGGCGGCCACCGTTGGCGGTGATGCGCCGGGTGTACTCTGTGTCGTCGACGTACAGCACCAGATCCTTGAGCGGCAAACCAATGGCCTGGTACAGACTGCGATGCGCCAGCATGCCGCCATAGGGTGCAAAAGGCAGGCTGATGCATTCCGGCAGCTTGCCGGGCCGTTTGGCCCATGGCAGGCGGCGCCAGATCTTGTATGGCACGTGGGCAACGTGAAAGCCGAAGAAACTTGAACGGGGCTGCCGAATGTAGCGAGGCGGCACGCCGTTGGCGATGTCGGCCTGCTGCGTCGCGCGATACCCCAGCACCGCGACCCGGTCCGGGCCAAGCAGATCAGCAAGGCGCGCCAGTTCTCTGTGCAGGACTGTTACCGCAGCGGCCGTCGGAGCATTGTCATCGTCCATCATCCAGATGTAGTCGGCGCCTCCTGTGAGCGCCGCCTCAAGCGCCACGGCATAGCCGTTCGCCGAGCCGGTGTTGTGCTGCAGTTCAATCAGCCGGACCTGCCCTGGCCAGCGATCTAGCAACTGACGGAGCGGCGCCAGCGAGGCATTGCTCACCACTACCACATCGCTGATTTCGGCAAAGCCCAGCGCGCGCTCGATCATCTGTTCCAGAAAGGGCAGCCGATCCCCGTAGGTCACGGTGACCACAGTGGTTTTCGTATTCATGGTTGTCTCTGTGTGGATTGCGAAGCGGGCGCCGCGGTGAGTTATGCAGCGATGTAGGTTGGATACCGGAGGGTGGTCAGGTGAGGTTGCCGGGAATATCGAATAGCAGCAGCGGAGCCGGATCGGCACCTGCAAGATCGTCCTGGTTATCGCTGACAAACGTATGGAAGACGCGAATCCATCGGATTCCACTGGGGATTCCCGGCACGTTACGCACCCGAAAAAACTCGGTGTAGGAGTAACCGTCAGCGTAGATCAGTGAGGGGCTGATTGAGCTTGCACTGTCCATGGCGCCTCCAGAGCTGCGTGGTCAAAATGAATATCGGGTGCTCTCGCCAAGGCGCCGGTACTGGTTGCCGGACGTCGGTCTGACTAACCTCATGGGCGGTGGCAGAACGGTTTCGAATTCGCTCAGGGTTTTGCAGTAGGCTGCAGCCTGGCTAGGGCCGTGGTTGACGCTGATCCCTTGAGCGCAGTTCGGTGATGCCCAAACGGCGTTTTCAGAGCCTGAGGTGTGCTCGTCGATAGGGTTGATATCGCCCGTCAAGGTGATCAGCAAGGCCAGGCTCAATAAGCCGGAAGTCTGGACTCGTTGAATAGCGGCTGCCGTGCTCATCCGTGAACCTCGCAAAATTAGCCTCTTCAGGCGTGCTTCATGGGTACCGCGGCCGGGTATACCGGAGTAACGTTTGTCGGCGCTGTGGTTGGGCGGTTGAGCAGCCTGTCCTGTCCTTGGTATGGCGAGAGCTCTATAACCCTCATGTCGACAAACGCCTTGATCTCCTGCTTGAAGCGTTCTGAGGAAAAGCGCTCCGCGCTCGCCCTGCAGGCCTCAGGTGAAATATGGTGCGCTTCCGATTCGAACACAGTGACCGCGGCGATGAGCGACTCGGGGGTCTGCTCAGCATAGAAGACGCCGGTCGGCTCCGGATGATCGATACCTCGTACGGTTTCCAGTACGCCGCCTCTGCCATAGGCGATTACCGGTGTGCCACAGGCCTGGGCCTCGATGGGAGCGATACCGAAATCTTCTTCCGCCGCGAACACGAAGGCCCGGGCACGTTGCATGTGATGCAACAGCACATCGAAGTTCTGGTAACCCATCAGGGTCACGTTCGGTGCCGCGAGGTCCTTTGCCTTGTCCAGCTCAGGCCCGGTGCCTATCACGATCAGCTTCTTGTCCGGCATCCGCGCGAACGCCTCGACAATCATCGGAATACGTTTGTAGGGCACCATCCGCGATGCCGTCAGGTAGAAATCCTCCTTCTCGGCATGCAGCGTGAAGGCTCGGGTATCCACCGGTGGATAGATGACGGTGGATTCGCGGCGATAACTCTTATTGATGCGCCTGCCAATGAAGTGCGAGTTGGCGATGAACTCGTCGACGCCGCTGGCGGTGCGCTGATCCCACATGCGGATGTAGTGCAACAGCATGCGCGCCAGCTTTGCCTTGAGGCCGCGGTCCAGACTCGCCTCGTGCAGATATTGATGCTGGAGGTCCCAGGCGTAGCGGATCGGTGAATGCACATAACTGATGTGCAGCTGGTTTGGCCCGGTGAGCACACCCTTGGCCACGGCGTGGCTGCTGGAAATCACCAGGTCGTAGGCCGACATGTCGAGCTGCTCGATGGCCAGCGGCATTAGCGGCAGATACTTCTGGTAGTGCGTTTTGGCCTTGGGCAATTGCTGGATGAAGGTGGTCGTGGCGCGCTTGCCACCGAGACTGGCGCGATCCTTGTCGGAGAGGAAGTCGATCACGGCGAAAAGATCGGCTTCTGGCCAGGTCTCGAGCAGCCCGGCCAGCACCCGTTCGGCACCGGCGTAGGTCACCAGCCAATCGTGAACAATGGCGATTTTCATGCAGTAGCCTTTTGTGGTTAGAAGAGTGGCGTCAACGCCAATCGCCGGGAGAATGGCGACTGGTTCTCGAAGTACCGGCACTGTCAGCGCTTCGGCTGGCCGAGCGGGAGTTGCTGCACGTCGGTATGGGCACCATCCTGTGCGCCCTTGAGGGTCTGGTCGATCAGCCGGCAAAGCCGCCTTGCGGATGCGTTCCAGCAGTATCGCGCTACGTTCGCCTTGCCTCGCCGGCGCAGCTCCTGGCGCAGGGACTCGTCTTTCAAGACTCGCTGCATGCAGGCGGTGATGTCGCTGACCTTCAATGGGTCGAAATACATTGCGCTGTCGCCCAGGACTTCCGGGATGGACGCTGCGTGAGCAGCAATGACAGGGCAACCGCAGGCTTGGGCCTCGAGTGGCGGAATCCCGAAACCTTCATACACGGACGGAAACACAAAGGCCGTTGCGCCTTGATAGGCCTCCACCAGTTCTTCATCGGTGAGCCTGCCGAGCATGCGAATGCGACGATTGCCGGTAGTGTGGTGAAGGCTGCCCGAGAACACACGGTGGGAATCGCCGATGATCCGCAGCTCCACCTCCTCGAGTCCTTCGAGCTTGAGAAATGCCGCGATCATCCGCGCGAAGTTCTTATGTGCGCTGGGCGATGAGACAGCCAGCAGATAGGGTGGCGAGCCGCGAGGGCACTGCTCGGCGCAAAAGGGTTGAAAACGAGCATCCACGGCGTTGGGAACCACGCAGATATGGCGTGCCGGATAGCCGTAGTGGCGGGCTATTTCGCTCCGGGAAAACTCGCTCACGGTGATCAATGCCTTGATTCGTTTGAGCAATATCGGCGTCAGGCTGCGATAGACGGCTCGGAATGTTTTCGAGTAGCTATCCGGGTGCCTGACGTAGGTGATGTCATGATGGGTTGCGATCTGGTTGCGGTACGCCAATGGCGCGGTGTTGCACAGCGAAACCAGTGGCGGATTACCTTGTTTTGCAAGCCACAGGGGCAGATCCAGCTGTTCCCATAGATGTCCCCGGTGACGACCGATACGGCGTACTCCCAGTTGCTCCGCGCTTTTGTGCAGACATATGTCCTGCGGTGCGACGAATACCAGGTCATCGCGCAGGCGGCTGAGCGCTAGGCTGATCTGTTCAGCGAAACGCTGTACGCCCCGTATTTCCTGAGTTAGGAAGCGAGCGTTGATCACAATCATCTGAAATTCCTCTTTCCAAGGCGCTATTCCCGAATCGACATCTACTGCTAGGGGCGGAGCGAGCTGGGGCGGACTTGCCCAGGCTGATGATTTTCGGAAAGCCATCGAGCGTGATGTTCGCGGTGCAGTTGCTCGCGAGGCTGGAACATTGCCAGGTGGCTTCGTCTGAGATCTCGCCATGTTCTGGCTGGGCGGTATCGACCAGCTTCAGCTTGCCGGATGCCGTGCCGACAGATTGGATGCTGACCGAGCGGGGCTTGCCAGTGCTCCAGGCAACCAGCAACTGTTCTTGCGCGTTACCGAAGCGCAACAGCACAGTGTCGCGTCCGGCCCCACCGACAGAGCCGAGGAACTGGTAGTCCCGGATGATCGGGCTGACAACCTTGAGCACCTGATAGGCGCGCTTCTGGGAGTAGTCCTTTCGGAGCAGGCCGAAGTTGTGCTCCCGCTCGCTCTTGTCCGTACCATCGTTGCGCCAGTCGTACCACCAGTATCCGCGCACGTTGGGTAGGGTTCTGGCAAGAAAGAAGCTGCGTGCGAGGTACGCGGCTTGAAGGCTTTCATCAATTCCGCAGCTGCCTTGATGGGATGGCCAGGCCATCTCCGTCAGATACAAGGGCACCGGCTGGCCGGCAGCACGGGACAGTTGCAGGTCAACTTCGGCAAGCCATTCGATCCAGGCTTCCGGGGTGTTCTTGCCCTGTCCGCGACAATGAACGTACGGGTGCAGCGAGAGGCCATCGATTGATTGCATCACGCCGGCATCGATCAGGCGCAGGGCGAATCCAGACTCGATACCCTTGGTGGTTACCGCTCCTGCCAGCACCAGAGCATCCGGGTCATTCTGGCGGACGATGCCGGCGGCATCGGCAATCAGCCGGGCGTAATCCTGAGTGAACTGCGGGTCGGTCGGGTTCTCCACGTCCCACTCGTTCCACACCTCGTAGTACTTGACGCGTCCGCGGAACTGCTGCGCGACGAAGGCGACGTAGCGATTGAAAGCGGCGCGAACCGGTTCGCTGCGTGGCTTTTGCCCTCCGCCATAAAAGCTGTTGCCGTAGCCAAGAATGAACAGGCTGTCGATATCCTTCGCCGCGGCACCGGCGAGATAGCGGCGCCAATGTGGCTCGACCCTGAGCTGATCGCGTTTGCGTTCCAGGAAAGCCCAGTGCGCGTCGGTTCTTACCGATTGGATACCCGCATCCTGCAGTAGCTGATTGGCCTGATCGCGGCTGTCGCGCTGGTGCAGGTCGTGGGAGCAGACCCCGATGATGAAGGGATCTTTTTGCTCAGCCGGTGCTTGCAATGCCAGGCCGGCCAGCGCAGCGACCAATGTCAGGCGGGGCAGGTAGGTGCAATGGGTCATGGCAGTTCGTCCATGGGGCGAGGCACACGCGGTTCCATGCCGCGATAGCGTGCGGTTCCAATCCGGTTGTAGGGCTGTTGCTGTGGAAGCTCCCGTGGATTCAGGACATGGGCGATGGCCATACCCAGGAACAGCGTGGCGGTGGAGACTTCCAGTACATCCGTCGCCCAGCCGATCAGGCAGGTGCAGAAGATGATGCCCAGCAGCGCTTCGCGAATGCGTGGACCCCTATCGTGCAGGCGCAGCAGCAACGGAAAAAGCAGGAGATACAACAGCGCACCGAACACGCCGAGCATTCCCCACAGGTACAGCGCCGTGTTATCGGCGATGCTCAGAAGCTCCAGCCAGGCCATCGGAAAGGCTGCAGCGGTACTGCCCACCGCACCGAAGCCCGCCCCCCACCAGCCCCATCCTTCGTTGACGATGATTTCTATGAAGTTCGGCCAGCTGTGAATCAATCGGTCGTTGAAGGAGGAAAACATGCTGGCGCTATAGGCCTCGCTTTGCGGGATGTTCAACAGCAGGCTGGCAATCGGCAGCGCCATTCCCGTTATCACCGCGATGAAAAACGCGGTGGCGCTGGGCAGGCGATAGCCGGCGAGAAACAGCATCATCAGGGTCAGCAGATAAGCCGCCGCGGTTGACTTGTTGGTGGTATAGAAGATCGCGGCGAAGGCCAACGGATAGAGCATCATCCGCAGCAGCGTGGAACGAAGGAACGCAGCCAGAAACAGGCTGTACAGTGCGATCATCACCGCCAGGTTGGTCGACATCCGAGCAAATCCGGCGAGGCGGTCAGTGGTGCCGAAGGCCCAGGATTTGTTAGCAGTCAGCTCGACGTCGCCCATCATGTAGCTGTACCCCTTCCACGGCACACGGGTGAACATGTCCAGCGCGATGCCGATGATTGAAGCCACCAGACAGAACCCGATCACCCCGCACAACAAGCCGGTTTTACGCTCCAAATAGCTGCCGCAGAACAGCCCGAAGAGCAGCGGGATGTAAATGAACACGCTGAAGCCGAGGTTGCGCAGCGTGGCACCGTGAAGCAAGGCGGTCAGGCTCGACACCACCAATGCGAATAGCACCAGCCACACGCCCGGCTTGTTTCGTGCAGCGGGTAGTTCCAGCACCACCGCTGCGAGGCAAGCCATTTTGGGCAGGTAGAGCAGGGCGGAAACACCGGCCATGTCCAGGTAGAAGCGCAGTGCGCCAGCGAAGGTTTCGCAGATCAGCAGCGAGGCTGCGATCAATGTCAGTACCGTGGCTTTATCAATCCCCAGCGGCCTCTGCCTGGGGGGCGTAATGCTCAGCGAACTCGGATTCATCGTAGGCTCTCCGGCCGTGCAGCGTGGTATGCAGGATCGACTGGTACTGATCGAGCATCCGTTCCGTGTTCAGGAAAGGTGCAACGCTGGCCCGAGCCTGCATCGACAGTCGCTGGCGCAGGCCGCTGTCCAGATAGAGCTTGAGCATCGCGCGACCGAGCGAGTCAGGGTCGGCAGGTGAGCAGATCAGCCCGTTGAGGTTGTTCTGGATGATCTCCGGCAGGCCGCCCCTATCGGAGGCAATGACGGGCAGGTTTCTGGCGCAGGCTTCAACGGCGACCAGCCCGAAGGGCTCGTTCCATATGGAGGGAACCACCAGCACGTCGATGTTGCGCATGAAGGCGTCGGCGTTCTGATAGCCCACCAGTCTGACTTTGGATGAGTCGAGCATAGTGCCGAGTTGCGCCTGGTAATCCAGCTTGCCGCTACCGGCGATTTCCAGGGTGGCATTGATCGACAGCGCTTGAAATTGTCTGATCAGCCAATCCACGCCCTTGTTCTCCGAGAGCGTGCCGATGTAGCCGAACCGCAACAGGCCGCTATGGCTGTGGCGCGGTGCCAGAGGAGCACAGTCGGGAGCCGCGGTGCTGTTATGCACCAGATGTCGGCTGGCCTGGCTGAAATATCCGTGGCCGGTGACCTTGTCCAAAATGAAGCGGCTGACGCCAATTACTGCCGCAACCTGGTCCGAGGCTGCCGCATGCTGCTGTCGGAAGGCGGCGCACAGGCCGCATTGGCGCTCACAGCTGCGACCCTTGCTGAACATGGTGTCCTTCGGGCACAGCAGATAGAGATCGTGCAGCACCTGAACGATGGGCACTCCGGCCGCGCTGATCTCGTCCCAGGCCGAGATGGACCATCCGGTCAGGTTGTTGCAAAGCACCACGTCAGGCTGTTCCCGCAAGAGCACCTCGCGTACATGCCCGCGCATTCGGCGGTTATAGCGATCGCGGTAATGCCAACCCAGACGCAGCAACGGATTTGGCCGCGTTTGGGTGAAGTGCCAGTAATAGTTGTGCAGGCCGGCGCGGTAGATTCGCACGCCATCCAGCATATCTTCTTGAATTCCCGCGTCCGGGCCGGTTACCAGTACCGACACGTCGTTGCCGCGGCTCTGCAGACCTTCGGCCAGCTGACGCGCGATGATCTCTGCGCCACCTCCGACATGGGGGGCGTACAGGCTGTGCAGAATCAGAATCTTCATGATCGGCTCCTGCAGTTCAATCAGTGCTCAAGCCCAATGTGAGCCTCGTCTCCGCGGCGCACAGGCTCAGGTAGCGGGTCGGCACGCGTACTTTCTGCTCGCGCTGCAAAAGGTTCAGCAGAATCACCGAGCGTTGCTCGCCGTCGGTGGCGACGAAGATGGCCTCCAGTTCGTTGAAGCTACCGCCGTGCAGCTGCACACGTTCGCCAGGCTGGAACTGCAGCTTCTCGGGCGGGGCTGCAAGACGCTGGCGCAGTTGTTCGATCAGCTCGTCACGCACGGGCGTCGGCTCGTCGCCAAACGAGACGACGCGGGCCACACCGCGGGTTGATCTGATGGGGTACCAGTTGTCCATTTGTCGGTCCAAGTGGATGAACAGATACCCCGGAAACAGCGGCTCCTGAGTGGTGCTGTCCTTGCGCGGGCTATAGCAATCGAAATCCTGCCGTCGCAGATTCTCTTCGGCGCGAGCTTCTTGGCGTGGTTTTGTCTGGATCAGGTACCAGCGTGGGCTGCTGCTTTGCTCTGCCATGTGAAACTCCCTTTCAGAGATAGGTTGCTGATTTCCGTGCTACGGCTGTGTAGGCACTTGCGACGAGGTCTGCTCGGTTCCCTCGATGAGGTAAAACGTTTGAGCAAGGCCTGCACGTCGCTTCGGCTGTCGAACATCAGCACGTCGATGGTCGACAGCGAAAACACCAAGGGCCGGTAGAATTGCGGGTCGCTCAGATCGTCCATGCGCAGAAATCGGCGCGACAGACCATGGGCTCTCTCACCAGTACGCGGTTGCGGTTGATCCACCGCACGTCATCATCGCCCGGCACGAAGGCATTGCTGTGAACGATCAGCTGCAAGTAGCCGGGGTAGGGGACGGGTAGTGCTGTATCACCGAAACGGCTCTGAACACTGCGTTTCCCACGCCTGTGTCAGGCTTTTTGAGAATAGCTGTAGTAACCATAAGCGCCGGTCTCATAGGCAGTGCTTGAGGCCCTGCGCTTGATTCCGTTGAGGATGGCGCCTTTGAGCAGCACGCCGTTCTGCGCCAGACGCCGCTTGGACGCCTCGATCTGGTTTGCAGTGCTCAATCCAAAGCGGGCGACCAGCAAGCAGGTGCCGGCCTGTTGCGCGACCAGCACGGCGTCGGTCACGGCCAATACCGGTGGGGTATCGATGATGATGAAGTCGTAGTCGCGTTCTGCTTCTTTGAGCAGCTTTGCGAAATTTTCGTGCATTAACAGCTCGGACGGATTGGGCGCTGAATAGCCACTGGTAACAAAATGCAGGTTGGGATGTGCGGTCTTGTTAAGTACTGCTGACAGGCGCAGATCGCTTGCCAGCGCATCGGACAGGCCGTTGCGTGACTCGATGCCAAAGACGCTGGCGAGGTAGCCACGGCGCATGTCGGCGTCGATGAGCAGAACGCGCTGACCCGACTGGGCGATGACTGCCGCCAGGTTGCTAGAGACGAAGGATTTGCCTACCGAGGGGGTAGGGCTGGTTATGACGAGCACCTGGTTTCGCGCTTCGAGCATGGCGAACTTGAGGCTGGTGCGCAGGCTGCGTAGCGACTCGATGGCAAGGTCCGCCGGGTCCGTTCCGGCCAGCAACTTGGATTTGCCGTCGCGGATTTTTCTCAGCCGGTGCAGCGACTCCTGTTTCGCCGAAAAAGGCAGCGCGGCATATACCGGTACACCCAGCTGCTCGATTATTTCCGGGTTTTCGATGCCGCGATAGAAAACCTGACGCAGCAGGATCACCAGTGCCGAAGTCAGCAAGCCGAGGAAAATCGCAATCAGCACCACCAGCGGTTTGATCGGTTTGGCCGGTTTCTCCACCACGGCATAAGCGCTGTCGATAATACGCACGTTGCCAATGGTGCCGGCACGCAAGATGTCCTGTTCCTGAGCCTTGTCCAGCAGTAGCGTATAGGTCCGGGTTGTGACTTCCCTGTCCCGGTTCAGGCGCAGCAACTCCTGCTGCGTCATCGGCAACGTATCGATCTTGCCCATCAATGTTCTCTTTTGCGCTTCCAGCTGACTCATTTTCTTCAGCAGGGTCCGATAGGTGGGATGCTCGGGCGTGTACAACTGGTTGTACTCAGTGCGTTTGAGGGCGTGCTCGGAGAGCTGTGATTCCAGGGCGACGATCTGGTCCAGCACACCCTTGGTCTCGATGCTGATGTCCACCGACTGAGCACTGGTTTGATAGTCATTGAGAGCCGCCTCGGCCTTTTCCAATTGCTTGCGCACCAGCGGCACCTGCGAGCGGAGGAAGTCCAGGCGCTGCGCGGCTTCGGCAGAGCTGCGTTCGATGTTTTGACGTACGTACAGGCGGCTGATTTGGTCGAGTACCTGATTGGCCTTTTCGGCGTCCGGGTCCTCGAGGGTGAGGTAGATGATTCCCGAGTCCTTGCCGGCTTCGCCTACCTTCAGGCGCTTCTGGTAGTCCAGGGCGGTGGTCTGGGGCCGGCTTCGCATTAGGGTGAACTCGGTACCCTGGCGTGCCCTGAGCTCGGCGATCTGGACCTGAAAACCTTCGTGCTCAATGGCTTCGTTGACCTTGCCTTTGAGCAACAACTTCTCGTCGGTGTCATACAGGCTGAACGTCCCTGCGCTTCCGGCGCGTAGCACCAGCTTCTCGCCCAGGTAGGCTTCGGGCACGTCCAGTTGAAATACGTCCAGCTTTTCCCCGCCCCAAGCGTAGCTGGTCAGGCCCAGTAGCGGCGCGGCAAGCTCGCCATCCTCTTCCGGGTCATGCAGGCGCGCCATATAGCTACCAAGCAGGGGAACATATTTTGGGCGATAGGTGATGTAGAGCTTCAGCGCATCGACCGTGCGCCCCAGCACCGAGCGCGACTTGATCAGCTCGATCTCGGTCACCGCCTGCGATACCGAGTTCGGCCTGGGAATAGCTTCCGGAACACCGGTGATGCCAGCTTTTTTCGGCTCGATCTGGATCATTGCGCTTGCCTGGAACACAGGCTCGGCGACGATCGCATATGCAATGCCCAGCAGCGCAAAGAATGCGGTGATGGTGAGAATCAGGGCCTTTTGATCGAACGCCACGCGCAGAATACGCGCCAGATCAATGCGATTGTCTCCGTCATATTCCACGGAGGAGCGGGCCATGGCAGTCATTACGGATCTTCCTTGCGTTTGTGCCACCGGTGCGGCGGCTGACCGAGGTTCGTGTGTTTGGCGCTGGGCATCAGCCTGCGTAGATAGATTGGCTTGATCACGCTCGGGTAGCGTCCGGCGTATTCAGCGAGGACCGCCGCGGTGGTAACGGTCGAGGCGTCGTTCTAAACGATCACCCTGAAAGGGAAGTCCTTTCCCTGCCGGAGGAAACCCTCCCGCGTTTCCCTGAAGAGCGCTGCCTGGCTGTAAGCCAGGCAGAGCATTGCCCGGCAGCCGCGCTTGTCTGTCGGCCCAGGCCGCTGCCGATTCCTTCTCGTTTCTCAGTTCCATATTACTTACACGCTCGACTTGGTCATCAATACGTATAGCCGCGTCACGATGGGCCTGGAGGTGAAGGCAACCAACGTCAGGCAAATCAGCCCGCTTACCACCAGGCCCAGGAGAATGTCGAAGCGGTTGTCAGTGGCGATGGCGGCGAATACGGGCTCGCCGATCAGCAAGCCCAGGCCCGTCATCGCCGTGATGCGTAGCAGATCCTGCAGCCAGTGCCGGTGTAGGCCGGCGGCGAAGCGCTTGTGCACCATAGGCGGCCAAATCAGGAAGGTCAGCATGCGCAGTCCGAACCAGGCCAGCGCTGCACCATAAGCGCCATGCTCGAGCGCTGCGTAGGTCACCAGTGGGATGCTCAACGCCGCGCTGATCAGGCTGAACCACACGTACAGACGCAGTTGGCCAAGGGCGTACTGCAGGAAGAACTGGAACGTGGTGACCGCCATGATGGCGCTGCCAAGCACGTACCACGGCAAGACCAGCCGGCTCCATTGCGCTGCCTCGGGATCTCCGGTCCAAGCGAAGATAAGATCCGCAGAGTGGAAGGCGATCACACCTGACAAGGGAAACAGCAAGCTACAGACGAACTGCGAGGCATTCAGGTAGAGCGCCCGCATATCCTCGACCCGGCCTTCCGCCACGAGCATCGTCATGCGCGGTAGCAGCGTCTGCACCAAGGGGTTGGTAAGCGTCATGAGGCCTGTCGACACCAGTGCCACCAGCGAGAAATAACCGTACTCCTTGAGCAGCAGCACGTTGGAAAGCAACACCTTGTCCAGTTGCGTCAGAAGGATCCAGAGGATGGAGGTCAGCGACATGCCGGCAGCGAATGGCAGTACCGGCTTGACCACTGTCCAGTCGAACCCCGTCAGCAGACTTGGCGTTGGCATCTGGCTGTACGCCTTGGCAGCGAATATCAGTGCCTCGATCAAGGCCACCGCCGTTTGGAAGAGAAAGAAGTCCAGAGGGTCCTGGCTGACATTGGCTACGAGAAACAGGCCGCCGAAATAGCGCAGCGTGGCGATAAGGATGTTTGCACCATTCAGCCAAGCGTGCAGTTCGAGCCCCTGCAGGCCGCTCTTGTAAAGAGTCGCGTACAGCTTCAGGCCGACCATCAGCCCCATCAGGCTGATGCACTGCACGATCGTCGTCGTGCTCAGTTCCTGAGCGTGCAGCCATTGGTTAGCGATCCAGCCACTGCCGAGATGGATGCTCAGTACCGCCAGCACTGCCAACGGCAGGAAGATGATTTCGAACGAACGTAGCAGTCGGCCGGGTTCGTAGGGCTTCGTGGCAGTGGCTGGTTGGCCGCGGAAATGTGCGATCTGACGAACCAGCGACGGAGAAAGACCCGCATCCAACAACTGCAGCCAGGCCTGCATCACCGCGAAGAAGCCGATCAGTCCATAGGCTTCTGCACCCAAATGACCGAGATAGAACGGCAGGATGAGAATGCCAATGAGCAAGGCATACGCCTGACCGGCATAGCTGAGGCCAGTGTTGCGAATCATCGATAGGTTTCGATCGGACATCTAGTCAGGTCGCCGATGGGTCAGAAATACTTTTGCATTCGGTCACGGGCAGGCTGAAGCGATGCGCCAGTGAGCCAGCGAGATGTTTCAGCAGAACGTGGATCGAGCGTGGCGCAGTCTCCTGCTCGCAGCGCATTCGTATTCGCAGCTTTACGCGATATGCCGGCGTCGGTCAGATAAATTGCGTTCAGCACTTCTCATCACTCTGGCACAGCGCCTAGGGCGCCCAATAGCAAGCTTCGATTAAATCTCAGTTGTGATGTGCCAAGCATCTTGAGTGTTGTCAGCTTATATTTAATTGAAATCCGAAGAAGTGTTCTTCCGTCGGAGGTGGGCGGCGGAAATAATAAATAGTTCTTGGCTATATTTTTAATAATGGCAAGCGTGAGGCTTGATAATACGAGTTTTAACTAAGGTGGAGCTTTTGTGAAGTAAGATTGCAACTTGACAGGTGCCGTTAAAGCAGAAAAGCAGACGATTGGTTCTCTAACGTTATTTGGTCAATGCCGGGCCGTTAGGCTGAAAGGTAATAGGCATTTTAACAGGCAATGCTACCGCCAGCGGCGCTCCTGGCGCTCTACGTGATGTTGTCTCTCGAGCTATATCTCTTGCGGCAAAAGCTACCGCACTCGGCTAAGTTACGAGATAAGCGGGATAAGGATGGGGACCTACGCGGAACAGCATTAGAGCTGTATATGGGAATGCGGTCCCTGCGTACTAACGGCGGCAATACCGGTTTATTGGTCCACGGCTTCGGTAGCTTCCTGCTTGGTAATTTGTGACGTAGTTATCGTTCAGAACCTGGTGCCAGTCAAGACGGATGATCGTTTTTTTTTAGTCAGACATGACCGTTTGTCGTAACTCTTTGATAATAAGCAATGTGAGGTTGCTGTTGTTAGCGCTGATGGCGGAGGTGTTATTGCCTAAAGAATTAATCCTTTGACCGCTTAACTTTATCTATAAGTACGAAATGGGTCTGCGGGACTATTGACGCCAAATATGTTGCAAGGCAAGGCAAGGCAAGGCAAGGCAAGGCAAGCAGTGGGTTAGGTGGGGAACAAGAGATGTCCCGCTATGATCCAGCTTTCAAGACGAAACGAAAAAGGCCACTCCTAAGAGTGGCCTTTCCGTATTTGGTTGCGGGAGCCGGATTTGAACCGACGACCTTCGGGTTATGAGCCCGACGAGCTACCAGACTGCTCCATCCCGCGTCTGTGGGCGGCATTCTACAGCCTGAAAGCGGATTGTCAACCGAAAGTGCTGTCAATTCAGCTATTTAGCTACAGAAACGAAAAAGGCCACTCCTAAGAGTGGCCTTTTCGTATTTGGTTGCGGGAGCCGGATTTGAACCGACGACCTTCGGGTTATGAGCCCGACGAGCTACCAGACTGCTCCATCCCGCGTCTGTGTGGCTGCATTCTACAGAGTTCTTCGCGCTTGTCACGGCTTATGTTCAAAAAACATCGGTTCGTCAATCGCTTAGGGACAAAACAGTAGCAGCGAGGGGCAAAATCCTAGCGCTGATGATGACGCGCGATACGCCGCAAGCCCCACAGCATCGCTGCCATGGCAGCGCTCCAGCCAAGGATCATCAAAGCGACAGTCACAACAGGCGTAATCATGGTTGATTCCTTTCTGGCGCGCCGGCGGTAGCGTTGCACTACATAGTGGACTCGCCTGGTGAGATGCAGTTCCACTTTGCCATCGGTCACCCGACAGGCACATCGCCGCACTCGCACGCTGGCTGGCTGCCTAATGGGATCAATCATCGGAGGTGTGCTATGCGGTGCTATCTGAGGAGCTTGGCTGGCTGCCTTATGGCGCTGCTGGCAATGGGGACAGTGGCGCAGGGTGAGCTGAAGCTGCAGGATGCCATCACGCAAAATTCCGGACCGGTCGAAAGAGCAGCCGGTAACGGTTCGATGGGGATGGGTGAAGGTATTGACAATCGCCCGGGGAAATTCGAGGAGGACAGTCATCAGCCCAAGCGGAAGTACCAGCCGGCGGCTAACTCGGATGAGGCGTCCGAATTGCGCCACGGCGGCAACGAGACGGATATGGAGCACAAACGCCGCCGTACGCTAGGGGACGGGCGAGACTAGGCGCTGCAGTACAGGATATGGAGGTGCGCTGTATGCGGTGAGGCGTCACAGAGACAGGTATCAGAGGCTAGGCGCGACCGGCACAACAGTCGGTTCTCATCACGTACGGCCTGGTAAAGCAACTCGCCGCCCGTACAATGCGCTCCTCTATATTGTGGTGGAGTTCAGCGACGCATGCAGATTGCCTTGGCGCCCATGGAGGGGCTGGTCGACGAAATTCTTCGTGACGTCCTGACTCGGGTCGGCGGTATCGACTGGTGCGTAACCGAATTCATCCGAGTATCGGATCGGCTTTTGCCGTGCGCCAGTTTTAGCAAGTTGGCTCCTGAGCTCGACGAGGGTGCGCAGACACGCTCAGGTACGCCGCTGCGGGTGCAGCTGCTGGGGTCCGATCCGGCTTGCCTGGCGGATAACGCGGCCTTTGCCTGCACACTCGGCGCGCCCGCCATAGACCTCAATTTCGGCTGCCCAGCCAAAACGGTGAACAAGTCCCGGGGCGGAGCGATATTGCTCAATGAGCCGGAGTTACTGCATGCGATCCTGCGCGAGGTTCGTAGAGCGGTGCCAGCGGATATTCCGGTTACGGCAAAGATGCGTCTCGGTTTTGACAGTCCAGACGGTGCGCTGGACTGTGCGCGGGCATTAGCCGAAGGTGGGGCAGCGCAGTTGGTGGTCCACGCGCGTACCAAGGTGGAGGGATACAAGCCGCCAGCTCACTGGGAATGGGTGGCAAAGGTGCGGGATGCGGTTGACGTACCGGTATTCGCTAACGGTGATATCTGGTCTCTGGATGACTGGCGTCGTTGCCGAGAAGTCAGCGGTGTCGAAGACATCATGCTGGGGCGCGGGCTGGTCTGCCGTCCGGACCTGGCCCGGCAGATCGCTGCAGCGAAGCAGGGGATAGCTGTCGAACCGATGAGTTGGGACGATTTGCAACCGTTGCTCGCCGATTTCTGGCTGCAGGCACGACGCAAAATGTCGCCGCGCTACGCGCCGGGCCGTCTCAAGCAATGGCTGTCCATGCTGACCCGCAGCTACCCCCAGGCCGTTGCGCTTTTTGCTCAAGTGCGAAGGGAAGAAGATTGCGAGCGGCTCGATGCCATGCTGAGGATCGACAGCCAGGGGCTCGCCGTCACGAGAGTTGCTCAGCGCCCACCGCTCACATCCAGCAGCGCGCCGCTGGTATAGCTGGCCTTTTCACTGGCGAGCCAAAGAATGGCTTCAGCCACTTCTTCGGGCTCTCCACCGCGGCCTATGGGTACGCTGGCCTTGACTCGCTCGACGCGCCCAGGCTCGCCACCGCTGGCGTGAATCTCGGTGCGGATCACGCCCGGTCGTACTGCGTTGACGCGAATGCCCTCAGCAGCAACTTCTTTGGCCAATCCGAGCGTCATGCTGTCGATCGCGCCTTTGGCCGCGGCGTAATCAATATATTCGCCGGGCGCGCCGAGTTTAGCTGCGATCGATGAAACATTTACGATGGCGCCGCCGATACCGCCGTAACGGGTAGACATGCGCTTCACCGCCTCGCGTGCGCAGAGAAAGCTGCCGGTCACGTTGACGGCGAACACGCGCATCAGACGCGCCGCATTCATTTCGTCCAGGCGCATCTGGTGTTCCAGCATGCCGGCGTTGTTGACCAGCACGTCGAGCCTGCCGAACTCGTTGTCGATGGCCGCGAACAACCTGCCGACCTGAACCTCGTTCGCCACGTCAGCCGCCACTGCAATGGCGTGGGTGCCGGTGCTTTTTAGCTCCCCAAGCAACTGCTGCGCGGCGTCCTGGCGGTTGTGGAAATTCAGGCACAGTGCGTAGCCTTGGGCGGCAGCGAGCCTGGCGGTGGCCGCGCCGATTCCACGGCTTGCCCCTGTGATCAACATAACTCTGGACATAAAAAAATCCGACGAGCGGTCTTGAAATGAGTCGAGCAGCTCCTATTTAGGGCAACACAGGAACGCCGAATTCGGGTCCTGTGGCAACCACTCGCTGATTATCAGGAGATCGTAAAAATGAGTAGTTTTTCTATGGCTCCACTGTTCCGCCAATCCATTGGCTTCGATCGTTTCAACGATCTGTTCGAATCGGCTCTGCGCAACGACGCGAACGGCTCGTTTCCGCCCTATAACGTGGAGAAACACGGCGACGATCACTACCGTATCATCGTAGCAGCTGCCGGTTTTCAGGAGTCTGATCTGGAGCTGCAAGTCGAGCGGGGCGTACTTACCATCAGCGGCGGCAAGCGTGAGAATGGCGCTCAGGATGTAACCTACTTGCACCAGGGTATCGCCCAGCGTGCCTTCAAGCTGTCCTTCCGCCTGGCCGACCATATAGAAGTCAAAGGTGCAGCGCTTACCAATGGCTTGCTGAGCATTGACCTCGAACGCATCGTGCCGGAGGAGGCCAAGCCCAAGCGCATTCCGATCGGTGCTGCAGCAGAGCGCACGGCGATCGAGGGTTAAATCGTCGAGAGGGCGTCGCAAGGCGCCCTTTTTTATTGGGGTAACTTTCAGCTCCGAGCGCGGCCACGATGATTCGGGAGTATTGCCGTTGTCGGCGAACTTGGTCCTCAAGGCGTTGCCCGAGAATATCCAATTCAGAGATGCCGTTCTGTCACTGCGTCATCTTCCTGTGCCCTGTCCAGCAGCGCCATGAATGCCCTGGCCGCGTTGGACAGCGTGCGGTCCGTATGGAAGATGTAGCCCAGTTGCCGCGACAGTTGAATCGGTAGTGGCAGGCGCACCACCTGTTCGTCGAGCATGGTTCGCGGCAGTACGCTCCAGGCGATGCCGATGGAGACCATCATCTTGATGGTCTCCAGGTAATTGGTGCTCATCGCTATATGCGGCGTCAGCCCCTCACGTTCGAACATCCGTTGCGCGATGTGATGCGTGAAGGTGTTGCCTCCTGGAAAGACCGCAGGATAGGCGGCGACGTTGGCCAATGTGACATCCCGCATCTGGGCCAGCGGATGTTCGGGTGCGACGACGAAATCCAGCGGGTCATCCCAGACCTTACAGGCGCGAACCGGGGCTGCAGTGCTGGGTGCCAGGGTAATGACCGCCAGTTCGGCTCGGCCGTGTAGCACTTCTTCATAAGCGACTTCTGAATCCAGAAAGCGGATATCCAGCGAGACTTCTGGGTGGGTGCGCGTAAAGCTGCGCAGAAGCGGCGGCAGCCGATGGAGGCCGATGTGATGACTGGTGGCCAGGCTGAGGCGGCCGACAACATCACCGTTGAGGTTGCTCAATGCGCGGCGGGTATCGTCCAGCACACTGATGATCTGGTACGCCCGGGGCAGCAAGGCGCGTCCGGCTTCGGTCAGTCCTATCTCGCGCCCTAGTCGGTCGAAAAGCCGCACCCCGAGTTGTGATTCCAGTGTTGCGAGACGCTTGCTGACAGCCGGTTGGGTCAGATGAAGACGCTCGGCTGCGAGCGAAAAGCTTCCGGTTTCGGCAATGGCGATGAAAGCGTTGAGGCTGGCGATATCCATGGTTGTCTCTGAAAGCCGGTGATGTGCTGGCAGGTGAATACAGCCTACCGCTATTCCAGAAAGGAATGTATTGAATGAAAAATATGAATTTGAGTAATTCCACGTAACCCCATAGCATCACCTCATAAGCGCAAGGGCTATTTGCCCTAAGAACTGATGAGGAATGTCCGATGGCCGGCAAAACGCTGTACGACAAGCTCTGGGAAATGCATGAGGTCAAGCGTCGCGACGATGGTTCGTCGCTGATTTACATTGACCGTCATATCCTCCACGAAGTGACCTCGCCGCAAGCTTTCGAAGGGCTACGCCTGGCCGGTCGCAAGCCATGGCGTATCGACGCCAACATCGCCACGCCAGATCACAACGTCCCGACCACCAGGGGCGAGCGCCAGGGTGGCCTTGAAGCGATCACCGACGAAGTCTCGCGCATCCAGGTGCAAACGCTGGACGAGAACTGCGACGATTTCGGCATTTTGGAATTCAAGATGAACGATATTCGCCAGGGTATCGTTCATGTCATAGGTCCTGAGCAGGGTGCGACGTTGCCCGGGATGACAGTGGTGTGTGGCGACTCGCATACCTCCACTCATGGGGCTTTCGGTGCGCTGGCCCATGGCATCGGCACGTCCGAGGTGGAGCACGTGCTCGCCACTCAGTGTCTGGTTGCCAAGAAAATGAAGAACATGCAAGTGCGCGTCGAAGGCACCTTGCCGTTCGGCGTTACCGCCAAGGACATCGTGCTTGCCGTGATCGGCAAGATTGGCACCGCCGGCGGTAACGGCCATGCATTGGAATTCGCTGGCAGTGCCATTCGCGACCTGTCCATGGAAGGCCGCATGACCATCTGCAATATGTCCATCGAAGCCGGTGCCCGGGTGGGCATGGTCGCGGTGGATGACAAGACCATCGCCTATGTCGAAGGTCGTCCTTACGCGCCAAAAGGTTCGGATTGGGAGCGCGCGGTCGAAGTCTGGAAAGATCTGGTTTCCGACGAGGATGCGGTGTTCGATACCGTCATCGAACTTAACGCCGAAGACATCAAGCCGCAGGTCAGCTGGGGTACGTCGCCGGAAATGGTGCTGGCTGTCGATCAGAACGTGCCGGACCCGTCCCTCGAGGCCGACCCGGTCAAGCGCGACTCCATCGCCCGTGCGCTGAAGTACATGGGGCTGCGCGCTAACCAGCCGATTACCGAGATTCAGCTTGACCGCGTATTCATAGGCTCCTGCACCAATTCCCGGATCGAAGACCTGCGTGCTGCCGCCGAGGTCGCCAAGGGGCGCAAGGTCGCCGCGACGGTCAAGCAGGCGCTGGTCGTGCCGGGCTCCGGTCTGGTCAAACAGCAGGCGGAGAAGGAGGGGCTGGACAAGATCTTCCTCGCCGCAGGTTTCGAATGGCGCGAGCCGGGCTGCTCCATGTGCCTGGCGATGAATCCGGACAAGTTGGGCAGCGGCGAGCATTGCGCGTCCACTTCCAACCGCAACTTCGAAGGCCGTCAGGGCGCGGGTGGCCGTACCCATCTCGTCAGTCCGGCGATGGCTGCAGCAGCTGCCGTGACCGGTCGTTTCATTGATGTTCGTGAATTGATCCAGGCCTGAGGAGAACTCGATGAAAGCCTTTACCCAACACACTGGCCTGGTCTGCCCGCTGGATCGTGCCAACGTTGATACTGACCAGATCATCCCCAAGCAATTTCTCAAGTCCATCAAGCGTACCGGCTTTGGCCCGAACCTGTTCGATGAATGGCGCTACCTGGACGTAGGGCAGCCGAACCAGGATTCTTCCAATCGTCCGGTTAACAAGGACTTCGTGCTGAACTTTCCGCGCTATCAGGGTGCCAGCATACTGCTGGCGCGGGAGAATTTCGGCTGTGGGTCGTCTCGCGAGCACGCACCTTGGGCCCTGGAAGAATATGGCTTTCGCGCCATCATCGCGCCAAGTTTTGCCGACATTTTCTTCAACAACAGCTTCAAGAATGGCTTGCTGCCAATTGTGTTGAAGGAAGACGAAGTCGATGAACTGTTCCAGCAGGCCGAGGAGACCGAGGGCTACCAACTCACCGTCGATCTGGCGACGCAGACGGTCACTCGGCCGGACGGCAAGCAGTACACTTTTGAGGTCGACGCCTTCCGCAAGCATTGTCTGCTCAATGGTCTGGACGACATTGGCCTGACCTTGCAGGATGCCGAGGCGATCAAGGCGTTCGAAGCCAGGCACCAGCAGAGCCAGCCCTGGTTGTTCGGCGCAATCAAATAACGGCAGCTGCCGGCCACAAGTGAAAGCAGCTTTTACTTGTGGCTTTGTAGCTGGAGACGTATAGCTATTTTCAAGTGTCAAGGAAATTCTTGTGACCAAGCAGATTCTGATTCTTCCCGGTGACGGTATCGGTCCGGAGATCGTGGCCGAAGCAGTCAAGGTGTTGCAGCTGGCGAACGACAAGTTCCAGCTCGGTTTCGAGCTGAGCTATGACGAGCTGGGCGGTGGTGCCATCGACAAGTATGGTGTACCGCTGGCCGACGAGACCTTGGAGCGCGCGCGCCAGTCCGATGCCATTCTGCTTGGTGCAGTGGGCGGTCCGAAGTGGGACACGATTGATCCAGCCATTCGTCCCGAGCGAGGCCTGCTGAAGATCCGATCGCAGCTGGGTCTGTTCGGAAACCTGCGCCCGGCACTGCTGTATCCGCAACTGGCCGGGGCGTCCAGCCTCAAGCCCGAAGTGGTATCAGGCCTGGACATTTTGATTGTGCGCGAGCTGACCGGCGGGATCTATTTCGGGCAACCGCGTGAGAGCAAGGTGCTCGATAACGGTGAGCGCATGGCATTCGACACGCTGCCCTATAGCGAAAGCGAGATCCGGCGTATCGTCAAGGTCGGTTTCGAGATGGCCCGTGTGCGCGGTAAGAAGCTGTGCTCGGTGGACAAGGCCAACGTGCTGGCTTCCAGCCAGTTGTGGCGTGCCGTGGTGGAAGAGGTCGGCAGGGATTATGCGGACGTCGAGCTTAGCCACATGTACGTCGATAACGCAGCCATGCAGCTGGTCCGCGCGCCCAAGCAGTTCGATGTGATCGTCACTGACAACATGTTCGGTGACATCCTGTCCGACGAGGCATCTATGCTGACCGGTTCTATCGGCATGCTGCCGTCCGCTTCGCTCGACTCCAGTAACAAGGGAATGTACGAACCCTGCCACGGGTCAGCACCGGACATCGCCGGTCAGGGCATTGCCAATCCGCTGGCGACCATTCTTTCCGTATCGATGATGCTGCGTTACAGCTTCAATCAAGTGGCGGCGGCCGACGCCATCGAGCGAGCTGTCAGCGACGTGCTGGATCAAGGTCTGCGTACTGGCGACATCTGGTCCGAGGGTTGTAACAAAGTCGGTACCCGGGCAATGGGCGATGCAGTAGTCGCGGCGCTCGCGAAGTTGTAATCTCTTGGCCCGCCATCAAAGCCGGGTGGGCCACTTTATATAGGTGTAGTTGCGATGAAGCGTGTAGGTTTGATCGGTTGGCGCGGTATGGTTGGTTCCGTGCTCATGCAGCGGATGCTGGAAGAACGGGATTTCGACCTGATCGAGCCAGTCTTCTTTACCACTTCCAACGTAGGCGGTCAGGGTCCTTCGGTCGGCAAGGAGATCGCGTCGCTTAAGGATGCCTACAACATTGAAGAGCTGAAGAGCCTCGATGTGATCCTGACTTGTCAGGGTGGCGACTACACCAGCGAAGTCTTCCCCAAGCTGCGCGAAGCCGGTTGGAACGGTTATTGGATCGACGCAGCTTCGACGCTGCGCATGGAAGATGATGCAGTCATCGTGCTGGATCCGGTCAACCGCAAGGTGATCGATCAGCAGCTGGCAGCTGGTACCCGCAATTTCATCGGTGGCAATTGCACGGTCAGTTTGATGCTGATGGGGCTTGGCGGCCTGTTTGAAGCCGGACTGGTGGAGTGGATGAGCGCCATGACCTACCAGGCGGCATCCGGCGCCGGCGCGCAGAACATGCGCGAGCTGATCAAGCAGATGGGTACCATCCATAATGCCGTCGCCGACGAGTTGGCTGATCCGGCCAGTGCGATTCTTGAGATCGATCGCAAGGTCGCCCAGTGCCAGCGTTCCGAGGCTTTCCCCGTAGACAACTTCGGCGTGCCGCTGGCAGGCAGTCTGATTCCCTACATCGATAAGGAACTCCCCAACGGACAGAGCCGTGAGGAGTGGAAGGCACAGGCAGAGACCAACAAGATTCTGGGTCGCTTCAAGAACCCGATTCCGGTGGACGGCATCTGTGTACGCGTCGGTGCCATGCGTTGTCACAGTCAAGCGCTGACCATCAAGCTGAACAAGGATGTGCCGATTTCGGATATCGAGGGCATGATCAGTCAGCACAATCCCTGGGTGAAATTGGTGGCCAACCATCGCGACGCCAGCATGCAGGAACTCAGCCCGACTTCGGTTACCGGCACGCTGAACGTACCCGTTGGTCGTCTGCGGAAATTGAACATGGGTTCCCACTACCTGGGCGCCTTTACCGTCGGTGATCAGCTTCTATGGGGCGCCGCTGAACCTTTGCGCAGGATGCTCCGAATCCTTCTCGAGCGTTGAGCTCCGGTTAAACGATCAGGCGCCGCCGGCTACACCGCGGCGCTTTTTCGTTTCATTGGAGATGCAGGGGAAAGGAGGTACTGCCATGCTTTTTCGTTCTCGGCATGGCCAGCGGTCCTGTAATGACCGGGCGCGTTACTGCCGATGCCATGTCGATGAAGTCAATTTGTGGATTGTGTCTGATAACGTGCTAAAAGGCGCGGCTGCCAAGGTCTGCGGTCGGGTGGGTTGTTGATAAAACACTACCTGTAAAAGATACTTACCCCAAATTCGAAGAACTATTCTAGCTGACGCTGTTCAGGCTTATCGCTGGCAGGGGGCCGCCGTAAGGTGGCGCAGGCAGTGACTTTAAGACCCTCTCGAAAGTCCGAGAAAGTACAACAAGGATTACATAATGGTTCGGGTTCGCAATCTGGTGCTGGCAATCGCGGCTGCTTCCGCGCTGACGTCCGAAGCGGCTTATGCGGTGGGGTTGGGAGCGGTCACGCTGAAGTCTGCACTCAATCAGCCACTCGTAGCCGAGATCGAATTGCTGGACGCGAAATCCCTGTCGCCTGGTGAAGTGGTGCCGGTACTTGCTTCCGCCGAAGACTTCAATCGAGCAGGTGTCGATCGGCCGTATTTCCTGGCGGACCTGAAATTCACCCCGGTATTGCGTCCAGATGGCAAGAGTGTCATCCAGGTTTCATCCAGCAAGCCGGTACGTGAGCCCTATCTCAATTTCCTTGTGGAAGTTATTTGGCCGAGCGGTCGTCTGCTGCGTGAGTACACCCTGCTGCTTGATCCTCCCCTGTACTCACCCGAAACCACAGCCGCTGTGGCTCCCCAGCTACCTGTCGCTGCGCCTGTGGCGCGGCCTGCGGTAGCGCCGAAGGCAACCAGCGCACCGAGCGGCAGTCCGGCCCCGTCGGCTTCAGTCCCCACCTCATCTCAAGGGGGCGAATACAAGACGACGGCGAACGATACGTTGTGGGAGATTGCCGAACGCAATCGCCAAGGCGGTACCGTCCACCAAACGATGCTAGCCATTCAGGACCTCAATGCCGGGGCCTTTATAGATGGCAATATCAACCGGATGAAAAGCGGTCAGGTGCTTCGCCTGCCGACTGCCGAGCAGATTGCCAGCCGTTCTCAGTCCGAAGCTATCGAGAACGTATCGCAGCAAAATGCTAGCTGGCGCCAGGGTGCAACCGGGGCGCGTCAGCTGGATGCCACTCAGCGTAACGCTGCCGGCGCCGCGCCAACGCGCAGCGAAGCGGGAGACAGTCTGCGCCTCGTAGCGCCGGATACGGGCAAATCCACCACAGGCAGCGATGACGGCACGAGCAGTGATGAACAGGGTTTACGCGATCAGCTAGCGACCGCCCAGGAAAGTCTTGATTCCAGTCGCCGCGAAAATGCCGACTTGCAGGACCGTTTGGGTGATCTGCAGGGGCAGTTGGACAAGCTGCAGCGGCTTATGCAGCTCAAGGATGATCAGTTGGCGAAGTTGCAGGCCCAACTGGCAAATGGTGTTGAGGTTGCGGACGATGCCACTGCTGAGATCGGTGTGGACGAGCCGAGCGCTTCCATACCTGGCAATGGGGAAACCTCATTCGGCCAGAGCGAACCTGCTGCAGGCGAGGCGAATCAGACATCCTCTGGAGCAGTCACCCCTGCCGCACCGGCTACCGAGCCGACCGCTGCTTCTGCAGCCCAGTCGGGCGGCGAGAAAAAGCCGGCACCGGCACCCACGGCCGCTCCAGTCGTTACGCCTGAGCCAAGCGAGCCGGACAGCTTCATCAAGGAATTGATGGGTAACACAATGCTGCTCGCAGTCGCGGGTGGCAGTGCGCTATTGCTGTTGCTGATTGGCTTGATGACACTGTCTCGTCGTAATGCCATCAAGGAAGCCGAGCTGCAGGAAAGCTTTCTCGCCGAAAGCCTGCCGGATAATCTGTACGTTGCCGAAGTAGATCGCCCGGCCGCCGAGCCTGCCCGCGAGCAGGTTGTACGCAATGACCCCGTGGCCCCTCGTGCGACTGAACCAGCTGCAGACACTAGCAGCGACCCGCTTGCCGAGGCTGATATATATATTGCCTACGGTCGTTTCAATCAGGCAGCCGAGCTGCTGCAGAATGCGCTGAATGATGAGCCTCAGCGCGGTGACTTGCGTCTCAAGCTGATGGAGGTCTACGCAGAGCTGGGCAATCGTGATGGTTTCGGGCGGGAAGAGGCCGAGTTGCGTGAGATCGGCGGTTCGTCGGCTGGCATTGATCAGCTGAAGCGCAAGTATCCTGCTATGGCGGCCGCTGGTTTGGCGGCGACTGCCGCCTCCAGTGCCAGCGACGATTTCGATAGTTTCAGTCTTGATGATCTGGCGCTCGACGAGCCTGCGCCGTCGGAAGCCGGCCAGAATGTGGATAATGCCTTCGATCTGAGCCTGGACGATCTGGACCTCGATGGGCCTGAAACCACTGCAGCCATGCCTGCAGGCAGCTCTTTGGGGCTGGATGAGCTGAGCTTCGATGATCTACCAAGTGAGCCCGTTGCAGCATCGCAGCCTGCGAGTGGGTTTTCCTTCGAGTTGGACGAGCAGGCTGCTTCGAGCGAAGTGTCATTGGAAGACGAGCTGACCGATTTCTCGTTGGATCTTGAAGATGAAAAGCCGGTCGCTCAGGGGGATAACGGGTTTCGGCTTGATGCTGCCCCAGCTGCCTCGGCGAATTCGCTGGAGGCGTCCGACTTTGAATTTGATCTTCCTCCCGAGAAGAGCCAGTCGAATGTCGGCCTAGTCGATGAGTTTGATTTATCGCTTGGTGAGGACAGTGTTGAGCTGACAAATACATTCTCGAATCAGTCGAGGGCAGTTGAAACCGAGCAGGCTGACGTGTTGCGCGATCTCCATACCGCTGTCCCGGCCAGTAATGCAACCCGCGTTGAGATGGACGAGGATTTCGACTTCCTTTCCGATACCGACGAAACTACAACCAAGCTGGACCTTGCCAGAGCTTACATCGATATGGGTGATGCCGAAGGCGCACGCGATATCCTTGATGAGGTCATGAGCGAAGGAAGTAACGTTCAGCAACAAGAGGCGCGCGAGATGCTCGCCAAGCTCGCCTAACATGACCGAAGCAGTACCAACAGCGGCAGCCGAAAGGGCTGCCGTTGGCATTTCCAGAATTGCCCTCGGCGTTGAATACAAAGGTTCGCGATATCGCGGCTTTCAGCGCCAACGTGCGGGCGTTCCCTCTATCCAGGAATCGCTCGAAAAGGCCTTGAGCAAAGTGGCGGGGGGGTCTCCAGTTGCCCTGAGCTGCGCGGGGCGTACCGATGCATTGGTTCACGCAAGTGGTCAGGTTGTGCATTTCGACACGCCGATCACGCGCAGCATGCACGCCTGGGTGATGGGGGCGAACATGAACCTGCCCGGCGATATCAGTGTGACCTGGGCCAAGGAGATGCCGCGACATTTCGATGCCCGTTTCAGCGCTATGGCGCGTCGCTATCGTTACGTTATCTATAACGACCAGATCCGTCCCGCGCATATGGCTGAGGAGGTCACCTGGAATCATCGCCCGCTCGATATCGAGCGAATGCGCGAAGCTGCCAAGGCCTTCGAGGGAACACACGATTTCAGCGCTTTTCGCGCCCGGCAGTGTCAGGCCAAATCACCGATCAAGACCATCCACCATTTACAGTTGCTTCAGCATGGGCGGCTTATCGTCATCGATGTCCGGGCCAACGCCTTCCTGCACCACATGGTGCGCAATTTTGCCGGCGTGCTGATGACCATTGGCGCTGGCGAGCGCCCGGTGGAATGGGCGCAGGAAGTGTTGGAGTCGAAAGTAAGACGAACGGGAGGCGTCACTGCGCATCCGTACGGCCTTTATCTGGTTCAGGTGGATTATCCAGAGGAATTTGAACTGCCCGAGCGGTATCTGGGGCCGCACTTTCTTTCGGGGTTGGTAGATGTGCGTAAGGAATACGGCTGAGCCGGTCTGAGGTACACGGTCGCAGAGAGATACTTGCCAGGATGCTCCATCTTCGGGGCTTTCGGCGTTGAATCGTAACGTCTGCTACTGGTTTTTCGTTCATTAACGAGGATCTGGGCGCTTGCAGGCTGTGTCGCTTTTGTTACCATCCCACGTCTTTCACGCGGATAGGCAAGCAATTGACGGTCGTTCGTAGCAAAATCTGCGGGATTACCCGCATTGAAGATGCCATTGTCGCGGTCGAAGCCGGTGCGGATGCGATCGGTCTGGTGTTTTATGCCCAAAGTCCGAGGGCAGTTAGCGTACAACAGGCCCGGCAGATCATTGCTGCACTTCCCCCTTTTGTTACTACGGTCGGGCTTTTCGTCAATGCTAGTCGATGTGAGGTTGCCGAAATCGTCGATGCGGTTCCTCTGGATACCTTGCAATTCCATGGGGACGAAACGCCTGCCGAGTGCGAAGGACATCGCCGTCCTTGGTTCAAGGCGCTGCGGGTGAAGGCTGGCGAAGATATCCAGGCCCAAGCCGCGCGCTTCACAGGTGCCAGTGCGATCTTATTGGATGCCTTCGTGGCAGGTGTTCCGGGGGGGACTGGCGAAGCCTTCGACTGGTCTCTGATTCCTGATGGGCTGTGCAAACCACTGATTCTCGCGGGGGGGCTGACTGCGGGAAACGTGGCCCAGGCTATCGCCCAGGTTCGCCCGTTTGCTGTAGATGTCAGCGGTGGGGTGGAGCAGAGCAAGGGAATCAAGGATGCCGTAAAGGTGCGTGAATTCATCGAGCGTGTGCGCACGTCCATGTGACCCTTGGGCGATCCTTGCCGTCCAGTAACGAATCGCTGACGAGAGCGCCTGCAAGGCCGCACTCGCCAAGCGACGAATTTTCGCGAAACGCCAGGTTGGCGTCTCGCTCACGCGGTAGAACCGCAGGCCTTCCCGGCTTGCAGCCGCAACGATGATTTGCCCAGGAGGTCTCTCGAGAGAGCCTCGCCGGGACTGAGCTGTGGAGAATAAAAGCATGAGCAACTGGCTGGTAGACAAGCTGATCCCTTCGATCATGCGCTCGGAAACGCAGAAAAGTTCGGTGCCCGAAGGGCTGTGGCACAAATGCCCGTCATGCGAGGCCGTGCTGTATCGTCCCGAGCTGGAAAAGACACTGGACGTATGTCCCAAGTGCCAGCACCACATGCGCATTGATGCGCGTGCGCGCCTGGACATCTTTCTCGATGCCGATGGTCGTGAGGAAATCGGTGCCGACCTGGAGCCTGTTGATCGCCTGAAATTCCGCGATAGCAAGAAATACAAGGACCGGCTGTCCGCTGCGCAAAAGCAGACCGGCGAAAAGGACGCGTTGATCGCCATGCGCGGTACGCTGCTGAACGCCCCTGTTGTAGCCTGCGCGTTCGAGTTCGCCTTCATGGGCGGATCGATGGGCGCCATCGTTGGTGAGCGTTTCGTGCGTGCTGCCAACGTTGCGCTGGAGCAGCGTTGCCCGCTGGTCTGCTTTGCGGCTTCCGGGGGGGCGCGCATGCAGGAGGCGCTGATTTCGTTGATGCAGATGGCCAAGACTTCGGCCGTGCTGGCGCGGATGCGTGAAGAAGGTTTGCCGTTCATCTCGGTTCTTACCGATCCGGTTTACGGCGGGGTTTCCGCCAGCCTGGCCATGCTGGGTGATGTCATCGTCGCCGAGCCTAAGGCACTCATCGGTTTCGCCGGGCCGCGCGTGATCGAGCAAACAGTGCGCGAAAAGCTGCCGGAAGGCTTCCAGCGCAGCGAGTTCCTGCTCAGTCATGGCGCGATCGATCTGATTATCCCTCGTGCTGAACTGCGCCCACGTCTGGCTCGTTTGCTGGCACAACTTCAGCAGCGGCCTTCTCCGGTCGAGCCTGCTTTGGTAACGGCGAGCGCATGACCGCCAAGAGTCTGGGCGACTGGCTCGCCTACCTCGAGCAGCTGCACCCCACCGCCATCGACATGGGGTTGGAGCGGGCGAGGGAGGTAGCCTCCAGGCTTAATCTCGGAAGGCCGGCGCCGCGCATCGTTACCGTCACGGGCACCAACGGCAAGGGCTCCACCTGCGCTTTCCTTGCTTCCTTGCTGCATGCGCATGGACGGAAAGTGGGTGTATATAGCTCGCCGCATCTGTTGCGCTATAACGAGCGTGTGCTTATAGATGGTGAGCAAGCCAGCGATGATGCCCTTTGCGCAGCCTTCGCCGCCGTCGAGGCCGCCCGCGGAAATGTATCGCTGACCTACTTCGAGATGGGTACGCTTGCCGCATTCTGGCTTTTCCAGCAGGCCGGCTTGGACGCCGCGGTACTAGAAGTTGGGTTGGGCGGTCGCCTGGATGCGGTCAATCTGGTCGATGCAGATGTCTCGGTGGTGACCAATATTGGTCTGGACCACAGTGAATGGCTGGGCGATAGCCGCGACAGTGTCGCGGTCGAGAAGGCGGGGATCTTCCGCCGCGGAAAGCCTGCATTGTGTGGTGACCTCGATCCTCCTGCTGCATTGCTCAGCAGCTCCGCAAACCTGCCGGCACCGCTGTTCCTGCGCGGCCGTGATTTCGATCTCGCGCTGGGCGAGCACGGCTGGCACTGGCGCGGTCTGAGCAGTATGGGCGAGCCACTCGAGTTGCATGACCTGCCGTTGCTGTCGCTGCCTATGGAAAACGCAGCGCTCGCCATTCAGGCGTTCGCGTTGATCGAGCCGAACTGGCAGCCCGAGCGCATTGCCGGCGCCTTGCTGCAGGCGCGAGTGGCCGGGCGACTGGATCGTCGCACGCTGCGCAGCGAAGGGCGGGAGGTGCCTTTATTGCTTGATGTCGGGCACAACCCGCACGCGGCGAGCTACCTCGCTGCGTCGCTCGCAGCTCGGCCGCCGGTCGGACGGCGCCTGGCTGTGTTCGGCCTGCTGGCAGACAAGGATCTGGACGGCATCCTCGATGCCTTGCAATCACGGGTCGACGACTGGGCTGTCGCACCACTCGCCACGCGCCGCTCGGCAGCCGCCAGTGACCTCCAGGCAGCACTGCTCCGGCGCGGCGCCTCGGTCAGTATTTATCCGGACATCTCTCAGGCACTGGAAGCACAGTTAGCGCAGGCCGGGGACGGAGATGAAATTTTGCTCTTCGGCTCTTTTTATTGTGTGGCTGAGGCGCTTGAATGGCTGAATCGACACGCCGGGGAGAGCGGGCATGGCAATGCTGGATAGAGGATTGATGCAGCGGATAGTCGGAGCGCTGGTACTGGTCGCGCTGGCGGTCATATTCGTGCCTATGCTTTTCAATCGCGAGGACGATGGGCGACGCGTCGAGGTAGATGCGCCCCCCATGCCGCAAGCACCGGTGATGCCGGATGTTGAGCTGCAGCCGGTGGAAGTGCCAGAGCCAGCGGCAGAGCCCTTCCCGGAGGAGTTCGAAATCATCGAAGAGGGTTCCGAGGCAACACCGGAAACACCAACGGAGGCCATCACGGCGCCAGCGGTTGCTACCGAGCCGGTTCCGTCGCAGCCGCCAGCAGATGCGCAACCGCCAGTGAAGACGGAGCCGCATCTGGATGCCGCTAATTTGCCGGTCAGTTGGACGATACAGCTCGCAAGTCTTTCCAACCGGCAAAGCGCAGAGGCGTTGACAGCGAAGCTCCGCTCGCAGGGCTACAACGCTTATGTGCGGACCTTCGAGGGAATGAATCGGGTATTCGTAGGGCCTGTGATCGAGCGTGCCGAGGCCAACCGATTGCGCGATGTACTTGAACGCCAGCAGAAGCTGAACGGCTTCGTCGTGCGCTTCAAGCCGGAAGGCAGCTGAGATCTTGCTGCGAAGGTAGACCTCGAGCGGTTGGAAGAAGCCAACGCTCCGCTGCGAGAGGCGCTCCCACGGAGCGACAACCTTCCAGCAGAGCCGGTTCGGCGCGAAGTTTCCGTAAGAACATCTGGGCCCGGTAATCCATAAGCCTTCTTGCGGCTTACTCCGGATCGAGCCCTCTGCTAAACTCTTTCGCCTTTCTCCTCCGCAGGAACCCCCGTGACTTTCACTTGGGTCGATTGGGCCATCGTCGCCGTCATTGTTATATCCAGCCTGATCAGTTTGAAGCGAGGTTTTGTCAAGGAAGCGCTGTCGCTGCTTACCTGGATCATTGCTGGTGTGGTGGCTTGGATGTTCGGCGGGTCGCTTTCTCACTATCTGGCCGAATTCGTCAGCGCGCCCTCGGCTCAGGTCATTGCCGCGTGTGCCATCTTGTTCGTGGCGACGCTGCTCGTCGGTGCGTTGGTCAACTTCCTTATCGGAGAGCTGGTTCGGGTCACCGGGCTATCCGGGACAGACCGTTTTCTCGGTATGGTGTTCGGCGCTGCCCGTGGGGGATTACTGATCGTAGTGCTGGTGGGTTTGCTGAGTCTAGCGCCGGTACAGGAAGATCTCTGGTGGCGTGAGTCGGCGCTGGTGCCGCATTTCCTGCTAATAGCCGACTGGTCGAAAAATCTAATTTTGGGTTTCGGAAATCAGTGGGTCGCCGGCTCGCTCGACACGCTCTGATTTATTACTCCGGACGTACCGTCGATTCGCCGGTGACGTCCAGATTCGCCTGATCAACTGAGAGGTTCTCGCATGTGTGGCATCGTCGGCATCGTCGGTAAGTCGAACGTCAATCAGTCGTTGTATGACGCGCTTACGGTTCTGCAGCACCGTGGCCAGGATGCCGCCGGGATCGTTACCAGCCATGGCGGCAAGCTTTTTCTGCGCAAAGATAACGGCTTGGTTCGAGACGTGTTCCAGCAACGCCATATGCAGCGGCTCATCGGCAACATGGGAATCGGCCACGTCCGTTACCCGACCGCCGGCAGCTCGAGTTCGGCGGAAGCGCAACCGTTCTACGTGAACTCGCCTTACGGCATCACGCTGGCGCATAACGGCAACCTGACCAACGTCGATCAGTTGACCAAGGAAATCTACGAGTCCGACTTGCGCCACGTGAACACCAACTCCGACTCGGAAGTGCTGCTCAACGTGTTCGCTCACGAACTGGCGCTACGCGGCAAGCTACAGCCGACCGAGGAGGATGTGTTCGCGGCGGTGGCCAAGGTGCATGATCGCTGCGTGGGCGGTTACGCCGTGGTGGCGATGCTGACGGGTTACGGCATCGTCGGCTTCCGCGACCCTAATGCGATCCGCCCGATCGTGTTTGGTCAGCGTCACACCGACGAAGGGGTCGAATACATGATCGCCTCGGAGAGCGTTTCGCTGGACGTGCTCGGCTTCACACTGATTCGTGATCTGGCGCCGGGAGAGGCGGTCTACATTACTGCGGACGGCAAGCTCTTCACTCGCCAATGCGCAAACGAGCCGCGTTATGCGCCTTGTATCTTCGAGCACGTCTACCTGGCGCGATCCGACTCCATCATGGATGGCGTCTCGGTATACAAGGCACGCCTGCGCATGGGCGAGAAGCTGGCGGACAAAATTCTGCGCGAGCGCCCCGATCACGACATCGATGTGGTGATTCCAATCCCCGATACCAGCCGTACCGCGGCGCTGGAGCTGGCGAACCGTCTGGGCGTCAAGTTCCGCGAAGGGTTTGTGAAGAACCGCTACATCGGACGCACCTTCATCATGCCGGGCCAGGCCGCACGCAAGAAATCGGTTCGCCAGAAGCTCAATGCCATCGATCTGGAGTTCCGCGGCAAGAACGTGATGTTGGTGGACGACTCCATCGTGCGCGGCACCACCTGCAAGCAGATCATCCAGATGGCTCGCGAAGCCGGGGCGAAGAACGTCTACTTCTGCTCGGCGGCGCCTGCGGTGCGCTACCCCAACGTTTACGGTATTGATATGCCCAGCGCCCACGAACTGATTGCTCACAACCGTAGCACCGAGGAGGTTGCCGAGCTGATCGGGGCGGACTGGCTGATCTACCAGGACCTGCAGGACCTGATCGAAGCGGTGGGTGGCGGCAAGGTCAAGATCGAGAACTTTGATTGCGCTGTGTTCGACGGCAAATACGTCACCGGCGATATCGACGCGGCCTATCTGCACAAGATCGAGCAAGCGCGTAACGACCTGAGCAAAGCCCAGACCAATATGGGCAGTGCCATCATCGATCTTTACAACAACTAATCAGCATCCGGGCGGTAGCAGGGCTGCCGCCTGGACTAAGGAAGTAAACGAGCATGACTACTGATTGGGACGCGGGCCGGTTGGACAGCGATCTGCAGGGCGTGGGGCTCGATACCCTGGCGGTGCGCGCCGGGCAGCACCGTACACCGGAATGCGAACATGGCGAGGCGCTGTTTCTGACCTCCAGCTACGTGTATCGCAGTGCGGCCGACGCGGCAGCACGTTTCTCCGGCGAAGTGCCGGGCAATGTCTATTCACGCTATACCAACCCCACGGTGCGAGCCTTCGAGGAGCGTATCGCTGCGATGGAAGGAGCTGAGCAAGCGGTCGCGACGGCCTCCGGCATGGCGGCGATCCTAGCAACGGTGATGAGCTTGTGTTCTGCCGGCGACCACATATTGGTTTCACGCAGTGTGTTCGGTGCGACAGTGTCCCTGTTCGACAAGTACCTGAAGCGCTTCGGGCTTGAGGTCGATTACGTACCGCTCACCGAGCCTGCAGCTTGGCAAGCGGCATTCAAGGCCAACACCAAGCTGGTGTTCGTCGAGTCGCCGTCCAATCCGCTGGCCGAACTCGTGGACATCGCCGAGCTTGCGCAACTTTGCCACGCCAAGGGAGCGATGCTGGCGGTGGATAACTGTTTCTGCACGCCGGTTCTGCAACAGCCGTTGTCATTGGGTGCGGATATCGTGATCCATTCGGCGACCAAGTTCATCGACGGACAGGGGCGTTGCCTGGGGGGCGTGGTAGCCGGTCGTGCCGAGCAGATGAAGGAAGTGGTGGGCTTTCTGCGCACCTGTGGTCCGACGCTGAGCCCGTTCAACGCCTGGGTCTTTCTCAAGGGCCTGGAGACCCTGCGTCTGCGTATGCAGGCTCACTGTGCAAGCGCGCAGGCGCTCGCCGAGTGGCTGGAACAGCAGCCGGGCATCGAGCGAGTGTATTACGCCGGGCTGCCGAGCCACCCGCAGCACGAGCTGGCCAAACGTCAGCAGAAGGGCTTTGGTGCGGTCGTCAGCTTCGAGGTCAAGGGTGGCAAGGACGGTGCGTGGCGCTTCATCGATGCGACACGCCTGATCTCCATCACCGCGAATCTGGGCGACAGCAAGACCACCATTACCCATCCTGCATCGACCACCCATGGCCGGTTGTCACCCGAAGATCGCGCCAGTGCAGGCATTCGTGACAGCCTGATTCGCGTAGCGGTAGGGCTGGAGGAAGTGGCAGACCTGCAAGCGGACCTGGCTAGGGGGTTGGCGGCGCTCTGAGGCCGTAGGCGCTGTGGCGTCTTGCCTGGGGCATGTACTGCGATGTTCCCTGTGTCGTGGAGTGACCATCACCCTTTAGCTGTCGCCTTGGCGCTATCAGTCACTGGACAGCACGACAAACCCATCCAGTCTCTGCTGTTTCGAAAGCTGATCTCGCAGGAGATTGGCTTGCTGGCGATCAGCTACCGGGCCCACGAACACCTGGTTCAGGGCTTGGGTAGGTCGCACAAAAGCGTCGTATCCCTTTGAAATCAGCTCGTCGCGCATGGCGGCGGCGCTGGCCTCGTTCTTGAGGCTGGCGAGCTGCACAGCCCAGCCAGAGCGAGATGGCGCAGCAGTTTCCCTGAGTGCGACTTCCGACGACCTAGGCGGTGCTGGTACCGGTGCGATACGGCTCTGCGGAGGTTTGCTCGTGCGCAAATCAATGGCCGGTGCTGGATCGCCCTGGCTGTCGAACAGCTGCTCTGGTGTAGCAGGAAGGATAGTAGGGCTGCCGGAGCTGGCTCCGATCACGTAAATATCGTTGTATTTCCTGCCTGAGAGGGCGGCGATGCCGGCGCGGTCGCGAATCACTGTGGGCCGAAGGAATACCATGAGGTTGCGCTTGATGCGGGTTTCTTGCGTCGAGCGAAACAATGCGCCAACGAGCGGAATGTCGCCCAGCAGGGGCACCTTGGAATCAGTGCGAGAAACGTCGTCTTGGATTAGCCCCCCCAGCACTATGACCTGGCCGTCTTCGGCAAGGATGGTGCTTTTGATCGAGCGCTTGTTGGTCACCAGGTCCACCGCCTGTGCCGTCAGGCTGGCTGTCGGCGCAATGGAGGAGATTTCCTGCTTGATCTCCAGGCGCAGCGTCGCGCCTTCGTTGATGTGAGGCGTGACGCGCAGGGTGACACCGATGTCCTTGCGCTCGATGGTGGTAAAGGGGTTGGTCGCGCCAGCGGCGTCGGTGGTGTAGGAGCCGGTCTGGAAGGGCACGTTCTGGCCGACCAGAATTTCCGCTTCCTGGTTATCCAGGGTGAGCAAGCTGGGTGTGGAGAGCAGGTTGCTCTTGCTGTTGGCGGATAATGCGGTGATCAGCGCGCCGAAGCTGCGCGTCCCGACGCCGATAATCGCGCCGTCAGGCAGGTTGGTTGGGATCTCGTTCTCGTTGATCGAGTTGAGCACTCTGCCAATCGAGAGTCCCGTATTGCCAAAGCTCACGCCGCCTACGCCACCAGTACTGCCGCGTGCATCCACCGCCCATTGCACGCCAAGGGCGTCGGTAATATCTCCGGACACTTCGACGATTGCGGCCTCCACCATCACCTGCGCCCGAGGTACGTCGAGCTGGCGTACGATGGATTCGAGCTGGCTGATCAAGTCGGGGTCGGCCAGCATGACCAGCGCGTTCAGGCTCTCGTCCGCACGGATCAGGATGGTCTGTGGAAGGCTGGTCGCGACCTCGCCAGCCACTGGCGCCGCTAAGCCCTCGGATATATCGCCCAGCGTTTCGGCAAGGGCCTTGGCGTCGGTGTGGCGGAGGCGGATGACGCGAGTGTTGGCCGAGCGTGTGCTCGGTGTATCGAGCGTCTGCGCGAGGCTGGCAAGCTTCTGCCGGGCCTGCGTCGGGCCCGTGAAGATCAACCGGTTGGTGCGCGAGTCAGCGATGATCCGGGTTCCGGCTGTATCACCGGCTTCGCCTCGGGCCAGGGTATTGGTCAGCACCTCGGCGATATCCAGTGCCCAGCCATATTGCAGGTTGATCACGCTGAAATCGTCACTCTCGGTGCGATCGAGCTGACGGATCAGATCCTCGATTCGCGCGATGTTGGCGCTTCGATCGCTGATGATCAATGCGTTCGCGGAACTGACTGCCGCGAGGTGACCATATTGGGGAATCAACGGGCGAATCAGGGGGATCAGCTCGGCGGCGGAGCTGTGTTGCACCTGGATCACGCGCGTTTCCAGCAAGTCGCCGCCTGTAGGACCGCCACCCGCTTCGGATTTAGCCTCCGCATTGGGAACGATGCGTGCGACGTCACCCTGCGTCATCACGCTGAAGCCATGGGTCGCCATGACCGACAGAAACAGCTGATACACCTCTGAGAGCGACAGCGTGGCGTTGGACACCACGCTGACCTGGCCCCTGACACGCGGGTCGACAATGAAGGTCTGCCCTGTGAGCTGGCTGATCTGGTCGATGAAGGCGCGGATATCGGCATCCCGGAGGTTGATCGTCCAGCCTTCCTGGCTCTCTGTGCCGGGATCGATACCTGGTTCGGCCGCCAGCAATGGCAGGGGTGACAGAAGCAGGCAAGTGGCGAACAGGGCAAAAAGCGGGCGGGACGGGAAAGGCTGCATCGTTCAGTCGTCTTCCGTGGGGCTGTTATTCGGTAGGAATTCCGTCGGCTGTTGCGCCGGAGTCTGCTCGTTGGCTCGGGCTCTCATCTGTTGCAACGGTGGGTTGCCATACGGCTCTTGAGGTTCTTCGATAATCTCGCCAGGCGGCGCGTTGAGGATCGAAAGATCATCCGGCGATAGCGGCGCTGACCGTGGCGTCGGGAAATAAAGCGCCTCCACGCTCCCGTTGCGTAGTATCTCCACCCGGTCGGCATAGACCGTCTGCAGGCTGACTCCGTTATCGAGCTCGTCACCTGGCCGGTAGACTTCGGGTATACCACCTGCCCGCTGAAGGATCGCAATGGAGCGCTCGGGTTGTGCATGCACGAAGCTGCCATGCAGGGTGATATCAATGCTTGCCACACTAGACAGCTGGCTGTCGTCCTGCATTTGCGGCGGTATGCCAAATAGTCCTTCCATTTGCTGCAGGTCCGGATCGACACCGGCTGCCGCTATTGGGCGTTTATCGGCAGTGGCGGTCGCCTGGATGAGTTCTAGCCAGCCTATGATCTGCGGGGCCAGGTAAAAGCCAAACACCACCAGGATGGCCGCGCTGGCAAGCAGCGGTGCCTGTCGGTGAAGCCTGTGCACTATCGCAGAGAACGCCAAATGTATTGCTCCATACGGCTCGGTACTTGGGGGCTGTGAGTAGTCCCATGAGCCTGTTGTTATCGGGTCGGATAAATGCCAGCTGTCTATCAGCAACGCGCCTCGGCCAAAGAACCTGTGCAACCGACTGTTTTCTGAGGAAAAGGTGCCCGGCGGGGGATCAAATCAGCCTCGTGCTGGCGTTTTGCCGAAAAAAATCCATTTTGCTGTTGACTTGGTAGTGGCCTCTGCGTAAATTGCGCGCCTCGCAAGGCGATCGGCTGATTAGCTCAGCTGGGAGAGCACCTGCATCACACGCAGGGGGTCGGCGGTTCGATCCCGTCATCAGCCACCAACTCTTGCGAGATTACGGACGAAAGTCCGGCCGACGCGCAGCGGTAGTTCAGTCGGTTAGAATACCGGCCTGTCACGCCGGGGGTCGCGGGTTCGAGTCCCGTCCGCTGCGCCACATCTGCTTAAATCAAGGCCGCTGAACGCCTTGGAAGCTAAACGAAAAGCGACCTTAGGGTCGCTTTTTGTTTTTCTGGGTTTTGGTATTCGAGCTAGTGATTCGGGTGTTGCCGGAAAGTCACTCCCCGTGCGCCCGTCACTCCGCCTTGTTGATCGCTCCGAAATCCATCCGCGAGTGTATCCAGTGTGTGCAATGCCAGGCCGCACGCCAAGCGCTGGAGGCGCGCCCGCAGCGAAAGCAGGCCACGGACCTGCTCTGCGCCACGAACTCCTGAATACGCCGCGCGCAAAGCGATAACTCCCGTCAGCCACCGATTGAGCCAGCCGCTTGGCCCAGACACTGCCCTTCGATTCCAACCCTAAAGTTTCCCTCGGGGCATCCGAAAACATCTCCAGGCACACTTGCTTTTCTGCAGGCACGCCAGCGTCGTACAGGTTGTTCTCGGGGCTTGCAGAATTATTTTCAACCGCCTCCTAAAGCTCACCGAAACGGCGCCGATAAGCTAATCGAATGCGAACTCGATGGGTGCCTGGGCAAAAGCCGGCCCGGAGTCGCAAGCTCAGGCAAACCAAAGTAACCAGCGCCCTTGGAGGCTCATCATGGCTCTTACTGTCAATACGAACATTCCGTCGCTGAACACTCAGCGCAACATCAACAATACGTCCAACGCCCTGAACACCTCCATGCAGCGCCTGTCCACCGGTAGCCGCATCAACAGCGCCAAGGATGACGCGGCCGGTCTGCAGATCTCCAACCGTCTGACCAATCAGATCAATGGTCTGAACGTGGCGACTCGCAACGCCAACGACGGTATCTCCCTGGCGCAGACCGCCGAAGGCGCGCTGCAGCAGTCCACCAATATCCTGCAGCGTATCCGCGACCTGGCGATCCAGGCTGCCAACGGCTCGAATGGTGATGCTGACCGCGCTGCGCTACAAAAAGAAGTGACAGCTCAGCAGGCTGAGTTGTCGAGGATTGCTGAAACCACAACGTTTGGTGGTCGCAAGCTTTTGGATGGCAGCTTCGGTACTACCAGCTTTCAGGTTGGCTCTAACGCCTATGAAACGATTGACGTAACCCTGAAAAATGCATCCTCCAGTAAGTTGGGATCTCATCAGATTGGCGCAGGTGCGACCACGGATGCAGCTGGTAATAAAACTGCCGCAGCTACGAAAACAGGTACCTTGGTCGCTGATCCTGCTGCAGCCTTTACCCCAGGAACCATTACTGTGGTTGGTAATGGTCAGACCAAAGCTGTTGATATTGTTGCAGATGATAGCGCCAAGAGTATTGCCGCGAAATTTGACGGCGCTATTTCCGGCATGAGCGCTACGGCTCGTACGGTTGTGCAGGCTGAGGTGGCAATCACTGCTGGGGCTGCCAGCTTCACCATCAAGGTTGGTGATGCAGAAGTAGAAATGGTTGGTGTGACATCAACCGAGGGATTGGCCGAGCAAATCAACTCTAACGCCGGCAAGTTGGGTTTGACAGCCAATTACGATGACAAGAGCGGTCTAGTTACTATCACCTCCAGTACCGGAGAGAACATCCAGTTTGGTGCTGATAGCGCTGGTGCTACGGGCACCATCGAGGTAGGGGTGCAGGGGAGTGACGGCTCTTTCGAAGACGCTGCGGATGTGCTGGCTGCTGGTCAAACGGCCGTAGGATATGTGCAGTTGAACTCGGCGGTATCCTTCGCGGTGACTGGGGATACGACTGAGGTGTTCGGTGCGGCATCGTCGAACCTAAATACCGTCGGCAGTATTGATATTTCTACCGCCGATGGTGCTCAGCGTGCGTTGTCTGTGGTCGATAACGCTCTGGCTGCCATTGACGCTCAGCGTGCCGATCTTGGTGCGGTGCAGAACCGTTTCGACAACACCATAAGCAACCTGCAAAACATCTCGGAAAACGCGTCCGCTGCTCGTGGTCGGATCACCGACACCGATTACGCTGCAGAAACCGCCAACCTGTCGAAGAACCAGGTGCTGCAGCAGGCCGGTACTGCGATCCTGGCGCAAGCCAAGCAGTTGCCGCAGGCTGTACTGTCGCTGCTCCAGTAAGGTTCGGCGTCAACCAGTACTTGGAAGGAGGAAGGGTTAAGACCCTTCCTCCTTTTCGCGTTGTGAGGTGATGAATATGGAAACGGTAAATCTCACTGCAAACTCTGCCGTTGGATCCAGGCAGGATTATCCGGTGCGTTCTGAAGCGTTTGTGGATGGCCAAAAAGCCGAAGCCGGGCAGCCGGCAAGCAAGGCGGGCATTGCCATTGAGCATGTCAACGCAGCAGTCGACCAGCTCAAATCCTTCGTGAAAGATGCGCAGCGTAACCTTGACTTCAGTGTCGACGACTCCAGTGGTCAGTTTGTAGTCAAGGTGCTGGATGGCGACTCGGGTGTGGTAATTCGCCAGATTCCTTCCGAGGAACTGCTGCGTTTGTCGGAGCGGTTGGAAAGCATGCGTAGCCTGTTGTTCCAGACCGAAGCCTGAGGGCATGAATCTTGGATGTCCGAGTCAGAGCGGACATGCTGATAGTTTATTGACGAGGTGACATATGGCGGGTCTTACGGGCATCGGTACAGGGATGGATATCGACGGCATGGTCAAGGCCATCGTGTCGGCTGAGCAGGCACCAAAAGAGGGACAGCTTAAGCGTTTGGAGTCGAAAACCACGACGCAACTGACCTCGCTGGGGCAGCTGAAAAGCGCCATTAGCACCTTCCAATCTGCCCTGTCGGCCTTGAATAGTCCGTCATCTTTCCTGGCTCGTGGTGTTTCCTCGTCTGAAAGCAAAGTCGCCACCGCCACCGCCAGCCAAAGTGCTGTCGCGGGCAGCTACAAGATTGAAGTCGACAAGCTAGCCAGCGCCAGCAAGGTGGCGCTGGCTGCGATTCCCAGCGATGTGGATACCAGGCTCAGCACCGGCACCTTGACAATCAAGGCAGGTGATAAGGAGCTCGTCGTCGAGGTGGACTCGTCCAACAACACGCTTGCTGGCATTCGGGATGCGATTAACAGCTCTGGTAGTGCGGCCGGAATAAGTGCAACGGTGGTTACGGATGACCAGGGATCACGGCTGGTGTTGAGCAGCACCAGAACGGGGGACGGCAACGACATTACGGTGGTGGTTGATGATGTCGGTAGCGAAGGCGCGGTATCGCTCGCAGCGCTGGGCTATAGCGGTCCGCCAGCTAAACCGGTTGTGCCGGCTGAAGGTGCGAGCGAAGAAGAGCTCGCCGCGTATGAAGCCGCCATGCAAGCTTTCGATAAGTCCGGTAAAACGCTGGCAACCGCACAAAGCGCTAGGTTTACCATCGATGGGCTTTCAGTCACGCGAGATACGAATGATATTTCCGATGTGGTGAGCGGGCTGAGCTTCGAATTGAAAGCCGTCGGAATCACCGATCTGAATGTTACGCGTGATGAGGCCGGCGTTCAGGCTAACGTCAAGAAGTTCGTCGATGCTTATAACGTGCTGATGAACTACATCAATACCGAGACCAAGGTCACTACCGTTAACGAAACGGCTGCGCCTGTAACCGGTGCACTGGTAGGGGATAGCTCGGTTCGCTCGCTGGTCAACACGCTTCGTTCGGAACTCGTATCGCCTCAGGGGGAGGGTGCGATCCGCGCCCTGGCAGATATGGGCATCACCACCAAGAAAGACGGCACGCTAGAAATGGATGCGACCAAGGTCGGCAAGGCGATCAATTCGAATTTCGAAGGTGTCGCGGCTTACTTCACAGGCGATAGCGGGCTTGCAAATCGTGTGGGGGAGAGGCTCAAGCCCTATACCGATGCGGGTGGCATTCTGGAGTCCCGGACGGACTCGCTGCAGGCCACCATCGACAAGGTCGACAAGCAGAAGGAGGAACTGACGACCCGTATGAAGGCACTCGAGGATCGCCTGTACAAGCAATACAACGCCATGGACAGTCTGGTTGCTCAGCTGATGAGCACCAGTGACAGTCTCGCTCAGCTTTTCGACGGCATGCCAGGCTTTGTCAGCAAGAAGGATTGATTACCTGACGGTCGCGTGCGGTTTTTAACTAAAGCTCAGCGGGCGTTGGCCGATACCGTGGTCAGTATCGTTGAACAGCTTTGGAGCTACCCATGAACGCTATGTTGGCCATGAAACAGTATCAGCAGGTTGGCGTGCAGGCCCAGGTTACCGAGGCAAGCCCGCACCGCCTGATTCAAATGCTGATGCAGGGTGGTCTCGATCGTGTCTACCAAGCCAAGGGCGCTATGGAGTTTGGCCGGATAGCCGAGAAGGGGGAGTTGATTGGCAAAGCAATCGGGATCATCGGTGGGTTGCGTGAGGCGCTCGACTTCGAAGTCGGCGGTGAGTTGGCGCAAAACCTCGACCGTCTGTACGAGTACATGGTCATGCGTCTCACCGAGGCTAATCGCAAAAACGACCCCGCACCCCTTGCTGAAGTTGCCAGGCTGTTGCTTGAGGTAAAGTCTGCTTGGGATCAGATCGCGCCCAAGTAAAACGGTAGTTAGCTGTGCTGAACAAGCTGTTACACCCATAGCTGCGAGGGCACCATGGAGTCAATGAAAGAGGCTTTCGCCACGCTGACAGAGCAGCTACGCAACGCTTTGGTCCAGGGTGAATGGGAAGCTGTCACGGTGCTGGATGGTGAATGCCGAGCGCTAGTTGCGGCGTTGCGCGACGAAGATGCCTTCGATAGCGGGCTGCGTGAGCAGATCGAGGAATTGTCGCGTCTTTATGCTGAGCTTCAACAATCCGGTCGCGCCGAGCGCGAGCGGCTCGCCGGGGAGCTGATTCGATTGAATCAGTCGAGCCAGATCAAGGATGCCTACAGGCCGCTCGGATAAGAGCTGCTCGGAGTCGTTGGAGGATTTGGTGGAAACGCTTTGCGGTTTCCGCCGGCGGATCCAGCCGCAACGGCTGGGTCCGTTTGCTTCGCGTCACTATCTGGGCTTTCTGTCGCTCACCGGTACTCGCACAAGTATGCGGTATCCGCAGCAACCTTCAATTGAAACTTGCTGTTCGCCGGCACGGTGAACTGGGTGCCTGCACCAAAGGTTTCAAAGCGCTCGCTTCCCGGCAGTTTCACGTCCAGGCTACCGGCGACCACGTGCATCACTTCCAGCTGGCTGGTGCCGAATTCGTATTCACCTGGGGCCATTACGCCGATGGTGGCAGGGCCGGCCGCCATCTCGAAGGCGATGGATTTTACGGTTCCGTCGAAGTACTCGTTGACCTTGAACATGTCGATTCCTGAATGGGTTAAAAAGGTTGGCCAGTATGCCGAAGTGGCACGGGGCCGTCATCTGCCCTGATCGAGGTTATGTGCGAGGGAAAGGGTCCCGCCTGCGGCCTGCATTCGCTTGGGGATGTGGCTTAGTGGGTCTGAGAAGCCTGTGGCAGCTAATTTGCCGAGACCGTTATGCCAGGCGAGCGTCTTGACCGGCTCGGTGGGCTGCGGTGGACGGTGGGGCGATGTGTGGCGCTTGTTGCCTGGTGCGTTTTACCTCGCTGGTCATTTATTATCGGTGCCCGCTTTTTTATCGGATGACGTGGATGGATTGTCGCCCTGGCTGCGGTGCCTGCTGCATCGCCCCTTCGATCAGTTCACCAATGCCGGGCATGCCTTTCGGCAAGTCGGCCGGAGTGCGCTGCGTTCATCTCTCCGAAACCAATTTGTGTCTGCTGTTCGGTAATGAGGCGCGGCCGGCGGTATGTGCTGCGTTCCAGGCTGATCCCCTAACCTGTGGTGACACTCGGGAAGAGGCGATTCGATTGCTTGGTTGGCTGGAGCAGGCGACCGCCTGTTAAGGTCAGGGGCGGGCTTTAAGTCGCTTCGGGAGGACGGTTTCATGGGCTTGTGGCGTTGGTTGTCGAGGGTTGGTCTAGTGCTAGCCGTGGTGCCGAGTGTTGGTGCTGAAGAGCAGTGGTCGCTGGCCAAGGATGAGGGCGGAATTCGGGTTTATCTGAGTTCGGTGCCCGGTTCGTCATACAAGGCCTATCGCGGTGTCACGACCATTCGCGCGGATCTTGCCACGATAAAAGCGCTTCAGGATGATGTGGCTGGCGCTTGTGCCTGGATCCATGAATGCAGGGCGCAGAAGCTTTTGAAGCGTGAGGGCGCGCAGGCCTGGACCTATACCCAATTCAATACACCTTGGCCGGTGTTGCCGCGCGATTCCGTTGTGAAGGTCACTTCACGCGAAGGCAGTGATGGCTCCCTGAGGCGTGATCTCGAGGGCGTTCCTGCCTTTCTAGAAAAGAAAGATGACTTCATTCGAGTAAGCAAGATCGAGGGTTTCTGGCTGCTGCAGCCCAAGGCTGGTGGCGAGGTGCTGGTGACCTACCAGGTCCATGCGGAGCCGGGCGGAAGCGTGCCGTCGTGGTTGGCAAACAAGTTCGTGGTCGAGGCGCCTTATTACACTCTGTTTGATCTGCGTAAGCAGGCAGAGCGGTGAGGATGGGCTGGATAGAGTGAAGGTCGCTGCATGCGATCACGTGCCGGAGCCGACCTGCCAGTTTGGCAGTGGTATTGCGCTGTCGACCCCGGCTCTTTGCCATAACGTTGCCATAACGTTCGGAGGTCTGGAGCTGCGCGCCGGCTAAGTCTACCGACCAAGCCGGTTACTCTGTTGCGCTTTACCAGCTCGTAGGCTTGCCCGGTGGCGAAGGCATTGATGCTTGTTTGGGGTGAGCGCGTAAAGGTAACAGACACAAAAAAGGCTGCCCTAGGGCAGCCTTTTTCGTTACTTCGGCAGCTATCAGCGCGGCAAGTCACGCTTCGTGTGGCCGGTGTATAGCTGGCGGGGACGACCGATTTTCTGGCCGCTGGCGATCATTTCTTTCCAGTGGGAAATCCAGCCGACTGTCCGCGCCAGGGCGAAGATTACGGTGAACATGCTGGTCGGAATACCGATGGCCTTGAGGATGATGCCCGAGTAGAAGTCTACGTTCGGGTACAGGTTGCGCTCGGCGAAGTAGGGATCCTTCAGCGCGATCTCTTCCAGCTTCATCGCTAGCTCAAGCTGCGGATCGTTGATGCCCAGTTCGCTCAGGACTTCGTCGCAGGTCTGCTTCATGACCTTGGCGCGCGGGTCGAAGTTCTTGTAGACGCGGTGGCCGAAGCCCATCAGCTTGAACGGATCGTTCTTGTCCTTGGCCTTGGCCAAGAATTTTTCGATGTTCGATACGTCGCCGATCTCGTCCAGCATGGTCAGCACGGCTTCGTTGGCGCCGCCATGAGCTGGGCCCCACAGTGCTGCGATGCCAGCCGCGATACAGGCGAACGGGTTGGCACCGGTGGAGCCAGCCAGGCGTACGGTCGAAGTGGAGGCGTTCTGCTCATGATCGGCATGGAGGATGAAGATCCGATCCATCGCCTTGGCCAATACCGGGCTGATCGGTTTGATCTCGCACGGCGTGTTGAACATCATGTGCAGGAAGTTTTCCGAGTAGCTCAGGTCATTGCGCGGATACATCATCGGCTGACCCATGGAATACTTGTAAACCATGGCAGCGAGGGTCGGCATCTTCGCCACGAGGCGTATGGCGGAAATTTCGCGATGCTTCGGATCGTTGATGTCCAGCGAGTCATGGTAAAAGGCGGAAAGAGCGCCAACCACACCGCACATGATGGCCATCGGGTGGGCATCGCGGCGGAAGCCGTTGAGGAAGGACTTCAACTGCTCATGAACCATGGTGTGGTTCTTGACGTTGCTGACGAACTTGGCCTTCTCTTCAGCGGTCGGCAGTTCGCCGTTGAGCAGCAGGTAGCAGGTTTCCAGATAATCGGCATGCTCGGCGAGCTGCTCGATAGGATAGCCACGATGCAGGAGAATGCCTTGGTCACCGTCGATGTAGGTGATCTTGGATTCGCAAGAGGCCGTCGACATGAAGCCGGGATCGAAAGTAAAACGACCCGTGGAGGTCAGGCTTCTTACGTCGATTACGTCAGGCCCTACGGTACCGGTCAGAATGGGCAGTTCGATGGTTTCGGCACCCTCGATAATCAACTGCGCTTTGTTGTCAGCCATGTATGGCCTCCTGTTTATGCTTGGAATCATCATGGCCCCCCACGCAGGGCCCGCATCACTATAGTGAGATAAATCTCAAAGTCAATTTGCTAAAAGCCCCGTGCTGCAGAGGGGTTTTGGGTGAGTTCGGCAGCACGGATGGTCTGTTTACGGCATTTATATATAGGTCGCCATCAGCCTTTAGTGGCACTTCACCACATTGTCATTAGCGACCTAACTGTTTATACTCGGACACCGACCGGCAGGGGCCTAACAGGCAGTTTCCTGTGGGTTGTCACTCGTGGGTGGCGGGTGCCGCTGAGCACTCTTACCAACAACTTTGCCCTGCGTCCTAGGGCTCTCAAGTGTGAAAAAAGCCGTGAAAAGCCAACGACCTGTAAACCTAGATATTAGGACAATAAAACTCCCAATCACCGCTTACACGTCGATTCTCCATCGTGTGTCCGGGGTGATCCTGTTTGTCGGTGTGGCCATTATGCTCCTGGCGCTCGATGCTTCGCTGTCTTCTGAGGAAGGCTTTGCGGAAGTGAAAGCGTACCTGAACAGCCCGCTGGCCAAGCTTATCGTTTGGGGATTGTTGTCTGCACTGCTGTATCACCTGGTGGCAGGTATTCGTCACCTGATCATGGATGCCGGGCATGGCGAGACGCTGGAAGGCGGTAAGCTGGGTTCGAAAATCGTAATCGCCGTTTCGGTGGTGCTGGTACTGCTGGCGGGGGTGTGGGTATGGTAACTAATGTCACGAATTTCTCGCGTTCGGGTCTGTATGACTGGATGGCTCAGCGCGTTTCGGCAGTCGTCCTTGCTGCTTATTTCCTGTTCTTGATCGGATACCTGGTGGCTAACCCAGGGCTCGAGTACGCTCAGTGGCACCAGCTGTACTCTGCTACTTGGATGCGTATCTTCAGTCTTCTGGCTCTTGTCGCGCTGAGTGTCCATGCGTGGGTTGGTATGTGGACAATTTCCACTGACTACCTGACCAACATGGCAATCGGTAAGTGGGCTACCAGCGTGCGTTTCATCTTCCAGACAGTGTGTGGCATTGCCATGTTCACTATGTTCGTCTGGGGTGTGCAGATTCTTTGGGGTATCTGATTCATGGCTAGCATTCGTACTCTTTCTTATGACGCCATCATCATTGGTGGCGGCGGCGCCGGTATGCGCGCTGCACTGCAGTTGGCCCAGGGTGGTCACAAGACTGCCGTGGTCACCAAGGTATTTCCGACTCGCTCGCACACCGTTTCCGCACAGGGTGGCATTACCTGCGCCATCGCTTCGGCCGACCCGAACGATGATTGGCGCTGGCATATGTACGATACCGTCAAGGGCTCCGATTACATCGGCGATCAGGACGCTATCGAGTACATGTGTTCCGTAGGTCCAGAAGCGGTATTCGAACTGGAGCACATGGGGCTGCCGTTCTCCCGCACCGAGCAGGGTCGGATTTATCAGCGTCCGTTCGGCGGTCAGTCGAAGGACTACGGTAAAGGCGGTCAGGCCGCTCGTACCTGTGCCGCTGCAGACCGTACCGGTCACGCTCTGTTGCACACGCTTTATCAAGCCAACTTGAAAGCAGGCACCTCATTCCTCAACGAGTGGTATGCGGTCGATCTGGTGAAGAATCAGGACGGCGCAATCGTCGGTGTGATCGCGATCTGCATCGAGAACGGCGAGACCGTTTACATCCGTTCCAAGGCCGTGGTTCTGGCCACTGGTGGTGCCGGCCGCATCTATGCGTCCACCACCAATGCGCTGATCAACACCGGTGACGGTATCGGTATGGCGCTGCGCGCCGGCGTGCCGGTCCAGGACATCGAAATGTGGCAGTTCCATCCGACCGGCATCGCCGGTGCTGGTGTGCTGGTTACCGAGGGCTGCCGCGGTGAAGGCGGCTACCTGATCAACAAGCATGGCGAGCGGTTCATGGAGCGTTACGCTCCGAACGCCAAGGATCTTGCCGGTCGTGACGTGGTCGCACGCTCCATGGTCAAGGAAATTCTCGCTGGCAATGGCTGTGGTCCGGATGGCGATCACGTCATGCTTAAGCTCGATCACTTGGGCGAGGAAGTGTTGCACAGTCGCCTGCCAGGTATCTGCGAGTTGTCGAAGACGTTCGCTCACGTCGATCCGGTTACTGCGCCAGTCCCGGTCGTCCCGACCTGCCATTACATGATGGGCGGCGTTGCCACCAACATCCATGGTCAGGCTATTACCCAGGATGCCAATGGCAACGACAAGATCATTGACGGCCTGTTTGCGGTTGGCGAAGTGGCTTGTGTGTCGGTCCATGGTGCCAACCGTCTGGGCGGCAACTCGCTGCTCGACCTGGTGGTATTCGGTCGTGCTGCTGGTCTGCACCTCGAGAAAGCGCTGAAGGAAGGTGTCGAGCATCGCGGCGCCACCGAGACAGATCTGGATAGCGCGCTAAGCCGCCTTGCCTCGCTCAATGAGCGCACCACAGGCGAAGATGTTGCCTCGCTGCGCAAAGAACTGCAGAGCTGCATGCAGAACTATTTCGGGGTGTTCCGTACTGGCGAATATATGCAGAAGGGCATCGCGCAGCTTGCTGATCTGCGTCAGCGTATCGCCAACGTGAAGATCTCCGATAAGAGCCAGGCCTTCAATACCGCCCGGATCGAAGCGCTCGAGCTGCAAAACCTGCTGGAAGTCGCCGAGGCTACCGCGATCGCCGCTGAAACTCGCAAAGAATCGCGTGGTGCGCATGCTCGCGAGGACTTCGAAGAGCGTGACGATGAAAACTGGCTGTGCCACACCTTGTACTTCCCGGGTGAGAAGCGTGTAACCAAGCGTGCCGTGAACTTCTCTCCGAAGACAGTTCCGACATTCGAACCCAAGGTTCGGACATACTGAGGTCGCCAAATATGTTGCAAGTGAGCGTCTATCGCTACAACCCAGATCAAGACGAAAAGCCTTACATGCAGGATTTTCAGGTCAATACCGAAGGTAAGGACCTGATGGTGCTGGACGTGTTGGCGCTGATCAAGGAACAGGACGAAGGCTTCTCCTATCGTCGGTCCTGCCGTGAGGGAGTCTGTGGCTCCGACGGCATGAACATGAATGGCAAGAACGGTCTGGCCTGCATCACGCCGCTGTCCGCTGTGGTCAAGAACGACAAGCTGGTTCTGCGTCCTTTGCCTGGACTGCCAGTCATTCGTGACTTGGTTGTCGATATGGGCATCTTCTACAAGCAGTACGAGAAGGTCCGTCCTTATCTGATGAACGATACGCCGGCTCCGGCTATCGAACGTCTGCAAAGCCCGGAAGATCGTGAGAAGCTGGACGGTCTGTACGAGTGCATCCTGTGCGCTTGCTGCTCCACCAGCTGCCCGTCCTTCTGGTGGAATCCGGACAAGTTCCTGGGTCCCGCTGCGTTGCTGCAGGCCTATCGCTTCTTGGCTGACAGCCGCGACACCGAAACCGAGAACCGTCTGGCAGCATTGGACGATCCCTTCAGCGTGTTCCGTTGCCGTGGCATCATGAACTGCGTGAGCGTCTGCCCGAAAGGCTTGAACCCGACGAAGGCAATCGGTCACGTACGTAACATGTTGCTGCAAAGCGGGACCTGATGTATTCAGGGCATTGTGGTTGTTGTTCGCCTGCCCGTATTGCTTCACCGTGACACCTGCGGCGCCGTAGTTGATCTCGGCGCCGTAGTTTTAGTAGGAAAACCAGCCCAAAAAGCCGGGGTTCCACTCTGAAAATTGACGACCAGCAGGAGCATCCGGGGTGGTGCCCGGAAACTATCTGCGCGGTCCGTAGTGGCTTTACCTGAGTCGCTGCTTCAGAACTTGGGAAGCCATGCTGCGGTCTCCACGCTGGTGGTGTCTCCTTATCGAAGGTGACCGAACATGCAAGAAAGCGTAATGCAGCGCATGTGGGACAGTGCCCACCTATCCGGTGGTAACGCTGCCTATGTGGAAGAGCTTTATGAGCTCTACCTGCACGACCCCAATGCTGTGCCCGAAGAATGGCGCAGCTACTTCCAGAAGTTGCCCGTCAGTGGCAGCAGTACGACTGATGTATCGCATTCGACAGTTCGCGATCATTTCGTCCTGCTGGCCAAGAATCAGCGCCGTGCCCAGCCCGTTTCCGCCGGTAGCGTCAGTAGCGAGCATGAGAAGAAGCAGGTCGAAGTCCTGCGTCTGATACAGGCTTACCGCATGCGCGGTCATCAGGCGGCTCAGCTCGATCCGCTGGGCCTCCGGCAGCGTCCTGTTCCTGCTGATCTTTCAATCAACCACTATGGTCTGACCGACTCGGATCTGGATACCGTGTTCCGCACCGGTGATCTGGCGCTGGGCAAGGATCAGGCAACGTTGCGCGAAATTCATCAGGCGCTGCAAGATACTTATTGTCGCACCATTGGCGCCGAGTTCACGCACATCGTCGACTCGGAGCAGCGCAACTGGTTTGTGCAGCGTCTGGAGAGCGTTCGTGGTCGTCCGGCTTTCTCACCCGAAATCAAGAGCCACCTGCTCGAGCGTTTGACCGCTGCCGAGGGTCTGGAAAAGTACTTGGGTACCAAGTATCCGGGTACCAAGCGCTTCGGTCTTGAGGGTGGCGAGAGTCTGATTCCGCTTCTGGATGAAATCATCCAGCGCTCCGGCTCCTACGGCACCAAGGAAATTGTCATCGGCATGGCCCACCGTGGCCGTCTGAACGTGCTGGTCAATACCTTCGGCAAGAATCCGCGCGACCTGTTCGACGAATTCGAGGGCAAGAAGGTTGAAGGCCTGAGCTCCGGTGACGTGAAGTATCACCAGGGGTTCTCCTCCAACGTGATGACGCCCGGCGGCGAAATTCACCTGGCCATGGCATTCAACCCGTCCCACCTGGAGATCGTTTCGCCAGTGGTCGAGGGGTCGGTGCGTGCACGCCAGGACCGTCGTTGCGATCCGGTCGGCGACAAGGTGCTGCCAGTGACCATCCACGGTGACGCGGCTATCGCTGGTCAGGGTGTGGTCATGGAAACCTTCCAGATGTCGCAGACTCGCGCCTACCGCACTGGTGGCACGATCCGCATCGTGATCAACAACCAGGTTGGTTTCACCACCAACAAGCAGGAAGATGCCCGTTCCACGGAGTACGCCACCGACGTCGCGAAGATGATCCAGGCGCCGATTTTCCACGTGAACGCCGATGATCCGGAGGCGGTGCTGTTCGTCACCCAGCTAGCCGTCGATTATCGTATGCAGTTCAAGCGCGATGTGGTGATCGACCTGGTCTGCTACCGCCGTCGCGGTCACAACGAGGCTGACGAGCCAAGCGGTACCCAACCGCTGATGTACCAGCAGATCGCGAAGCAACGCACCACGCGTGAGTTGTATGCAGATAGCCTGATCCAGGCCAATGTGCAGGATGCAGACCGTGTGCAGGCAAAGGTCGATGAGTACCGCACTGCGCTGGACAACGGCTTGCATGTGGTCAAGAGCTTGGTCAAGGAGCCCAACAAGGAGCTTTTCGTTGATTGGCGCCCCTACCTGGGCCATGCCTGGACCGCGCGTCACGACACCCGTTTCGACCTGAAGACCCTGCAAGAACTGTCGAGCAAGATGCTGACGGTTCCCGAAGGCTTCGTCGTTCAGCGGCAGGTGTCAAAGATTCTCGAAGACCGCCAGAAGATGGGCGCCGGCGCGCTGGCCATAAACTGGGGTTATGCCGAGACGCTGGCCTACGCGACCCTGCTGTTTGAAGGTCATCCGGTGCGTATCAGTGGTCAGGATGTTGGTCGCGGTACCTTCTCCCATCGCCATGCGGCGTTGCATAACCAGAAGGACGGCAGCACCTACATTCCGCTGCAGCACCTCTACGAAGGCCAGCCACGTTTCGATCTGTACGATTCCTTCCTCTCCGAGGAGGCCGTACTGGCATTCGAATACGGCTATGCCACCACCATGCCGAACGCGCTGGTGGTCTGGGAAGCGCAGTTCGGCGACTTCGCCAACGGTGCCCAGGTTGTCATCGACCAGTTCATCACCAGCGGCGAGCACAAGTGGGGACGGCTTTGCGGCCTGACCATGCTGTTGCCGCATGGTTATGAAGGGCAGGGGCCCGAGCATTCGTCTGCGCGGCTGGAGCGTTACCTGCAGCTGTGTGCCGAGCAGAACATCCAGGTGTGCGTGCCGACCACGCCAGCACAGGTCTACCACATGCTGCGTCGTCAGGCGATCCGCCCGCTGCGCAAGCCGCTGGTTGCGCTTACGCCGAAGTCGCTGCTGCGCCACAAGGCGGCCATTTCGACGCTCGAAGATCTGACAGAGGGTTCCTTCCAGACTGTCATTCCGGAAATCGACCCGATCGATCCGGTCAAAGTCGAACGTCTGATCATGTGCAGCGGCAAGGTCTATTACGACCTGCTGGACAAACGCCGCAGCGAAGGCCGCGAAGACATTGCCATCGTGCGTATCGAGCAGCTGTATCCGTTCCCTGAAGAGGATTTGGCCGAGGTGCTCGCGCCTTACCAGAACCTCAAGAACATCATCTGGTGTCAGGAAGAGCCGATGAACCAGGGCGCGTGGTATTGCAGCCAGCACCACATGCGTCGTGTCGCTACTGCGCACAAGAGGGAGCTATTCCTTCAGTACGCCGGTCGTGAAGCCTCTGCTGCACCTGCGGTTGGTTATGCCTCCATGCACGCCGAACAGCAGGAAAAACTGCTGCAGGACGCGTTCACTGTTTAATCATTCGAGCAAGAGGCCGCGGACGACGCGGCCTCGCCGAAGAAACCGAATCAATAGGACCCCAGCTAATGGCTATCGAGATCAAAGCCCCCCAATTCCCGGAATCGGTCGCTGACGGCACCGTTGCAACCTGGCACAAGCAGCCCGGCGATGCGGTCAAGCGCGACGAACTGATCGTCGACATCGAAACTGACAAGGTAGTCATGGAAGTTCTCGCCGAAGCGGATGGCGTGCTGACTGAGATCGTCAAGAACGAAGGCGACACCGTGCTCAGCGGCGAACTGCTCGGTAAACTCGAAGCGGGCGCCGCCGCTGCGTCCGCGCCTGCAGCCACTCCAGCCCCGGCCGCAGCGCCAGCTGCCGCTGCATCGCCGTCGAGCGCTGAGGATGCGATTCTCGCCCCCGCCGCGCGCAAGCTTGCCGAAGAAAACGGCATCGATCCGAACAGCGTGAAGGGCACCGGCAAGGATGGCCGTGTAACCAAGGAAGACCTGGTTGCAGCCATCGAAGCCAAGAAATCCGCTCCAGTCGCTGCCAAGCCAGCAGCAGCGGCGGCGGCAGTGGTTGTCGCTGCCGGTGATCGTACCGAGAAGCGCGTGCCCATGACCCGTCTGCGTGCCAAAGTTGCCGAGCGTCTGGTCGAAGCGCAGTCGAGCATGGCGATGCTGACCACCTTCAACGAAGTTGACATGACCGAAGTCATGGCCCTGCGTTCGAAGTACAAGGATCTGTTCGAAAAGACCCATAACGGCGTGCGTCTGGGCTTCATGTCATTCTTCGTCAAGGCATCCGTCGAGGCGCTGAAGCGCTTCCCGGCAGTCAACGCTTCGATCGACGGCACTGACATTGTCTACCATGGCTATCAGGACATCGGTGTGGCTGTTTCCAGCGATCGTGGTCTAGTCGTGCCTGTCCTGCGTAACGCTGAGTTGATGAGCCTGGCCGAAATCGAAGGCGGTATCGCAACCTTCGGCAAGAAAGCCCGTGACGGCAAGCTGTCGATCGAAGAAATGACTGGCGGCACCTTCACCATCACCAACGGTGGTACTTTTGGTTCGATGATGTCGACGCCTATCGTCAACCCGCCTCAAGCGGCCATCCTGGGCATGCACAACATCCTGCAACGCCCGATGGCGGTTAACGGTCAGGTGGTCATTCGGCCGATGATGTACTTGGCACTGTCCTACGATCATCGTCTGATCGATGGAAAGGAAGCGGTCAGCTTCCTGGTGACGATCAAGAACCTGCTGGAAGATCCGGCCCGCCTGCTGCTGGATATCTAAAAAGCAGCGGCAAGTTGCAAGCGAGTGCTGCCTTGATGCAGCTCCGCTTGTGGCTTGCCGCTTTTCGCTTGAAGCTAGAGAGGATTTGCAATGAGTCAGAAATTCGACGTCGTCGTCATCGGTGCCGGCCCTGGCGGCTATGTGGCTGCTATCCGCGCGGCGCAGCTGGGCCTGAAGACCGCCTGCATCGAAAAGTACCAGGGCAAGGAAGGTAAGACCGCACTCGGCGGCACTTGCCTGAACGTGGGTTGCATCCCTTCCAAGGCGCTGCTGGACAGTTCCTACAAGTTTCATGAAGCTCAAGAGAGCTTCAACGTGCATGGCATCAGCACCGGCGAAGTCAAGATGGACGTGCCGACCATGATCGCGCGCAAGGACCAGATCGTTAAAAACCTCACTGGCGGTGTCGCCGCGTTGCTGAAGGCCAACGGCGTAACGGTTTTTGAAGGTCATGGCAAACTGCTGGCTGGCAAGCAGGTGGAAGTCACCAAGCTCGACGGTAGTACCGAGACGCTAGCGGCCGAGAACGTCATCCTGGCTTCCGGCTCCAAGCCAGTGGAAATTCCGCCCGCTCCGGTCAATCAGAACACCATCGTCGACTCCACGGGTGCATTGGACTTCCAGAGCGTGCCGGCTCGCCTGGGCGTAATTGGCGCTGGCGTTATCGGCCTCGAGCTGGGTTCGGTCTGGGCACGCCTGGGCTCCGACGTGACCGTCATCGAAGCAATGGATAAGTTTCTCCCCGCAGCCGATGAGCAGATCTCCAAGGAAGCTTTCAAGGTGCTGTCCAAGCAGGGCCTGAAAATTCTGTTGGGCGCGCGCGTGACCGGTTCCGAGGTGAAGGGCGACGAAGTTACCGTCAACTACACCAATGCCGAAGGCGAGCAGCAGCAGACCTTCGACAAGCTTATCGTTGCGGTTGGCCGTCGTCCGGTCACCACCGATCTGCTCGCTGCCGATGCAGGCGTGGACATGGACGAACGCGGCTTCATCTTCGTCAATGATCAATGCGCGACCAGCGTTCCGGGTGTCTATGCCATCGGTGACGTGGTACGTGGCGCGATGCTCGCCCACAAGGCTTCCGAAGAAGGCGTGATGGTTGCTGAGCGTATCGCCGGGCACAAGTCGCAAATGAACTATGACCTCATCCCATCGGTCATCTATACCCACCCGGAAATCGCTTGGGTCGGCAAAAGCGAGCAGGTCCTCAAGAGCGAAGGCGTTGAAGTCAACGTCGGCGTCTTCCCGTTCGCAGCAAGTGGCCGTGCCATGGCGGCCAACGACACAGCCGGGCTGGTCAAGGTTATCGCTGATGCTAAGACCGACCGCGTGCTGGGTGTACACGTGATGGGTCCGGCGGCCGCCGAGCTGGTTCAGCAGGGCGCCATCGGCATGGAATTCGGCACCAGTGCCGAAGACCTCGGCATGATGGTGTTCTCGCACCCGACCATGTCCGAGGCGCTGCATGAAGCAGCCTTGGCCGTCAATGGTCATGCGATCCATATTGCCAACCGCAAGAAGCGTTGATGGCTGTGTGAGTTGACTGAGCCCGCTGCGTTTTCGAACACAGCGGGCTTTTGTTTATGTGGGTGGCGCAAAACAATCAGGTCCTTGAAAGGTGTCATTGATAGTTTTCAGCGGCTTGGGGGTGGCGTGGCTTAAACGCCGTGTCTGATGCATATCAACCGAAATGGTAGGCAAGCATGAATCTCCACGAATATCAGGGTAAGCAGCTATTCGCCGAATACGGATTGCCGGTTTCGGCAGGCTATGCGGTAGACAATCCGCGCGAAGCGGCCGAGGCGTGCGACAAGATTGGCGGCACCGAATGGGTGGTCAAAGCTCAGGTGCATGCCGGCGGTCGCGGCAAGGCTGGCGGGGTGAAATTGGTCCGCAGCAAGGACGAGGCCCGCGCATTCGCTCAGCAATGGCTGGGCGAGCGATTGGTTACCTACCAGACCGACGCCAATGGCCAACCGGTCAGCAAGGTTCTGGTCGAAGCCTGCACTGATATTGCCAAGGAGCTTTACCTGGGCGCGGTGGTCGATCGCTCTTCGCGTCGTATCGTGTTCATGGCCTCCACGGAAGGTGGCGTGGATATCGAGAAGGTTGCCCACGACACTCCTGAAAAGATACTCAAGGCCACCATCGATCCGCTGGTAGGTGCGCAGCCTTACCAAGGGCGTGAGCTTGCTTTCCAACTCGGGCTCAAAGGCGACCAGGTCAAGCAGTTCGTCCACATCTTCATCGGGTTGGCGAAATTGTTCGTCGACTACGACGTGGCGCTGTTGGAAGTGAACCCGCTGGTGATCAAGAAGGACGGGAACCTGCACTGCCTGGACGCCAAAATCAACATCGACAGCAACGCCATCTACCGTCAGCCCAAACTGCGTGACATGGCCGATCCGTCCCAAGATGACCCGCGCGAAGCGCATGCGGCGCGATGGGAACTGAATTACGTGGCGCTTGACGGCAACATTGGCTGCATGGTCAACGGCGCCGGTCTGGCGATGGGTACCATGGATATCGTCAACCTGCATGGCGGTAAGCCTGCCAATTTCCTTGATGTAGGCGGTGGGGCGACGGAGGAACGGGTCGCCGAAGCATTCAAGATCATCCTGTCCGACCCCAACGTGGCTGCGGTACTGGTGAATATCTTCGGCGGTATAGTGCGCTGCGACATGATTGCCGAAGGGATTATCGGTGCCGTCAAGGAGGTAGGTGTGAAGGTGCCGGTGGTGGTGCGTCTTGAGGGCAACAATGCTGACCTGGGTGCCAAGATGTTGAGCGAAAGCGGGCTGAATATCATCGGTGCGAACAGCCTGACCGATGCGGCAGTACAGGTTGTCAAAGCCGCGGAGGGCAAGTAATGAGCATCCTGATCAACAAAGATACCAAAGTCATCTGCCAGGGTTTTACCGGCTCCCAAGGCACCTTTCACTCCGAGCAGGCAATTGAATACGGCACTCAGATGGTTGGCGGCGTGACGCCGGGCAAAGGCGGCGGCTTCCACCTCGGTCTTCCGGTTTTCAATACTGTGAGGGAGGCGGTGGAGGCCACCGGAGCCGATGCGTCGGTTATTTATGTGCCGGCTCCCTTCTGCAAGGACTCGATCATCGAAGCTGCGATGAGTGGCATCAAACTGATCGTCTGTATCACCGAAGGCATTCCTACGCTCGATATGCTGGAAGTGAAGATCAAGTGTGACGAGTTGGGTGTACGCCTGATCGGGCCGAACTGCCCGGGCGTGATCACTCCTGGCGAGTGCAAGATCGGTATCCAGCCGGGGCATATCCACCAGCCGGGCAGGGTGGGTATTGTCTCGCGTTCGGGGACCCTGACCTACGAAGCGGTGAAGCAGACTACCGATGCCGGCTTCGGTCAATCGACCTGTGTGGGTATCGGCGGCGATCCCATTCCAGGCTCCAGCTTCATCGATATCCTCAGGATGTTCCAGGAAGATCCGCAGACCGAAGCGATTGTGATGATCGGTGAAATCGGTGGTTCCGCCGAGGAAGAGGCGGCGGCTTACATCAAGGCCAGCGTCACCAAACCGGTAGTTTCCTATATCGCCGGGGTTACCGCCCCAGCGGGCAAGCGTATGGGCCATGCCGGCGCGATTATTTCCGGCGGCAAGGGCACTGCGGAAGAGAAGTTTGCTGCGCTTCAGGACGCGGGGGTGAAAACCGTGCGTTCCCTCGCCGATATCGGTAAGGCGCTGGCGGAAGTGACCGGCTGGGAGATGAAGCACGCCTGATGGGTTGTCGAGTCAGTCTGCCGCTCTAGGCTTTCCAAAAGGCCTGGGGCTGCAATCGGTCCGAGGGTTCGCCTCGGGCGGCACACCTCACTGCTTTGTGGGTGGTGCTGCCCGAGGCAACGCTTTTCGCAGGTCTTCGCCCGCCCGCTCTCGCGAGGAGGGCCACCTTCCTTAGATTGCAACTGCTTTTTCTTGGAGGATCGCCGGTCCTCGTAGTGCTTTTCCGATCAATGCCCGACGACCTGATCGGCATCAAAGACCGCATCGTGGCATTATTGCAGGCTTAAATTCATACGCTTGTTCGGTCCACAAGAGCGATGACGCGCAATGAGGTTCGGCCTAACCGGCTGGATGACGTTTCCCTCTATCCCATGGGAGACCCTACCCAACATCAGGCTGCCGTGGCTGGCGTTGCCTGCCTTGCAGTGCATGCTCCGTTTTCGGCGGCCGTTATCCCTCTGGTAGTTTTTTCGCATGAATCGTTTGAAAGGTTTTGACCTGCTGGCCCTCGGCTTCATGACATTCGCGCTGTTTCTTGGCGCGGGCAATATCATTTTCCCCGCAAGTGCCGGCATGGCCGCGGGCGAAAGCATCGGGTACGCAGCACTCGGTTTTCTGATTACAGGCGTTGGCTTGCCGTTAATGACGGTCGTGGCACTGGCACGGGTAGGTGGTGGTATGCCTGCCCTGACCGCACCGTTGGGCAAATGGGCGGGCACGCTGCTGGCGGTAGCTGTGTATTTGGCCATTGGGCCGTTGTTTGCCACGCCACGTACCGCTGTGGCTTCGTTTGAGATTGGCGTAGTGCCGTTCACCGGCGATAGCCCTGTGGCGCTGCTGGGTTATACATGCGTCTATTTCGCCTTAGTGCTGTTTCTCTCGCTCAAGCCTGGTCAATTGCTCGACCGGGTCGGCAAGGTAATCACTCCGGTGCTGTTGTTCGCTCTAGTAGTGCTCGGTGCTGCCGCGCTGTTCATCCCTGCGGGGCCGATCGGCACCACCAGCGAGGCGTACCAGGTACAGCCACTAACGAAAGGGTTTCTGGAGGGCTACCTGACCATGGACGCCCTCGGCGCGCTGGTGTTTGGCGTTGTCATCGCCACAGCGATACGTGACCGTGGCGTTACCATGCCCAACCTGGTGACCCGTTATTCGGTCATCGCCGTAATAATTGCTGCCACAGGCTTGGCTCTGGTGTATCTGGCGCTGTTCTATCTCGGTGCTACCAGCCAACAGATCGCTGGTGGGGCGAGCAATGGCGGGAAGATTCTTACCACTTATGTGCAGCACACCTTTGGCAACACTGGCCTGCTGCTGTTGGCGGCGGTGATTATCCTTGCCTGCCTGACAACCGCGGTCGGATTGCTGACCGCTTGTGGCGAGTTCTTCAGTGAATTGTTGCGCGTCTCCTATACGAAGGTGGTATGGGTGTTCGCACTGTTCAGTCTGGCGGTCTCGAACCAGGGCCTGAATGAGTTGATCCGGGTCTCTGTGCCGGTACTGATCGGCCTTTACCCGCTGGCCATCGTACTGGTTGCGCTTGCTCTGGCGGATCGATTCTGGCTTTCGCCCCCGCGGATATTTCGCCCTGTGATGGCGGTTACGCTGGTTTTTGGTGTAGTCGATGGCCTTGCTGCGGCCGGATTCAATGAGTGGGTGCCTGCACTCTTCACTCAGTTGCCACTGGCGGGGCAGAGCATGGGTTGGATGCTGCCGGTACTGGCGACGCTATTGCTGGCCGTTGTGGTTGATCGCCTGCTGGGTTCCAGCAAGAGCGCTGAGGCCTAGCGAATTCCCTGCGATTGTAGCGGAGCCGGCCATTGGCCGGCTCCGTCCGGCTGTGATATGACGGTAGCGGTTTTCAACTTCGTGTGTTCATGAGGGCGCTACATGACCGTTCCCGATCATCTCCTGCCGCACCTGATTGCTGTCGTCTGGTTCGTTGTCTGCTGGGTTGGGTACACCCGTTACGCTGACTGGCGCGCTCGTGATACAGCCTGTCTCGCCAGCGTGCTGCATCTCTACCGCAAAGACTGGATGCGTCGTCTGATGCTGCGCGACAACCGCATCGCCGATGCCAACGTGATCGGAAATCTCGAGCGCAACGCTGCCTTCTTCGCCTCCAGCACCCTGATTATCCTGGCCGGTATCCTCACGGCATTGGGCGCCTCGGAACGTGCGGTTTCGCTGTTGGCTGATCTGCCTTTCGCCCAGCCGGTCAGCAGGGGGTTGTCCGAGATAAAGCTGCTCGGTTTGGCCGTTGTGTTCGTTTATGCGTTCTTCACCTTCAGTTGGTGCATGCGCCAGTACAACTTCGCGGCTGTGCTGGTGGCTTCCGCACCGGCGGTGGGTGAGCCTAACGTCAATGACCAGCAGCGCAAGTCCTTCGCCGAGCGCGCTGCACGGGTCATCTCCATGGCGGCCAATCAGTTCAACTTTGGCCTGCGTGCCTATTACTTTGGTATGGCTACGCTGTCTTGGTTTATCAATCCCTGGGTCTTCATGCTGGTGACGGCAGGCGTTGTACTGATCCTCTACCGTCGCGAGTTCCATTCCGATGTACTCAAGGTCATGGTATTTACGCCAACCTTGCCGAGCGAATTGTCCAAGGAATAGGTTGCTCTGCTTCGAGGCGTTACCATGCGCGGCTTGTTTGATTGCTGAGAGTTCGCATGAGTGACCACCTTATCCTAGAGCGTACCCAGCGCTTTTTATCGCTCCTGCGGCATTGCCAGGTCCTGGGCATGAGCGTCGAGCAGGCTGATCGAAAAGGTCTGACGCTGCGCCTGCCCTATAGCGACAGAATCGTCAGTGATCCGGAAAGTCGGATCATTCACGGCGGTGCAATCACCACACTGATGGATACGACCTGTGGCATTTCCACCGCATGTGCGCTGCCCGAGCTGGAAATTTGCCCGACCTTGGACTTGCGTATCGACTACATGCATCCAGCCGAGCCGGATCATGATGTGTTCGGTTTCGCTGAATGCTATCGGGTCACGCCGACGGTAATCTTCACCCGCGGCGTGGCTTACCAGCGCGACATCAACGAGCCAATCGCCCATGTCGTCGGTGCATTCATGCGGATGAGCAAAGGGACAATCGCGGGCGAGCGAGGCTCATCTTCATGAGCAACAAAAACCTGAACGAATGGGTACGCCAAGCCCACGAAAGCAACAACTACGATCCTCTGCTGCAGATGGTGCCCTACGCCAGGCTGATCGGTATCGAATGCCTGCGTCTGGGTGACGAAATGGTATTCCGGCTGCCCAGCAATCAGGACAATATCGGCAACCCGACGCTGCCAGCGCTGCACGGCGGGGTTATCGCCGGTTTCATGGAACACGCCGCGATGCTGCATCTGCTGATGTTCATGGGCGCCCCACATTTACCGAAAATCATCGACTTCTCGATAGATTATCTTCGTGCCGGTCTCTATCGTGACACCTTCGCTGCCTGCCAGGTGTGGCGTCAGGGACGCCGTGTCGCCAACGTTGCCGTCACCGCCTGGCAGACGAATCAGGCCGAACCCATCGCTACCGCCCGTTGCCATTTCAAGGTCGACGAGTCTTAAGCGTTGGGCGCAATGTGATGTTTCAGGGATCTTGAATGGATGCGTTGCTGATACTCGGCGGCTTGCTGCTGATTGTTCTCGGAGCTGTCTGGTTGGTGGCGCGTGCTTTTGGCACGAGCCTGTTTTGGGGAATTGGCGTATTGGCGCTGCCTCCCGTGTTGCTGATCTACGTGTTCCGGCATTGGGCGAGGGCTTACAGGGCGTTGTTGTTGAGTAGCCTGGGATTCATTCCGTTGGTGGCTGGGTTTTCGCTTCTGGCGAGCCAGAGTCCTGAGCGGCTGGCAGCAATCATCAGCCTTGATTGGCTGCAGCAGAACGACAAGGTCCAGACCCCGCTCGCCATGAATGTGCGTGGTCGCGTTGACGGCCGACCGTTCAGCCCAGGGCAGGGTGAGCTTATCGATGGCGTGCTGACACTTCGTGAAGGTGGCGACTTCTTCGCCCATCAGGCCGTCATCATTCGTTTTCCGCAGCCGGTAGACGGGCCACTGCGTGTCGATGTGCTGCCCGAGGACGTTGGCTCACTTCCTGAGGTTGAAATCAGTTGGATGCGGCCTGAACAGGAGCTTCCCGAGGCTCGGCGCCTCTCCCGCGGCTACACCCTTCACCTGGACCTCCAGCCGGTACCGCCGAACAGGCTCGCCGGAGATTTCCATTTGGTGATGCCGCCTCGCTACCAAACCAATCTCAGTGGGCGGGTAGAGCTGTACACCGACGATCTCCGTTACCACGATGATGGGAAGGTCGATAACCACCACGACTCCCACGGAACGCTGTTGCATATCGCCGAGGATTATCTCGAGCGCCGATACGCCACTCGCCAGGTTCAGGTCGAATCCTTACCCGCGGTGAGGTTCCCGACAACAGCCCTGGTCACCACCCTACGGGCGAGCGTGAACGGCCAGTCGCAGTCTTTTGAAATGTCATTCAGCAAAGGAATGCAGGGGTGGGGGGTGGATGGCGATGAGTACCCGGCGCTTCCAGCCGAACCCGAGCCGAGGGTCAATGCAGTGTTGTTGACTAAGGCGCAGACGGCATTGCAAACATCTGCTCCGCCCCAGCGAATAGACCGCAGGCAACGATTCTCCATGGAGCGCCTGCTGCGCGACCCCTCTCCCTACCGGAATGTCATGATGCGAGCGCGCACCGAGCGCGGCGGTTTGGCAGAGGGGCGCTTCGTCGGCATCGATCAGGACGGCAACCTGAATATTCGCCGTGTTATCAAAGGTCCCGGTGAGGCGTTCTATAACTTGGCGCCCAGTGAGATTTCCTCGCTCGAGTTGCTGGAGCCCTGACCATTGGTCCTGGTCGAGGCCCTTGGCCGGCCCCTGCAACCTTGAAATACCGCGGTATGCCCCCATCTGTCTGTCATTGCCGCGATTGCGGTCCGTGCCATAGACGATGTGGGGTTTGTAGACGATGAGTGGGGAAACTCAAAACAAAGAGACTCTGGGCTTCCAGACCGAAGTGAAGCAACTGCTTCACCTTATGATCCATTCGCTGTACTCGAACAAGGAAATCTTCCTTCGCGAGCTGATTTCGAACGCTTCCGATGCGGCCGACAAGCTGCGCTTCGAGGCGCTGGCCAAACCCGAGCTGCTCGAAGGCGCTGGCGATCTGCGGATTCGCATCAGCTTCGACAAGGACGCCAAGACCGTTACCCTCGACGACAACGGTATCGGCATGAACCGCGACGACGTGGTAGCCCACCTGGGTACTATCGCCAAGTCGGGTACCGCAGACTTCATGAAGCACCTGACGGGCGACCAGAAGAAGGATTCGCACCTGATCGGTCAGTTTGGCGTGGGCTTCTACTCCGCCTTCATCGTCGCCGACCAGGTCGAGGTGTTCAGCCGTCGCGCCGGCACGCCAGCTGAAGAGGGCGTCTACTGGTCCTCGAAAGGCGAGGGCGAATTCGAAGTTGCCACCCTCGAGAAGGCCGAGCGCGGTACCCGTATCGTCCTGCATCTGAAAGCCGGCGAAGAAGAGTTCGCCGATGGCTGGCGCTTGCGCAACATCATCAAGAAATACTCCGACCATATCGCGCTGCCCATCGAATTGCCGAAAGAATTCCATGGCGAGGAGAAAGACAAGCCGGCCGAGCCCGAGTGGGAAACCGTCAACCGCGCCAGCGCTCTGTGGACCCGCCCGCGTACCGAAGTGAAGGACGAGGAGTACCAGGAGTTCTACAAGCACGTCGCTCACGACTTCGAGAATCCTCTGGCCTGGAGTCACAACAAGGTCGAAGGCAAGCTGGAATACACTTCGCTGCTGTACGTGCCGGGCCGCGCGCCCTTCGATCTGTACCAGCGCGAAGCGCCCAAGGGTCTCAAACTCTATGTGCAGCGCGTGTTCATCATGGACCAGGCCGACGAGTTTCTGCCGCTTTACCTGCGCTTCATCAAGGGCGTCGTCGATTCCAATGACCTGTCGCTGAACGTCTCGCGTGAGATCCTGCAGAAGGATCCGGTGATCGACTCCATGAAGTCGGCTCTGACCAAGCGCGTACTGGACATGCTGGAAAAGCTGGCGAAGAACGAGCCGGAACAGTACGCCACCTTCTGGAAGCAGTTCGGTCAGGTTCTCAAGGAAGGGCCCGCCGAGGACTTCGCCAACAAGGAGAGGATCGCCGGTCTGCTGCGTTTCGCCTCCACCCATGATGCCGCTGGTGAGCAGACGGTTTCGCTGGCCGATTACCTCGGGCGCCTGAAGGAAGGGCAGGACAAGATCTACTTCCTCACTGGCGAGTCATACGCTCAGGTGAAGAACAGTCCGCATCTGGAAGTCTTCCGCAAGAAAGGCATCGAAGTGCTGCTGCTGACCGATCGCATCGACGAGTGGCTGATGAGCTACCTGACAGAGTTCGACGGCAAGCAGTTTGTCGACGTTGCACGCGGCGACCTGGATCTCGGCAAGCTGGATTCGGAAGAAGACAAGAAGGCCCAGGAAGAAATCGCGAAGGCGAAGGAAGGCCTGGTCGAGCGATTGAAAGGCGCGCTGGGTGACCAGGTGGCGGAGGTGCGGGTATCGCATCGCCTCACCGACTCGCCAGCGATTCTTGCCATCGGTGAGCAGGATCTAGGCCTGCAGATGCGCCAGATCCTCGAAGCGAGCGGGCAGAAGGTGCCGGAGTCCAAGCCGATCTTCGAGATCAACCCGCAGCATCCGCTGATCGAGAAGCTGGATGCCGAGCCGGACGAAGATCGTTTCGCCGACCTCTCGCACATTCTCTTCGACCAGGCGGCACTGGCCGCGGGTGATAGCCTCAAAGACCCGGCGGCCTATGTGCAGCGCCTGAACAAGCTGCTGGTGGAACTGTCTGCCTAAGCCGCAGATGCAGAGGTAGTGAACCGAAGACACCGCTTTCCGGCAAGGGAAAGCGGTGTTTTTTATTGTGTGCCATAAGGGTTCTTTTAACCGGGCACTTCAGTGTGCGGCCAACGGCTTCACGTCGGGATCAACCGCCTTCGCGCTGCCTTTTAAAGATGCGCGCCGTCGCGCAGACCCCTTTGAAGCCTGCCAGCGGCTAGCTCGTCCCAAAACCAGCGACCCGGAGCAGCTGCTGCCTCCAGCTTCCCAACGCCATTTCCAGTAGAATGCCCGTTTTGTCCCGGGAGTCGGCCATGTCGTCCTATATCGAAGCCATCGAGAACATCACCCCCGAAATTTATGAAAACCTCAAGACTGCCGTCGAACTGGGCAAGTGGGGGGACGGGCGCAAGCTGACTGCCGAGCAGAAGGAAACTTGCCTCGCGGCCATGATCGCCTGGGAGATGCAGAACCTGCCGGAAGAGCAGCGCACCGGCTACATGGGTGGTCAGGAGTGCGGTTCCAAGAGCAAGAAGGCTGCCTTGCCTATTGACACCAGTCTGTTCGCTCCTGCCTCGGGAACCCGTCACTGATGCAGGAATTGGGACGTGGCGCGCTGAGCAAGATGTCGGTGCAGTTGGGCGCGCCAGCGCAATATTCGTTTCGCCTGGATGATGCCCTGGTGCCAGTCAATCCGCTGATCGGCAAGACCTTGAGGCTGGAATACCTGGGCGCCATCCATTGCACCCATTGCGGTCGCAAGACCAACAAGAGCTTCAGCCAGGGCTACTGCTATCCCTGTTTCAAGAAACTGCCGCAATGCGACCTCTGCATCATGAGCCCGGAAAGATGCCACCACGAACTGGGCACCTGTCGGGACCCGCAATGGGGCACCGATTTCTGTATGACCGATCATGTGGTCTATCTGGCCAATTCTTCCGGTATCAAGGTCGGCATCACCCGTGCCACCCAGTTGCCGACCCGCTGGCTGGACCAGGGCGCGAGCCAGGCGTTGCCGATCATGCGCGTATCCACTCGCCAGCAATCGGGCCTGGTCGAAGACCTGCTGCGTAGCCAGGTGGCCGATCGCACCAACTGGCGTGCGTTGCTCAAGGGCGACGCCGAACCGCTGAATCTGCCGCTCCTTCGCGAAACCATTTTCGATGCTTGTGCAGAGGGTCTGGGGGCCCTTCAGCAGCGTTTTGGTTTGCAGGCCATCCAGCCGCTGACTGACGCGGAAGTCGTCGAGATTCGCTATCCGGTCGAGGCGTATCCCACCAAGATTGTCAGCCTGGACCTGGAAAAGACTCCGGTGATAGAAGGCACGCTCAAAGGCATCAAGGGTCAATATTTGATCCTGGATACGGGCGTCATCAACATTCGCAAGTTCACGGCTTATCAGATAGCGGCAAGTAGCATGCAATGAGCCTGATCTACCGCTGACGGCAGATCACACTTCAGCGTTTTCAGGCTAGGGTGGAAGTTATAGCGACCGCCATCTTGCCGTACAGCCAGATTTTTATGCCGACTTATCGGCTTGCCATAAACACCTGTAGCTTGAAGCCCGCCGCTTGAAGCTGCCCAGAAGAGGCCCATCAGATGCGTACCGAACAACCGAAAGTCATTCATCTCAAGGACTATCAGGCGCCCGATTATCTGATCGATGAAACCCATCTGACCTTCGAATTGTACGAGG
>Ga0233369_1000006_pt1 | contig 156939 bp, 141 predicted proteins | sample ElkDunMinimDraft_26_FD_191537 | JGI IMG/M metagenome (GOLD analysis project Ga0233369, IMG submission 191537) | Fecal eukaryotic communites from dung pellets of Tule Elk in California, USA - Elk Dung D16 | ecosystem: Host-associated > Mammals > Digestive system > Large intestine > Fecal... | reverse complement strand
AGATACAAAAGCGGAGCTATTTAGCCAAGTCGCTTGTTGTAAGCAGTCCGCGAAGCGGCGGCTTACGGCAAGCGACGTAAGTCGCCGAGCCATTGTTAGCAAGGAGCGCAGCGGATTGCTAACAACATCTGTTTTAACGAAACGAATATACGGAAAACTTCGCTTAACCAACCCTATATACGTGTTTCGTTATTTGACTTTTCTTTCTACATAAGATATTGATATATTTGTATTTAAAAAATAAAACCGCACAAATAGCGAAACAAAATATTATAAAATACTATTTCCCTGATATGAATAGCGAAATCATACTTGAAACCTTCGAAAAGAGATTGCTGATGCAGAGATATGCTGGCAATACCATTAGATCGTACAAGGATTACGCTAGTATATTTCTTAAACATGTTAGCAAATACCCCTCCCTTGAAGAAATTCCACTGTCAGATATTGAGGCGTTTATAAACGAAAAAGTTCAAAATGGGAAAATTAGTGTTTCCTATCAAAAAGGATTAGTGGGCGCAATCAAGAAGATGTACGAACTGATATTGGACAAAAAAATCCAACTGGATTACTTATACCCGAAACGCTCATTTTCTAAATTACCTAAATTCTTTTCAAAAGAAGAAGTAAGAAATATTCTCGATAACACTCAAAATCTAAAACACAAGGCTATTCTGATGACAATCTATAGTTGTGGACTACGTCTTAGCGAACTGTTGAATCTCAAAATCAAAGACATAAAATCTTCCGATGGAATTATCAGAATCCATCAAAGCAAAGGTAATAAAGATCGGATTGTATCATTACCAGACAAATTGCTGGCGACTTTGAGACATTATTATCAAGCATTCAAGCCAAAGGAGTACCTCTTCGAAGGTGAGAAGGGTGGCAAGTATAGCGAACGAAGTGTACAGTTGATTCTGAAAAAAGCATTGATCAAAGCAAATGTTCAGTCGGAAGGCTCTGTACATACATTGCGTCATTCTTATGCCACACATTTAATCCAATCAGGTATCGATATCCGAATTGTAAAAGAGTTATTGGGTCATGAAAATATAAAAACGACTATGATCTACACTCATATCACTGACATAGACAAGCAAAAGACTCCTAGCCCTCTTGATTTTTTATAAGAATAAGATGAACTTTTCACGCTCTATAGAAACAAGCATTATGCTCCAATCATTCTTTAAGAAGGGTTATTCTTCTAGCTTAACTTAACTTTGCTTAGGTTATTGAATAATCAATATTCAGATATAATTTGTCCGAAATGTGTCCGAAAAAAGAAAAAGCCACTGATTATCAGTGGCTTTTGTCGGGGTGGCAGGATTCGAACCTACGACCTCCACATCCCAAATGTGGCGCGATACCGGGCTACGCTACACCCCGAAAAGGTATCACCTTTGTTGATTGTGATGCAAATATACAGCGATTTATTTATTTGTCAAGACTTTTTTCACTTTTACCGTTTAACAACCTGATTCATTGTTACATATTTTTTTCATGCAATTTTACACCCCATTAAATAAAAAATGCTTGACAATACGTTAGGAAGAATAAGATATATTTCATACCTTTGCACTCACCTTAGAAGTAAGGTAACTTTGTTAAGAAAACATTTTAAAAATTAAAATAAAAGCTGTAATATTGCATTCCGATTTTTACAGGATATAAATCGTTATATAATTACTCGAAATCATGGATTTAGTAAAATTTGTAGAAGAACAAGCGGTAGTAAAAAATGAACTTCCCGCTTTCAAAGCAGGAGATACCATCAGCGTGCATTATAAAATTCGCGAAGGAAACAAAGAGCGTGTTCAGGTGTATCAAGGTGTAGTTATCCAATTAAACAGCGAAGGTACTAACGCTACTTTTACCGTGCGTAAAATCTCAAACGGTATTGGTGTAGAACGTATTTTCCCTGTAAACTCTCCTAACATTGAAAAAATTGACGTAAACAGCGTAGGTAAAGTACGTCGCGCGAAATTATTTTATTTGCGTGGCCTTACTGGTAAAGCTGCTCGTATCAAATCTAAACGTATTTCTAAATAAGTTTAGACGTTCACGAGACGTTTCAAAACATAAAAAAGGATGTAACGCTGTTACATCCTTTTTTATTTCCTCAAAATCTAATGTTAAATTACCTAAATAATTCAGGTTTTGTCCCCATTATAGCATCAATCTTTGTTAACACTTCTGGAGTCAACAAAGGCAATACCTCTAGTGCTTTTAGATTTTCGTTCAGCTGACTTTCTTTTGTAGCTCCCAAAATTACGGTTGTTACATGAGGATTGCTGACACACCAAGCTATAGACAATGCAGTTAAGCTTACACCTAATTCCTCAGCAAATTTTGATAATTCCACGACTTTAGCAAGTTTATCATCTACAACAGATTTTTCCTTCAACCATTCATAACCTTCTAGTGACATTCTCGAGCCATCTGGAATTCCATTGTTATATTTCCCAGTCAACAAACCCGAAGCCAATGGACTCCAAATTGTCGTACCCATTCCTATATTTTGAAAAATTGATAAAAACTCCGCTTCCATTTTACGGCGATTGAATAAATTATATTCTGGTTGCTCTACCGCTGGACCTTCCAAGCCCAATTCCTTTGCGACCATATGCGCTTCCACAATTTCAGCCGCTGACCATTCACTCGTGCCCCAATATAAAATTTTACCTTGTTGAATAAGTGTATTCATCGTACGAACAACCTCTTCCATCGGCACATTAGGATCGGATCGATGGCAATAATACAAATCCAAATAATCGGTTTGCAAGCGTGTCAATGCCTCGTGACAAGCCTCCATCAAATGTTTGCGGCTTAAGCCATGTTGATTTGGTTTTTTGTCCTCTCCTTTCCAACCAAAGAAAGCCTTGCTTGACAAAACATACGATGTACGATCCCAATTTTTGCCCTTCAGCACGCGTCCCATCATTTCTTCGGATAGTCCCCCAGAATAGACTTCAGCATTATCAAAGAAATTCACGCCAGCATCATAAGCGATCGACATCAATTTATCATTTTCCTGATCACCAGTTTGGCGCGCAAATGTCACCCAAGACCCAAAAGATAAAACACTCAATTGAAGTCCTGTTTTCCCCATTCTTCTATATTCCATAGTTATCTTATTTTTTTATTTAAATGTAAAAAATCTACAGCATTTACATACTATACTTTCGAAAAAGCTATAGTTAAAGATTTAATTATGTAAATTGGATTAACCATGAAAAAACGCTATCCAATTCTATTGTTCACAATTCTAGTATACTTTTACACGCCTACTAATGCACAAAATAATTTGGCGCAGGTTGTAGCTTTGCAACCTACCCCCAAAATCTATTCAGCTAAGAAAATTGACAGCAAAATTGATATTGATGGAAAGATGGAATCCACTTGGGACACCGCACCTTGGTCATCTAATTTTATTGATATTGAAGGTACTAACAAAACCAAACCAACATATCAGACCCGCTATAAAATGCTTTGGGATGATGATAATTTATACATCTACGCCAAACTGCAAGAGCCTCAAATCTGGGGAACACTTCAAGAACATGATGCTATTATCTATCATGACAATGATTTTGAGATTTTCTTAAAACCAAATCACGCCTCTCCTATTTATTATGAAATAGAAGTGAATACACTCAACACCATTATGGACTTAATGTTGCCCAAACCTTATCGGTATGGAGGACAGGCTGTGATGCATTGGGATGTCAAAAATTTAAAATCTGCAGTATATATCGAAGGAACCTTAAATAACTCCACAGACGAAGATAGCTATTGGGCTGTAGAAATGGCTATACCTTTTAAATCGTTGCAAAAATTTGGCAGTGCTTCTACACCAAAACTTAATTCATTCTGGCGCATTAATTTTTCCAGAGTACAATGGCAGCACGAAGTTATTGAAGGCGCGTATTCACGTAAAAAATTGAATGGAAAACATATTTCAGAAGACAATTGGGTATGGTCACCTATTGGACTTGTGAATATGCACTATCCCGAACGTTGGGGTTTTGTACGTTTTACCAATGATGATGAATCAACTACATTACCCCCATTTTATGAAATCGAAAAAACAGCCTGGAATATTTATTATTTGCAACAGGTATACTTTAACAAAAAGCAACACTTTAGTTTTGATTTATCCGAATTGGAAGGACATTCAACGTTGCTGGAAAAAGATTTGGCACAGTATGATGTACAATTTACGCTTTCTTCCGATAAGAAGTTTTATCACCTCAAATTAAAAGAAAAAGACTCAAAATATTATTTTACCATAGATAGCCACGGCAATTTTACAACGAATTATGAATAACAGACGATCATTTCTCAAGACAGCAGGACTGGGTTTAGCAACATTGCAGTTAAATCCTTCCCAACTTTTAGCAAATACTTCATCTTCTTTTACTTTTGATTATTGGCTTTGGATAAGACCAAATGATAAAGAAACAGAAGCTCAAATAAAGAAGAAACTACAGAGTTATAAAGATGCTGGGGTTCGTGGTCTTTTCTTTGAAAATTACAGCAAAAAGCATTTTCAGCTGACGAAGGAATTTGGCATGGAAGCGCACCGTTGGATGTGGACAATGAATCGTGGTGAAAAAGAATTGTTGGAAAAACATCCTGAATATTACGCCGTAAGCCGTTCGGGAAAATCCTGTGCTGACAATCCACCTTATGTCGGCTATTATAGATTTCTGTGTCCTTCACACCCTGATGTACCCAAATATTTGGAAGAAAAAGCACGTGAACAATTACAAATGGAAGATGTCGATGGTTTGCATTTAGACTACATTCGTTATCCCGACGTTGTACTTCCAGTTAATCTTTGGGAAAACTACAACTTGGACCAATCTACCGAATTAGCGGACTATGACTTTTGTTACAGCAAATTCAGCAAGGATGCTTTTTTGAGAGAGACAGGAATTGATATAGACAAAATCGAAAGACCAGAACAAAGTTTATCCTGGCGTGCATTTCGCTATGGACAAATCACCAAAGTTGTTAACCGAATTTGCGAAGTCGCAAAAGAATACAAAAAACCTGTAACCGCTGCTGTCTTCCCCACTCCAGATTTGGCACGACGCATCGTGCGCCAAGACTGGCCAATGTGGAATCTTTCGGCTGTATTTCCGATGATCTATCACGGTTTCTACAAAGAGCCTATCCATTGGATTGGAACAGCGGTAGAGGAAGGAGTCAATTCTTTAAAAAGAAAATATCCGCTTTACGCAGGGTTGTATTTGCCGGATTTCAAAAATCTAAACGAACTAGAACATGCTATTGCCTTAGCAAAGACAAAAGGTGCTGCAGGTATTTCACTATTCGGCGAGACTGAATTTGACACCCAAACCATCAATTTGTTACGCAAATTGCATTAAAAATTTTCTTGCCAATGACTAGAAAAAGTCAGGCAAGAAAATTTTATCAAGTGATTAAAATTTCCCTAATCAAGAAAAAAATATTACCTTTGTATCCCGTACATAAGGCTGATGTAATGGAGTAAAAATCCCGCATCTATAGTTGAAAATTCCATAATTGCTATGACTAAATATATCTTTGTTACGGGCGGCGTAACCTCGTCGTTAGGGAAAGGCATTATTGCTGCCTCTCTTGCCAAGCTTCTACAGGCACGTGGCTTTAAAGTTACCATTCAAAAGTTTGATCCATACATTAATATCGATCCAGGAACCCTGAATCCATATGAGCATGGGGAGTGTTACGTGACGGAGGACGGTGCAGAAACAGACCTAGACTTAGGACACTACGAGCGTTTTTTGAATGTACCTACTTCGCAAGCAAACAACGTGACAACAGGTCGTATCTACAAACACGTTATCGAACAAGAGCGCGCTGGTGCGTACTTAGGTAAAACAGTACAGGTGGTACCTCACATCACCGACGAAATCAAACGCCGTATGCAACTTTTGGGGCAGACTGGCGAGTATGATATTGTAATCACAGAATTGGGTGGTACTGTAGGTGATATCGAGTCCCTACCTTTCGTAGAGGCGGTTCGCCAATTACGTTGGGAATTAGGTAACAACGATTCATTGGTTATTCACTTGACATTGGTTCCTTATTTGGCTGCTGCTGGTGAATTAAAAACAAAGCCAACACAACACTCCGTAAAAACTTTATTAGAATATGGCGTTCAGCCTGATATTTTGGTATGTCGTACAGAACATAAATTGAACCAAGATATTCGTAAAAAATTAGCGTTATTCTGTAATGTCAACGTAAATGCTGTAATTGAATCTATAGATGCATCGACTATCTATGATGTGCCTCTTTTGATGTTGAAAGAGCAATTAGACAAAACAGTATTAACGAAGTTGAAATTATCGACTAAAAATGAGCCAAATTTAGAAAACTGGAAAGCATTCTTAGGTCGTCTTAAAAATCCTACAGATGAAATTAACATTGCATTAGTAGGTAAATACGTTGAACTTCCAGATGCGTACAAATCTATCATCGAAGGATTCATTCATGCTGGTGCTGCAAACGAAACTAAAGTAAAAGTGAAATACGTTGCCGCTGAAAGTATCAGTGATGAGAACGTAGCAGATAAACTAAAAAATATTGATGGCGTGCTAGTAGCTCCAGGATTTGGAGAACGTGGTTTGGAAGGTAAACTAACGACTATCAAACACGTACGTGAAAATAAAATTCCGTTCTTTGGTATCTGTTTGGGAATGCAATGTTCAGTGATCGAATTCGGTCGCAATGTATTAGGCTTGAAAGATGCCAATTCATTCGAAATGAATGAAAACACACCACACCCTGTTATCAATTTGATGGAAGAACAGAAAACCATTAAGAATATGGGGGGCACAATGCGTTTGGGTGCTTACGATTGTGAAATCAAAAAAGGAACGAAAGCGTTTGCTATTTATGGCAAAACAAAAATTTCGGAACGTCACCGTCACCGTTATGAATTCAATAACGATTATTTAGAACAATACGAGAAAGCAGGCATGATCGCTTCAGGATTCAATCCGGATACTGGTTTAGTAGAGATCGTTGAATTAAAAGATCACCCATTCTTCGTGGCTGGACAGTTTCACCCAGAATTAAAGTCAACTGTTGCAAATCCTCACCCACTTTTTGTTAGCTTTGTAGCCGCTGCTTTAGCGAATAAAAAAACAGTAAAGAAATAATTTTTTGACCAAAATATTTTAAATGGATAGAAATAACATAATTGGATTAGTTTTAATCTTCTTGATTTTCGGAGGCTCATTCTACTTGATGAAGCCTAGCGAAGCTGAAATTAAACTAGAACAAGCAAGACAAGACTCTATTGCTGCCGTGAAAAATGGCGTAGTAGCGAATCAAGATACAAACACACAAGTTCTTCAATTGGACTCAACAGCTTTAGCGAAACCATTTGGGGCAGCTAAAGTTGGTCAAGAGGAATTAGTAACATTAGAAAATGACATTCTTAAAATCGACTTGACTACTAAAGGTGCTAAAGTTAAGAATGTATTATTGAAAGGTGAAGAAAACTTCGATGGCTCAGCCTTAAATATCATTGAAGGAGACAACAATAAATTTGGTTTCATTTTCAAAGCCGCTGGCGAAAACATTTACACGAACGATCTATTATTTTCGGTAGTAAATAAAACCGCTAAATCAGCGACTTTGCGTCTAAGCTATAAAGCTGATCAATATTTAGAATACACATATACACTTACGGACGGACATAATGTTGCTTTAAATGTTAATGCTGTTGGTATTCAAAATCTAGTTGATGTTCAGCAAAAGTCATTGATTTTAGATTGGGAAACTACCATTTTACAAAAAGAGCAAAACATCAAATCTGAGAGAGAGAAATCAACAATCTTCTTCAAAGACGCTGAAGCGAACATTGATTACTTATCTGAAACAAGTGATGACGAAGAAAAATTGGACGAGAGCAAATTGGAATGGATTGCATTTAAGCAACACTTCTTCTCTTCTATCCTTTTTTCAAAACAAAAATTTGAAAACACAAACTTAGTAACAAAAATCGCTACACAAGATGGTGTAGTGAAAACGTTCAAAGCTACTGCGGAATTAGGTTTCAATGCGCAAGCAAACAATCATTACGAATTCAACTATTTCTTCGGGCCAAACAAATACAATACGTTAAAAGCAGAAGGTCAATCATATGACAAGCTTATCAATATGGGTTGGGGACCTATCGGTTTGATCAACAGATTCATCACTGTTCCTTTATTTGATTGGTTGGACGGTTATGCACTGAGCTATGGTATCGTGATTTTGATTTTGACTTTATTGTTGAAAGGTGCGATGTTCCCATTGACACGCAAATCGTATTTGTCTATGGCAAAAATGCGTGTGTTAAAACCACAATTGGACGCTATCAAAGAAAAAGTAGGCGAAGACAACCCAATGTTGTTGCAACAAGAGCAAATGAAATTATACAAACAAGCGGGTGTAAATCCACTTGGCGGTTGTTTGCCTTTGTTATTGCAAATGCCATTTACCTTAGCTTTCTTCTTCTTCTTCCCGAACTTGTACGAACTAAGAGGTGAGAGCTTCCTTTGGATGAAAGATTTATCAACATACGATACATTCTTTTCTTTCAGTCCGATAATGGGTATTGGTCACGTTTCACTAATGTGTGTGTTGATGACATTGGTTACATTGTTGACAACTTGGTACAATAACGTAACATCAGGAGCGACATCAGGAATGGCAAGCCAAATGAAATACATTGGTTACATCATGCCATTATTGTTCTTTTTTATGTTGAATAGTTTCCCTGCTGGATTGAATTACTATTACTTCTTAGGTGCTGTATTCACATTCTTAACGCAATTTATCATCCGTCAATCAATCGATGATGACAAAATCTTAGCCAAATTAGAAGAGAACAAGAAAAATCCAAAAGTGCAAAAGAAATCATCTTTCCAAGCAAAAATGGAAGAAATGATGAGACAGCAACAAGCAGCACAACACAATAAAAACAAATAATCTCTACAAATAATCTCTACCGAGATTATACATAAAACAAAACACCCGATTAGTGAATAACTAATCGGGTGTTTTGTTTTATTTTACATCGTCATTCCGACGACAGGAGGAATCTAAAAATTATGCTTAAAAATTACTAATATTAATTCAAGTCAAACTTATAACCTACGCCTTTTACAGTAGAAACGTATGTTTCGCCAATTTTCTCACGAAGCTTACGGATATGCACGTCGATCGTACGGTTCGTAACCACTACAGAATCTTCCCAAATAGCTTTCAAAATTTGTTCGCGTGTGTAGACTTTGTTCGGTTTGGAAGCTAACAAGTATAGCAATTCAAACTCCTTACGAGCTAAAATAATTTTTTCTTCACCACGATAAACGATGAATTCATCACGATCTATTACCAAGTCCGCGATTGTAACTTTATCCGAAGGCGCTTCCACGATCTCTTGACTTGTTCTACGCAATATAGCATTGATACGTGACATCAATGCACGTGGTTTGATAGGTTTCGCGATATAATCATCAGCTCCCACGTGAAACCCAGCGATTTCGGAGTATTCCTCGCTACGCGCTGTCAGAAATACCATAAATGTATGTTTGAATTCGGGCATAGCACGCATCACACGACACGCTTCAATACCGTCCATCACAGGCATCATGACATCTAAAATAATTAAATCAGGATTTACTTCTTTGGCTTTCTCTATTGCAAGTCTTCCATTGGTAGCGGTGTATACCTGGTAACCTTCTCGTGTTAAGTTGTAGGAAATGAGATCTAAAATATCCTGCTCATCATCTACCACAAGTATTTTTTGCTTGACACTCATAGCTTGTTTTTTTGCTAAAATATGTACTTAATGGTAAGATAAAGTTAATCAAATATTATGAAATTGTTAAGCCCTAAAATAGACTTAACAATTTCATAAATGTTTTATTTTGTAAGAATGGTTTTGAGTAAGTCTTCCAACTCTTTACTGCGCAAGTTTTTAGCCAAAATTTTGCCGTCAGGATCCAATACCACTGAGCTAGGGATCGCTTTAATGCGGTAATCGATAATCAAGTCCGAAGACCAAGCTTTCAAATCGGAGATATTGGTCCATGTTAACTTATCCTCTTCGATAGCACGCATCCAAGAACCAGGATTGTTATCTAAAGAAACGCCCAATATCTCAAAGCCTTTGTTTTTGTAATCGTTGTAAATACGTACCAAATTTGGATTTTCTTTGCGACATGGCACACACCACGAAGCCCAGAAATCTACCAACACATATTTACCGCGGTAATCCGAAAGCTTCACCGTCTTGTTATTTGGTGTGTAAGCTTCAAACTCTGGCGCAGGTTGTCCAAGAGCCAATCTTTTCAATTTTTCAATTTCCTCACGGAATTGATTGACAATGGCGTTATCTTCAAACTGTGTCTTAATTTTGTCCGAATAAGCTATCAATTCTGATTCAGCCAATTCAGGATCCAAGGTGCTCATTGCAAAAAATCCAGCCAAATCATTTTGCTTTTCAGCAAAAGAAACCGCTTCTTTCGTATAGAAACGCATGCTATTACGGTATTCAGCTAAATATTCCGAGCGCAGAATGTCAATTTCAGCTTCTGATTTATCAGCAATACGCTTTGTAAAATCAGATTGCAAGGAATCTTCTACGAATTCTTTACGCGCCTTGATGGGCGCAAATTGCTTCAATGCTGTAGACAAATCTGACCCCTGCACATCATAAGCTTCAGGATTCTGTAAGTCAGCATTGAACACGACTTTTTCGCCTGGAGTGAGAATAATTGGGTATTTATTATTACCAATTATAACAGACATCAGACGCGATTGCGTAGCTGGTCGTTCAAATTGGAATTTATTAAGATCCGAAAGAAAGACAGAATCCAACTTACGATCACCTTCATAAAAAGCTACCACTTTCACGTTTCCAGGATTTTTAATTTCTCCCGAAATTGAAATTGTGTCTTTGTTCGAACATCCAATCACACTTAAAAATACCGCACCCGCCAAAAAAGATTGTAGCTTTCTCATAGTATCTGTTTTAATAGTTTATTTTGTCAAAAAATCCTTTGCACGCGCAATTGCTTTGTCCAAACCACTTGCATCTTTACCACCTGCTGTCGCGAAGAATGGCTGACCGCCGCCGCCGCCTTGGATATCTTTCGCTAAATCACGAATAATTGCACCTGCATTTAATCCATTTTCTTTCACTAAATCTTCCGACACAACCACCGTTAAACTTGGTTTACCATCAAATTCAGCACCCAAGACTAGGAATAAATTATTCAAAGCACCTTTTAATGCGTAAGCTAACGTTTTTACCGCATCCGCATTGGGTAAATCAACTCTAGAAGCCAAGAAATTCACGCCATCGATAGTTTCGAATTTAGCTTCCAAATCTTTCTTCATTGAAAGTGATTTCTCACGAATAGTATTTTCGATTTCTTTCTTCAACGCTCCATTTTCTTCCACAATTTTAGAAACTGCAGAAATGAAATCTTTCGGATTATTTAATATCTCACGCATATTTTGCGCCAACTCAAAATGCTCACGAATCACCGCAGCAGCTTTTGTACCCGTGATCGCTTCGATACGACGTACACCTGCCGCAACAGCCGACTCCGACACAATCTTGAAGAATCCAATTTGTCCAGTTGCTTTCACGTGCGTACCACCACAAAGCTCTTTTGAAAATTTATCTTCAAAAGTAATGACACGAACGAAATCACCATATTTTTCACCGAATAATGCCGTTACACCAGAATCGATCGCTTTTTGATATGGAACTTGACGCTCTTCTTTTAACGCAATATTCTCACGAATTTTTGCATTTACAATATCTTCAACTGCTTTGATTTCGTCATATGTCATTTTTGAAAAATGCGAAATATCAAAACGTAATACATCAGGATTAACCAATGAACCTTTTTGATTCACGTGATCACCCAAAACTTGTTTCAAAGCTGCATGCAACAAGTGCGTCGCAGAGTGGTTAGATTCTGTATCCAAACGCTTAGAAACATCTACTTTAGCTTCAAAAGAACCTTCCAAAGAAGACGGCAATTGATTCACGAAGTGAACGAAAAGACCATTTTCTTTCTTTGTATCTGTTATAAATACTTTCTCACCAGATTCTGACACTAAAACTCCCGAATCCCCTACTTGACCACCACCTTCAGCATAGAAAGGCGTAACCGATAACACCAACTGGTATTGGTCTTTACCTTTTGCTGAAACTTTACGGTATTTTACGATTTCTGTAGTAGCAGTTAAAGTGTCATAACCCACAAATTCGGTATCGTCACTATCATTAACAATTACCCAATCGCCAGTATCAATAGCTGTAGCTGCTCTTGATCGATCTTTTTGGGCTTGTAAAGCTTTATCGAAAGCTTTCATATCAACTGTCAACCCCTTTTCACGAGCTAATAAATCTGTCAAGTCGATAGGGAAACCGTACGTATCAAACAATTCGAAAGCAAAATCACCATCAATTATTTGATTTCCCTCTGCGTAGTTTTCAAATCGTTGAATACCTGTTGTCAAAGTACGTAAGAATGAAACTTCTTCTTCTAAAATTACTTTCTCCACGAAATCTTGCTGTGCATACAACTCATCAAATACCCCTTTGAATTGCTCAGCTAATACAGGAACTAATTCGTGGAAAAACGGATTTTTGAAATTCAAGAATGTATACGCATAACGAACCGCACGACGTAAAATACGACGGATTACGTAACCTGCTTTATTGTTTGAAGGTAATTGACCGTCAGCAATAGCGAAACTCACCGCACGTATATGATCTGAAATCACACGCATAGCGATATCCGTTTTCTCGTCAGCTCCGTATTTAATGCCCGATTTTTCCGAGATAAATGAAATCAAAGGTTGAAATACATCGGTATCGTAGTTGGATGTTTTGCCTTGAATACAACGCACCAAACGCTCAAAGCCCATCCCCGTATCCACATGTTTATTTGGTAAAGATTCTAAACTTCCGTTTTTCAAGCGGTTGAACTGCATAAATACTAAGTTCCAAATCTCAATCACTTGAGGATGGTCCGCATTTACCAAATCTTGACCTTTTACTTGTGCGCGCTCTTCTGTTGAACGCATATCAAAATGGATTTCAGAACAAGGTCCACAGGGTCCTTGGTCACCCATTTCCCAAAAGTTATCCTTTTTATTTCCTAATAAGATTCTGTCTTCAGCTATAAGTGACTTCCAAAATTCATAAGCTTCCGTATCACGCTCCAAATTCTCAGAAGCATCACCTTCAAAAATCGTTACATACAAACGGTCTTTGTCCAATTTATAGACTTCTGTCAATAATTCCCAAGCCCATTCTATAGCTTCTTTTTTGAAGTAATCGCCAAATGACCAGTTCCCCAACATTTCGAATAAGGTATGGTGATACGTATCAATCCCCACTTCTTCCAAGTCATTGTGCTTTCCAGATACGCGCAAACAACGTTGTGTATCGGCTACTCTCGGATATTTAACAGCTGCTTCTCCTAAGAACAATTCTTTGAATTGGTTCATTCCGGCATTTGTAAACATCAAAGTAGGGTCATTTTTGACTACCACAGGAGCCGATGGTACGATATGGTGTGATTTGCTTTGAAAAAAATCCAAAAACGCTGCGCGTATTTCTCTACTGGTCATGAAATTATACTTTTTTAAAGTCGCAAATTTACTCAAAATAGCTGGCTAATACAATCATATTCCAGTTTTGTTAAGCTTTTTAATTTGTACTAAATAACAACAACAATCATTTTTAAAAGCTGCAATACATCATCTTTTTATTGAATAATGTTTAGTAATTTTAGGCTATTACTTACAGCGACCCCAAGATTATATGAGAAAAAAGATTTTAGTACCTACAGATTTTTCAGCCAACGCCTTGTCTGCAGCACGTTATGCGTGCCAAGTTGCAGCGCAAAACAATTACGACATTCTATTATTTCATTGTTATACAACCAGCACAGTGGATACCGCAGATTCGCAAATTAAAGAATTAAAGTCTTCATTATTGCAGGAAAATTCTGCTTTGCAAATTGAAACCGAATGTGTCTCCCGCTTGCTGACAGATGTATTACCAGAATATGCAGTTGCACCCACGTTTGTATTAATCGTATTGGGTACGACAGGTGCGGGTAAGGGAAAATCAGTTATCTGGGGAAGTAACACTTCCTTTATCACGAGTAAAGCTAAAATTCCGGTCATTGCGATTCCTACCGCAACAGAAAAATTTTCAACTGATAAAGCAGCTATATTAACAAATTTCAAAGCAGAGGAAATCGAAACGCTTAATGCGTATATAAACGATGTATCTCCGATAAAGCATTTGGACATTATTCACATCTTCAAAGACAATAAAAAGGCGGCTGAAGTGCAACAAGATTTGGAAGATTGGACTTTTAACATCAAACAATTGAGTGGCATAGAGTCTATCAACATTATTGCACAACCTATTCAGCACAACTATGAAGAATTGGATACAATTCCTGAAGTAATTAATCATATTATCACCACAAATAATTACGATTCAATTCTGGTGACTAAAACTCGAAAATCATTTTTTGAAAGAATAATAAATACTTCTGTCTCGCGCCAGATCACATTGACTTTACAAAAACCAACATTCTTTGATAATATTTAATACAAAGCATATGAGCAATAAAATTTTAATACCTGTTGATTATTCTATACATTCTGACAAAGCCGTAGAATATGCAGTAGAATTAGCTGAAAAGAACAATTTTCAAATTGATTTATTACACGTTTTCACAGATCACAGTAATATATACCATAATGCTTTACAAGATCCTAGCTTAGTAGATCCTCGTGTACCAGAAGCTAAACAAAAAATGGCACAATTGATCGAAAGCCAAAAAAGTGAAACACAAGAAATTTCATTTCAATCACTATATGCTGATGGTAACCTTTACGATGAAGTACGAAGATTAGCAGTTCAAGAACAATACAGTGCCATAATAATGGGTACAAAAGGGGCTTTTGGTTTAGATGCTTTGCTTACTGGTTCCAATATGTTTGATGTATTTTTAAACACAAAAGTTCCCGTATTAGCAGTTCCCTATAGTGAAAAGAAATACAAAGTAGAAAAAGTAGGTCTGTTATGTAATTTCAAATATGGTGAGATAGATGTTTTGAAGCAGGCTGTAAAAGTTTACGGTACAGATTTCGAATTGGTATTAATCCATGTCAATACTTCGGATGAGTCCATTCATAATATTGATAAAAGCTTTGATGTGTTTATTGATAAGATTATCGAAGAAACAGGTATTGAAGATATCTCCTATGTAATCAAAGCACAAACTTTCTTTGTACAATACAAAGAAGATATTTCTTCAGCAATTAATACAGTGATATCGGATGAATTATTAGATGTACTATTAGTTACAAAAAGTAAAAAATCTTTTTTACGAAAGATTATCGAGGAAAATATTGTTAAAAAAATGGCTTACGACATTAAAATACCAAAGTTCTTTGCTAGAAGATCAGAAATTTAAAACCAAATATTTGTAGATAAATAATTACATAAATCTTAAAACAATGAATCTTTTTGGAAGCATTGTTTTAAGATTTATTTTTTGGCAACATAATTGTCTTACAGGAAGAAAAAGATATATTATGATTAACAACTACAAAAAAATCTCTCTTGCATTAGCAGCTGGACTATTTTCGACCGTTGCTTTTGCACAAGTTTCACATTCTACAATCGATGGAACTACACCTTTTGCTCCGAGTTCAGATTATAAAACATGGTCAATTGGATTGAATGCCGGTGTTTTAAATCAATCTAATATATTCGGGTTTAACCGTGCTGGTTTTGATAAGCTAAACCACAATTTAGGATACAGTGCTTATATTAAAAAGCATATCTCTCCATCATTTGGTTTGAAAGCTCAATATTTAGGTGGTAAAATCGGTGGTGCTAACGAGACAGCAGGTGCTGCAATTTCTGAATTTGAAACTAATACACCTTGGTCAGCAGCATTATCCGCAGAATGGACGTTAGCGAATACAAACTGGAGATTCGTAAATAGCATTATTAAACCTTATTTCTCAGTTGGTGTAGGTGCGTTGAATTTTGAGACCACTACTACTGCAGCTGGTTCTAACACAGCTAGCGCACAAACAAAATTATATGTACCAGTAGACGCAGGTTTGAAATTCGCTATCGCTAAAGGTGTTAACTTAGATTTAGGTTACCAACTAAACTGGGCTAATCAAGATTTCGACGGTATCGCTGGAGGTCAATACAAAAATGACTTATTCTCTTATGCACACGCAGGTTTAGAGTTTGCTATCGGTGGATCAGGAAAACCTTTCTTAGGCAATAGCAATCCAGCAGCAACATTAGCAGCTGATGTGAACAAAAAATACGATGAAATCAAAGCAGAACGCGACGCTTTAATTGCTTCAAACAACGAGTTAAAAGGCCAAATCCAACAAATCAATGATGGTCTAAAAGATGACGATGGTGATGGTGTTCCTAACAAATTTGACAAATGTCCTAATACGCCTTCTGGTGTACAGGTAGATGGTGCTGGATGTCCAATTACAGTTAAAAACGAGACTAAAATTATCGAAAAAATCGTTGTAACTGAAGAAGATAAAAAAGTAGTAGATGAAGCCATCAAAAACTTAGAATTCGAAACTGGTAAATCAACAATTCGTTCGACTTCATATGCTTCATTAGACAGAGTTGCTGCAATTTTAATTGAGAAAAACTTTAGCTTAAAATTAGCTGGACACACAGACAACACAGGTTCTTTACAAACAAACTTACGTTTGTCAAAAGAGCGTGCTGAAGCAGTTAAAGCTTATTTAGTATCTAAAGGTGCTAACGCTTCACGTATCGAAGCTACAGGTTACGGTCCAAACCAACCTATCGCTTCTAATAATACGGCTGAAGGACGTCAACAAAATCGTCGTGTAGAGTTTACATTGTTTTAATAAAAATTACACATTAAATTATTTAAAACGGCTTTGATTAATCTCAAAGCCGTTTTTTTTATGCTACCAATTGTAAGTTTTAAACTACATCATTGAATATGAAATTCCCAAGAAAAATCACAAAACAAATTGATTAACAAAAACTTAATAAACAAAACCAATTGAATTTATTTTAAAATAAATATCGAATCTCATTAAAATCAAGAAGTAATATTTATATTTGCAACACAATATTGTATAAAACAATTTTATATTGCTTTTGTTTATGGTTAAAATGTACTCTATTATGAAAATGAATAATTTTATTAAGACGTCTGGATTATTACTCGGACTATTAGCGACATCAAGCATTTACGCTCAAGATGCTATTTATGACAGTTCTCTACCTAGCTCTACGTATAGAACATGGTCATTCGGTTTGAACGGTGGTTTGTTAAGCCAAGAAAGCAAATTTGGATTTAATGAAGGCAATTTAGAGTTAGGCTATAGTGCTTATATTAAAAAGCACTTATCACCAAATTTCGGATTTAAACTCCAGTATTTAGGTGGTAAGATTCGCGAAGAATCTAATTCAACTACGCAATTTGAAACTAAATTACCTTGGTCATTTGCATTCTCAGGGGAATATGTGTCAAATTTATTCAATTCAAAAGTAGTAAGACCATATGTTGCAGCAGGAATTGGTTATTTAAACGCTAACAGAAGTTCAGGCTCCTCTGAAGTGGATGTAAAAAGAGTTTTTGTACCTGCTGACCTAGGTTTAAAATTTGTTATCGGAAAAGGTGTTAACTTAGATTTAGGCTATCAGTTCAACTGGACTAACGATTATTTCGATGGCAAACAAGTCAATACATTCCCTTATGATCTATTCTCTTATCTCCACACGGGATTAGAATTTGCACTAGGTTCAAAAGAAAAGCCATTTATTCAAAATACTAAACGCAACAATTCAGCAGATCTATTAGCACAAAAATATGATGAGTTAAAAGCTGCTCAAGATGCTATTTTGAAATCTAATCAGGAAGTTAAAGATCAATTAGGCAACTTAGTTAATGGCTTAAAGGATGATGATAATGACGGTGTAGCTAATGTATATGACAAATGTCCAAATACACCTGTAGGTACAAAAGTAGATGGTTCAGGTTGTCCTCTTCCAGAATTAAAATTACCAGAAAGCGAAAAACAAGTAATTATTGAGGCTGTCCGAAATTTAGAATTCGATTTCAACCAAGCTACTATCCGTTCTTCATCTAATAGTTATTTAAACAAAGTAGCTGATTTAATGAAAGACAAAGGATATAATCTAAAATTAGATGGATATACTGATAACATTGGCAGCGCTGCTGTAAACCAAAAGTTATCTAAAGATCGTGCTGATGCAGTTAAAGCTTACTTAGTTTCAAAAGGAGTAAGTTCAAATAAAATTGAGACTGCAGGACATGGCGCTAAATTCCCTATTAGTTCGAATAGTACGGAAGAAGGTCGTCAACAAAATCGCCGCGTAGAATTTTCACTATATTAATTCTCAGGATTGTTAAAGGTTAAAGGGGAACTGGCGAGTTCCCCTTTATATTTACACAAAAGCACTAAAGCCTGTAATACTTCTTCCTACTATTAAAGAATTGATTTCTTTTGTGCCTTCGTAAGAATATATTGCTTCAGCATCGGCTAAAAATCTAGCTACATTATATTCTAGTAAAATTCCATTTCCTCCCATCACTTCTCGTGCACGCGATACAATATCTCGAGTCCGCAACGTGCAGAATACTTTTGCTAAAGATGCATGTTCATCTTTCAATTTACCTTCATCTTGTAATTCCGACAATCTATAGGTAAGTGTTTGCATTGCCGTGAGGTTAGATAGCATTTCTACCAAATGATTTTGTATTAATTGGAAAGAGGCGATAGGTTTTCCAAACTGTTCACGCTTCAGCGTATATTCCAAGGCGTTTTCATAGGCTCCACGCGCACAACCAACCGCCATCCAAGCTACACCAGCTCGAGTCATCTGCAATACTTTTGCTGTATCTTTAAACGAATTTGCATTTGGCAATCTATCGGATTCAGAGATTATACAATTTGTCAATGTAATCAAGCCATTTTGTACAATACGCAAAGCCATCTTTCCTTTTATCTTCTCCACGGCAAATCCTGGATTTTCTTTCCGAACAATAAAACCTTTGACTTGATTGTCATCTACATCTCGAGCCCAAATAATGGTTATATCCGAAAATGTTGAATTACCTATCCATTTTTTCTGTCCATTCAGCACCCAACCTTCTGCAGTTTTCTTACAAGTAGTCGTCAAACCACCAGCCGTAGCTGATCCAACTTCAGGCTCCGTCAACCCAAAAGCACCTATTTTTTTCAATTGTTGCATCTGTGGCAACCATTCTTGTTTTTGCTCTTCAGAACCGCACATATATATAGATCCCATCGCCAAGCCACTTTGAACACCCAAAAATGTGGCAATCGAAGGATCAATGCGTCCAAATTCTGCAGCAATAATTCCATCCATTAATGAAGTTCCACCTGCACAGCCATAGCCTTCATATACGTACCCGCAGACATTCAGCTCAGCCAATTTTGGAATTATTTCAAAAGGGAATTCATCATGCAACCAGTATTTATTGACCAAAGGCTTTATTTCTGCTTCCAAAAAAGCCCTCACTTTCAACTGCAATTCTCTATCCGCAGGAGACAACTTTGCTTCTACAGCATAAAAATCTGCATCAATGGGCGGTGGATCTTTTTTCTTCTTTTGTGAAGTAAGCATTTTCATTGCCATTTGTAGTTGCCGCTCATCCATTTTGGATACCGAATTTATTACCGCAGCTAAATCAACTTTTTGGGATAATATTTCAAGTTGTGCCAAATCCACTGATTTAAACAACTTTATCAACTTTTGAATCTTCTCAAACATAATATCTCCTTTTGTGTATGATCTTTTTTTATTAAAATAACTTTTTATTGTTGCATTTCAAGAAATGTATACTATATTTGCATCCGAAATAACACGAAAATCATTTTTAATAACTGATAATCAGCTTGTTATATTAAAAATAAAAAAAGTTTTATTTTTTGGGTTACCTTTCATGGTTACCCGTATTAATAGGTATAGTAAACGAAATTGTTTCAATTAAAATAGAAAATTAAAAGATGAAAAATTTATTCGCATTCGGATTTTTAGCATTAGCTTTAACTGTAGTTTCATGTAACAACACTACAAAAACTGAAGAAACTGCTGATTCTTTAACTAACGTTATCGATTCTACAGCTACAGCTTTAACTGATTCTATCAACGCTACAGCTGATTCAGCTACTGCAGTTGTTGATTCTATCGCTGATTCAGTTGCTAACGCTCAATAATTCCGATAAGAGTTAAAATACTCCAAAAAGCTCGTGTTCTGATGACACGGGCTTTTTTGTTTATATAAATCCCCGAATAAACGTAATATTTCTTATTTTTGAGGCTAACTTAATTAGTCCTTCTGACTTGTATTATTTTAACTTATGACATTATCATCGCTTACAGCCGTCACTCCAGTAGACGGAAGATATTACAATGCTACAAAAGAATTATCTGACTATTTCTCAGAATTTGCACTTATCAAATACCGCGTTTTAGTCGAAGTAGAATACTTTATAGCCTTAGCTGAATCCGGAATACCACAATTAACACATTTTGATGGTTCTTTAAATGATAAATTGAGAAATATTTATCAGAACTTTTCAATCGAAGATGCGCAATGGATCAAAGACACGGAGAAAGTAACCAACCACGATGTGAAAGCCGTAGAATATTTTTTGAAAAATGAATTTGAGAAATTAGGCTTACACGATTCTTTAGAATTCATCCACTTCGGTTTAACTTCTCAAGATATCAATAATACAGCTATTCCATATTCTTGGAAAGAAGCAATCAACAATGTTTACCTTCCAACGATTACAGAATTAGTAAATGAATTGAAGGGGTTATCTGACGAATGGAAAGATATTTCGATGTTGGCTCGTACGCATGGACAACCGGCTTCTCCTACTCGCTTGGGTAAAGAAATCAAGGTTTTCATTGAGCGTATCGAAAAACAAGTTAACACGTTGACAGCTGTTCCATATTCTGCAAAATTTGGTGGTGCTACAGGTAATTTTAATGCACATCATGTGGCCTATCCACAATTGGATTGGGTTGCTTTTGGAAATAAATTTGTTAATGAACAATTAGGTCTTGATCGTTCGCAAACAACAACACAAATTGAACATTACGATAATTTTGCGGCAAGCTGCGACGCATTAAAACGTATCAACAATATCGTTATCGACCTTTGTCGAGATATTTGGACGTATATTTCGATGGATTACTTTAAGCAAAAAATCACAACTGGACAAATTGGTTCTTCTGCAATGCCACACAAAGTAAATCCTATTGATTTCGAAAATGCGGAAGGAAACTTGGGTATTGCTAATGCTATTTTAGAACATTTAGCTGCTAAGTTGCCTATTTCAAGGTTACAACGTGATTTAACTGATTCTACGGTATTACGTAACGTTGGTGTTCCATTTGCACATACGTTGATTGCGTTCAAATCGACTTTGCGTGGTCTACGTAAATTAATTTTAAATGCAGACGCTTTCCAAAAAGATCTAGAAAACAATTGGGCTGTAGTAGCAGAAGCTATCCAAACGATTCTACGCCGAGAAGGTTATCCAAAACCATACGAAGCATTGAAAGATTTGACACGCACAAATGCACATGTGACGCAAGAAACAATTGCAGTTTTCGTAGAAGGTCTAAATGTATCTGAAGATGTAAAAGCTGAAATCAAAAATATAACACCTTCAAATTACACCGGTGTAGCTTTGTAAGCTTTTACGATTCAATGACGTGGATCATTTTTCAATCTACTATATTTGAATAATTTTTTAATAATTATGGCAACAATTAACGTATATACAGAATCTACCCCAAATCCTTCTACAATGAAGTTTTTGGTGAATAAACTTTTAATCAATGGAAGTGTAGATTTTCCAGATAGAGAAAAAGCACAAGAGTCTCCTTTTGCGCGCGAATTATTCAAATTCAACTTTGTTAATGGTGTTTTCTTTGCTTCTAATTTTGTGACGATTACAAAAACGGATGACGCAGACTGGAGTGATATCGAAGCACTATTGAAAGAATTTGTGAAAGGTGCCGTTGAATCAGAATTGAAAATCCAAGAGGTTGCAAAAGATGAAGATGTAACTTTTGAAGGTACGGATACAGAAATTAAAATTCAACAAGTATTACACGATTATGTAAGACCTGCTGTAGAACAAGATGGTGGTGCTATTGCCTACAAATCTTTCGAAAATGGCACAGTAACTGTCGAATTAAGAGGTTCATGTAGTGGCTGTCCTTCTTCGACTATTACGTTGAAATCCGGAATTGAAGGTTTATTGAAACGTATGGTTCCTGAGGTTGAAGAAGTCGTAGCAGAAGCTATGTAATCGGAATCCAAGATATTATATTCGTAAGAAGGCTTAGTAAAACTTTACTAGGCCTTTTTTATGTAGTTATCCAATCCATTGATTAACTTTAATAAATTATCCACTCTGCATGAAATATATAGGCTTACTCATCACAATTATTCTTTTTATACGCTGTACAACGAATATTGAAGTTGATCTAATTGTACACAATGCAAAAGTATATACAGTTGATTCTACTTTTACAATTCGAGAAGCATTTGCCGTAAAAAATGGTATTTTCATCGATATTGGTACGAGTAAACAAATATTAGCACGATATAAAGCCAAAGAAATTATTGACGCACAGCAAAAACCGATTTACCCAGGATTTTATGATGGTCATGCACATACATTTATGTTGGCCGATTACTTGCAACAAGTAGATTTGGTTGGATGCAAATCCATAGATGAACTTATTTCAAAAGTGCAAGAGTATAGAAAAAAGAACCCTGAAACAAAATGGATATTAGGTGGTGGATGGGATCAAAACCTCTGGCCTGACAATGCATATCCGCACCGCGATACATTAGATAAATATTTCCCTGATATTCCTGTATTCTTACATCGCATCGATTACCATGCAGCTATTGCTAATTCAGAAGCCTTGCGTATTGCACAAATAGACACTGTAATTAATGTAGAAGGCGGAAAAATAGATGTTGATTCTGCTCAACGTATTACAGGTGTTTTGATAGATAATGCGATGGCACTTGTGACAAAATATATTCCTGCCGGAAATGAATTAAATATTCTTCAAAAACTTAGACAAGCGCAGGATTCTTTGTTTTCTGTGGGATTAACATCAGTCGTGGATGCGGGATTAGATACCGAACAATTGGAATTGCTAAAGAAATTTTACGAACAAGATTCTTTGAAAATTCGCAATTATGCAATGCTATTTGCCGAACCACATAATATTTCAAAATACATCAATGAAGGAATCTATGAGTCCGATAGACTAAACATCAAAGCGATAAAACTAATGGCTGATGGCGCATTGGGATCGCGAGGTGCCTGCCTTTTGGATAATTACAGTGATGATAGCACAAAAGGTTTTCTGCTACACTCTCAAGCAGAATTCGAAGAATCTTTAGCCCTCTTAGCCAACTCACCTTTTCAAGTAGCGATTCATGCGATTGGTGACTCGACAAATAGAATGCTGTTGGATATTTATGGTGCACTGAATGTGAAAAGCAAAAGATGGCGTATCGAACATGCTCAAGTCGTACATCCTTTAGATTTTATCAAATTCAAAACGTTTAATATTATTCCATCTATTCAACCTACACATGCAACTTCTGACATGGGTTGGATCAATGATAGACTCGGTGCAGAAAGAGCTAAAGGAGCGTACGCTTATAAAAAATTAGTAGAAGCGTACGGCAAAGTAATTATAGGCACCGATTTCCCTATTGAGCACTTCAATCCATTATACAGTTTTCACGCAGCTGTAACGCGTCAAAATGCATTGGGCTTACCTAAAGAGGGTTTTCAAATTGACCAAGCACTTTCACGAGAAGAAGCGCTTCGCGGAATGACTATCTGGGCTGCATTTGGTGCTTTGCAAGAGAAGAAACGTGGTTCTATTGAAAAAGGAAAAGATGCAGATTTTGTAATGCTAGAAGATGATATTATGACTGCAGAAAACAATAAATTGAGAAATATCAAAACCCTTCGAACGGTGATCGCTGGAGAATCGGTTTACATAAAACCCTAACAAAAAATGGAGCTCCTAAGCTCCATTTTTTTTATTGCATATCGAATAAATGTTTTTCCGCATGGTATGAAGAACGAACCAAAGGACCCGATTCTACATATTTAAAGCCCATTTCCAAACCTATTTGTTTGTATTTATCAAATTGTGCAGGCGTAATCCAATCAATCACCGGATGATGCGCTTTCGTCGGTTGAAGATATTGACCTAAAGTCAAAATATGCACACCAACGTTATACAAATCTTGCATCGCTTCGATTACATCTTCTTCCGTCTCTCCTAGCCCCAACATAATGCCAGATTTCGTACGTAGACCAGCCTCGGAGATACGACGAAGACATTCTAAAGAACGATCATATTTCGCTTGTATACGTACTTCTCTTGTTAAACGACGAACAGTTTCTAAATTGTGTGAAACTACCTCAGGACGCACAGCAATTACGCGCTCCAAATTCTCCCATTGTCCTTTAAAATCAGGAATCAACGTTTCTAGTGTCGTTTCAGGACTTTCACGACGAATAGCATTAATAGTTTCTGCCCAAATCGTAGAACCACCATCTTTTAAATCATCACGATCCACTGAAGTAATTACACAATGCTTTACCTGCATCAACTTCACGGAATTCGCTACACGATTTGGCTCATCCGTATCCACAGCCAATGGTCGACCTGTTGCTACCGCACAGAATGAACATGATCGTGTACAGATATTCCCCAAAATCATAAATGTAGCCGTTCCTGCTCCCCAACATTCACCCATGTTAGGACAATTGCCACTCTCACAAATCGTATGTAATTTATGCTCGTCTACTAAATTACGAACATGACGATACTCTTTTCCTACAGGAAGCTTTACACGCAACCAATCAGGCTTGCGCTGTGTCTGTTGGACAGGTATAACGGGTAGTTCTATCATAACACAAATGTAAGCAAACTTTGCAAAATCTATAAATGATAATTTATTACTGCAATCATCAATTTGTAATATTCGAAACCACTCCACAAAAAAAGCTTTCCAAAAATTGGAAAGCTTTTAAATAATAAAAATAATTTACCTAAGTAGTGGTATTAAAATTCAAATCCTACACCAAACGATAATACTCTGTTCTTAACATCATTTGATGGAAACTTGTCTCCAGCAATATTAGTAAGACCTAATCCATAATTAGCGTTAATCAAGAAACCACCTGGCAATTTCACTCCAGCAGTAATATTAGCACCAAAATCAACCCCTTTCAATGTTTCATCCTTACCGAACTTAAATTCATTCAAAGTAGTTGATGAAGCATCTCCATTTCCTGATATAGCATTTAACTTATTTTTTCCGCTCACACCAAAACCCACATATGGACCAGCACCTAATTGTAATTCAGCAGCGCCTACAGGCAATTTACCTACAAAATTAACTGGAACTTCAATCCACATTGTATTTTGATTTAACTCGTATGTAGTACCGTTGAATTTATATTCAGCAAATTTTGCTCCTTTACCTTGCAATGAAATTCCTGGTTGTATTGCAAAGTTTTGGTTAATGTTTGCATTCAAATAACCAGTGATATAAAAATTCAATGCAGACTTTGTATCAGACAAATCATCCGAACTTCCATAGCTATATGATGGAAGAGTAACACCTGCTTTTAATCCGTAACCAGTTTGAGCTTGTGCTCCTGCTGCCATTAATAATGCCGCACCTAGAGATAGTAAAACTTTTTTCATGCCTTAATATATTTAATTTAAATTATGCTGTTACCCTGAATCCCAAATGAGTAACATATCCCAAAGGCATTTGCAAATTTGATACCAAAAATTAAAGCCTAGATATTTATGTTTTATTTGAATTTATTTTTGGCAATTACAAAATTAAGAGTTACTTTTGCACACCCAGTAAGGGAAAAGGGTCGGATGGCCGAGTGGCTAGGCAGAGGTCTGCAAAACCTCCTACAGCGGTTCGAATCCGCTTCCGACCTCGTTTAAAACGTAATATAAAATATTAAATACAATGGGAGTTACACGTTTAAAAAGAAAAGATAGAAGAAACAAAACTGTTTCACGTGTTGAAGTTCAGTTTTTGAAATTAGGCCGTAACATTGAACTAGGTTCTCGTTCACAAATGCCTAAAAAAAGTCAAATCGTTAAAAACGATGAAATCTTAAACAAATTAGCTGCTGACGCTAAATAGTTTTATTTCATTTCTATGATATAAAAAAGGTTTACATTCACTTGTAAACCTTTTTTATTGTTGTCAAAATTAATCAAACAAAGAAAATCCCATATCGAATGATATGGGATTTAATATTTCGAAAGAATTTATTAGTCTTGAATAGCAGCAATACCAGGTAATACTTTACCTTCCATGTATTCCAATAGTGCACCACCACCAGTACTTACATAGCTAACATGCTCTGTCATATCAAATTTGGCAACCGCAGCCGCTGAATCACCACCACCGATTAATGAGAATGCGCCTTGCTCTGTCGCTAACACAACAGCATCAGCTACAACTTTAGTTCCTGTAGCAAAAGTGTCGAATTCAAAAACTCCCATAGGGCCATTCCACAGTAATGTTTTCGAAGCTGAGATTACTTCTGCAAAATGCTTTGCAGATTCCGCACCGATATCTAGGCCTTCTAATCCAGCAGGAATTTGGTCATTAGGACCATCGTAAACATTTGCATCATTTGAAAATGCATCCGCAATTTGTGCATCTGTAGGCAATACCAAATTAACGCCTTTCGCTTCCGCTTTCTTTACTAACTCATTTGCTAAATCCAATTTATCATTTTCACAAAGTGAATTACCAATCTCGCCACCACGCGCTTTTACAAAAGTATAAGCCATACCGCCACCAATGATTAAGTTGTCCACTTTATCTAATAGTGCTTCGATTAATTGGATCTTATCAGAAACTTTAGCACCCCCCATAATAGCTGTGAATGGACGCTCAGGATTGTTTAATACTTTTTCTGCATTCTTTAATTCAGACTCTATTAAGTAGCCAAAGTATTTTGCATCGCCAAAAAATTGTGCAACAATAGCAGTAGAGGCGTGAGCACGGTGAGCTGTACCAAATGCATCATTCACATATACATCGCCCAATTTTGACAATTTCTCTGCAAAATCTTTATCGCCTTTTTCTTCTTCTTTGTAGAAACGTAAATTTTCTAACAATAAAACTTCACCAGCTTTTAAGTTTGCAGCTTTATCGAAAGCTTCTTGTCCTATACAATCATTTGCAAACTGTACATCTACACCTAATACTTTAGATAAATGAGCTACGATATGGCGCAAAGAGTATTTATCCGTAGGTCCATCTTTTGGTCTACCTAAGTGAGACATTAAAATTACAGAACCACCGTCATTTAATATTTTTTTAATAGTCGGGGCTGCACCTTGGATACGGTTATCGTCCGTGATATTGAAATTTTCATCAAAAGGAACGTTAAAGTCCACACGAATTAATGCTTTTTTACCCGAAAAATTAAAGTTGTCAATTGTTTTCATATTCTTTTCCTGTAATCAAGAGGTTTTAGACATATTGTTAAACAATATTTACCCTTGAAATGTATTTTTTTAGTTAAGTTGATTAAAGGTGTAAATATATAAAAAGCAAAGAAATATTTATATCTCTTTGCTTTTTAGTATTTAATAAATTTCTATAGCATAAGGTATTCGAGCTTGAATACCTGTATTTTGCATGATTTTCTGCAGCTCGCCAATATACTTTTGGTATTCGCCAAATTCTTCCCCTATCATATAAGCTTTTATTTTATCTTTTGATGTAGAAAGAATAGATGCAAAAGGTTCTTCTTTCGCAGGATATTCTTTAGTATAATATGAAGTAATTTTACCTTTTGATGCTGCAGCATTAATCGCAGTTTGCAAATTACCAATCTTATCCACTAAGCCTATTTCTAAAGCTTGGTCTCCTGTCCAAACACGCCCTTGTCCAATACTATCGACCTGCGCAACAGTCATATTACGACCTATTGCTACACGATCTATAAAAGTACCATAGATTTTATTGACCTCAACCTGAATAATTGCTTTCTCTTCTTCAGTAAGTGGTTTATCCATACTTCCCATTAGGCTGGCATATTTTCCAGTCTTAACCTCTTCAAATTTGATTCCCAATTTATTATTCAATAAATTTTTAGCATTCGGAATTAATCCAAATACACCAATAGAACCAGTTAGAGTCGATTTTTCAGCAAAGATTGAGTCAGCCGCAGCTGCAATATAATAACCACCTGAAGCAGCATAATCTCCCATAGAAACAACTACAGGTTTAACTTTTTTTATCAATTCCACTTCTCTCCAAATAATGTCTGAAGCTAAGGCTGAGCCTCCACCAGAATTTACACGCAAAACAACTGCCTTTACCTTATCATCTTGGCGTAGCTTGCGCAATTCACGTGAAATTTTATCTCCACCTATCTGACCTACATCCCCTTCTCCATCTACTATATCTCCATAAGCATACAATACAGCAATTTCATCAGTTCCTTTACTATCTGCATTTTTACCGCCATATTTAGTTATAGATACTATAGAAATATCATCCTTTTCTTTAATATCTAGACGCTTTTTGATATCAGTAATAAGCTCATCTTTGTACAATTTGGCATCAATGAATTTATATTTTAATGCATCATCTGCATTACGAATTGCATAAGCATCCGCATATTGACGTAATGAATCTTTACTTATTTTTCTTCCAGCAGACAAATCATCCAAAAATGCTTCATAAATACTATTTAGGTATGAGTTAACTTGAAGTCGATTGGCTTCGCTCATTGAATTGAGCATAAAAGGCTCAACCGCCGACTTGTAAGTACCAACTTTGATCACTTGCATATCCACCCCCAATTTATCCAAAGCATCTTTCATAAACATAGTGCTCGAGCTTAATCCGCGAAAATCTAATGAACCTTGTGGATTTAAATAAATTTTATCAGCCACAGATGCTAAATAATATGCCTTTTGTGAATACCCATCAGAATAAGAAACAATAAATTTATCAGATTTTTTGAAATCAACTAAGGCATCACGAATAGCTTTTAATGTTGCGAAACCTGTTCCAACGGTGGTAGGATTGATAAAAATTCCTTTAATATTTGCGTCTGTTTTAGCAGCTTCAATTTTAGCAAGAATATCATTTAATCCTATTTCATTAGGAGATACTCCAAATGGCAAATCGAGATCAGCGAATGGATTTGATTCTGTTTTTTCAATAATGTTGTAATCCATTGAAAGATATAGCACAGAATTAGCCGGCGCAGGTACATTTGCATCTTTCGATGAACTCGATACCAACACAGCTATTAAAAATATAAAACCAAAGAACAATATCACACCTGTAATCAATACACCTGTAATAGTTGCAAGTACTTGTTTAAAAAAATTCATATGTTAACAGTAATTTAAGTAATAAATTTACAGCAATTAAATCTAAAACAAAGAAAAAATATAACATATGAGTATAGTTAATGAAATTTATATATTGCTGGGTGCAAATTTAGGAGATCCAATTACACAGTTAGGGAAGGCAAGAGAATTATTAAAACAGAAGCTAGGAAATTTAGTCAAAGCATCGTCGGTATATCAATCCGAAGCTTGGGGCGTAGAAGATCAACCCATTTTTTTGAATCAAGTTTTGCTAATAGAAACGGATAAATCAGCGGATGAAAGTCTATTAATCTGTCAAAATATTGAAAATGAATTGGGTCGCATTCGAAAAGAAAAATGGGGCGCCCGGCTGATTGATATAGATATTTTATATTTTAACTCTGAAATCATCGATAAGCCATTGTTAAAGATTCCACATCCCTATATACAAGATCGAAAATTTACACTACAGCCACTTTGCGAGATAGCTAACAGCTACAAACATCCAAAATTAAATCTTACTAATGAACAATTATTATTAATTTGCAAAGATAACCTTGAAGTTGTAAAAATTTAGAGAAATGAGTTTCAAAATTATAAATCTGGACACTATCAAACAGTCCATGATGGGGAATGAAGATCTGATTAAGCAGTTGGTTGATTTGTACATTGTACAATCGCCTACTGATTTCAAAGCCCTAGAAGATGCTATTATTTCGGGCGAACTTGATCTCATTCGACAGCGCGCACACCACATAAAACCCACAATGCAATACATCGGTGCAGAAAATTTATTACAACATTTTCAAATTTTAGAGGCTAAAGCAAAAGAGCGCGTTTCAATTGCTGAAATCGAAGATATATTTCTTCAAATCAAACCTAAGTTCCAGCTTATGTTGGACGAACTTCACAGCCTATCAACTAGCTAACTCATATTAGCCCTTCCATAATAGATTTAAATAAACACTTATAAATCTATTATACTGTTTATCAGAAGCTAACTACAAGCTTAAAGTAATCCTAAAAAGGAGCAAATCTTATGCGATATTTTTAATAAGTTTGTATTGGAATAGAATACATTTACATGGCATATAAGGGCAATTCATTTAAAAATAATACGCAAAATAAAAGTTCGAGGGAATCGAAAAATGCTGCTAAAACATCGAGTCCTAAAAGAGAGCCGATATTAAAGCCTTTCAATACAATAGACTTCTCCGAGGGACAACGTAAAGCACTAAAAATAGCTGGTCTATTTTTAATTCTATGTTCATTCTTATTAGCTGTAGCCTTCACATCTTACTTATTTACTTGGAAAGAGGATCAAAGCTATATCTGTGCAACTAATGGTTCGTGGAGTACACTCTTTGGAACCAATGAAGAATTGGCTGATGTGAGTGTAGAATTACCAGTTGTAGAAAACAAATTGGGTAAATTAGGTGCGTTGCTTGCCAATCAATTTATTTTCGAATGGTTTGGAGTAGCCTCCTTCCTATTCGTTTTTTTAGCATTTGTACTCGGTTACAAATTATTATATCAGAAATCATTACTTCCTATTTGGAAAACTATTCTTTATTCTATCATCGGCATAATTTTCTTGTCAGTTACATTGGGTTTTATTCAAGATTATATTGTTGAAACACCACATATATTAGAAGGTAAATTTGGATATTGGACCAATCAATTGTTGAATGCGCAAATTGGAAAATTTGGCGTTGGAGGTATTATTATATTCGCATATTTGGTGGCTCTGGTCTTGATTTACAATTTAGATCTAAAGTTGGCGATAACTAATTTAGCACCATCGAAGGATGAAGCACAGGATTATGATCTTGTAGAGGAGAAGCCAATTGTTAAATCAAATGCAATTCAGACAGCGCCAAAAGATGAAGAAGATAATGAACAGGAAGACAACATTGACGGTGCAGTAATCGAAGTTTCGAATACCTTGCGAAATATACGTACAGATGCAACAATACCGACTGTCAATGATCGCTATGCACACTTGCATGATCCTGAAAGAGATGAAGATGAAGCTGATTTGGACGAGGAAGAAAACGCGGCAAGCGTAACGTTCGAAACAAAGGCACCAGAAATTAATGCAGAGAATGTCAATTCAATTGATTTATCTGTGAACGCTCCTTTAGTAATCGAGCCTGTGGCTACTGATGAACTTGTCGAAGAAGTTGCCTTGGCTGTAACAGAAGTAAAAGAAGAAAAACAAATTACGGCAAATGATCTTGTAGCTCAATTTGGCGAATATGACCCTAAGCTTGATTTGTCAGGCTACCAATATCCTACTTTGGATTTATTGAAAGAGTATGGAACAGGTAAAATCACAATTAATCAACAAGAGTTAGAAGCGAATAAAAATCGTATTGTAGATACCCTTCGTAACTACAATATCGAAATCGAACATATTAAAGCGACAATTGGACCTACGGTAACATTGTATGAAATCATCCCGAAACCAGGGGTGCGTATCTCAAAAATCAAGAATTTGGAAGACGATATCGCTTTAAGCTTAGCGGCGTTGGGTATTCGTATTATCGCGCCTATGCCAGGTAAAGGAACAATCGGTATCGAAGTGCCAAATAGCTCACCTGAGATGGTCTCCATGCGTTCGGTTATTGCTACAGAGAAGTTCCAAAAAACGGATATGGACTTGCCTATTGCATTGGGTAAAACTATTTCAAATGAAGTATACATTGCAGATTTGGCTAAAATGCCTCACCTGCTTGTAGCTGGTGCTACAGGTCAAGGTAAATCTGTCGGGATCAATGCTATTTTGACTTCGTTATTGTACAAGAAACATCCAGCAGAACTAAAATTTGTTCTTGTCGATCCTAAGAAAGTTGAACTTTCGCTTTTCAAAAAAGTAGAAAGACATTTTTTAGCAAAATTGCCTGGCGAAGAAGACGCAATTATTACCGACACCAAGAAGGCTATCAATACATTGAATTCCCTTTGTATTGAGATGGATCAGCGATATGACTTATTAAAAAATGCGCAGGTACGTAACTTAAAGGAATATAATGCAAAATTTATCAATCGCAGATTAAACCCTGAGGAGGGTCATCGATTCTTACCTTTTATAGTTCTTATTGTTGATGAATTTGCGGATTTGATGATGACAGCGGGTAAAGAAGTCGAAGCGCCTATTGCACGTCTAGCACAATTAGCTCGTGCCATCGGTATTCACTTGGTGATTGCGACGCAACGTCCTTCGGTAAATATTATTACAGGTACTATCAAAGCCAATTTCCCTGCACGTCTAGCATTCAGGGTGTTGTCCAAGATAGATTCACGTACGATATTGGATTCGGGTGGTGCGGATCAATTAATCGGTCGAGGTGATATGTTATTGTCGTCAGGATCTGATTTGATACGTATTCAGTGTGCGTTTGTTGATACACCTGAAGTGGAGGGTATATCGGATTATATTGGTGGTCAACGTGGTTATCCATCGGCATTTATGTTGCCAGAATACGTAGATGAATCTGGTGAAGGCTCGGGTTCTATGGATTTTGATTTGTCCGATAGAGACCAACTTTTTGAAGATGCTGCTCGTCTTATCGTCATGCATCAACAAGGCTCTACATCTTTGATTCAACGTAAGTTGAAATTAGGATACAATAGAGCAGGAAGAATCATTGATCAATTGGAAGCTGCAGGGATTGTAGGTCCATTTGAAGGAAGTAAAGCAAGAGAAGTTTTATATCCCGATGAGTACTCTTTGGAACAGTTTTTAGAAACGTTAAGAAAAGATTAGTTACAATGAAAAAACTGTTATTATCAATTGCTTTTGCAGGAAGTACACTTTTGTCTTTTGCACAAACTGATGCTGCCGCAAAGAAAATTTTAAACGATGTATCTAAAAAATACAGCTCATATCGTACTATTCAGTCTGATTTTAGTCTGAGCATTCAGGATGCGAATAAAAAGACGCATACGACAACAGGTGTGATGTATTTCAACAAACCACAGAACCAATATGCTATTTCTTTGCCTGAGCAAGAAATTATTTCGGATGGGAAATCGGTTTGGAGTATTTCAAAAGATATCAAAGAAGTTCAAGTCTCAGAAAACGAGAACAATGGCAATACTATTGGTCCAAATAATCTTTTTAATTTTTACCAAAAAGGCTACAAGTATGTATTGATGCCCGATGAGAAAATAATAAGGCAAGGAAATACAGAATCCGCCAAAGTTATTGAGTTGTCTCCAGAAGACACAAAGACGAACTATTTCAAGATCAAATTGCGCATCAACAAAAATAACCACATACAGGATGTAACTATTTTTGACAAGTCTAGCAATAAATACACGTATACAATTAATACGCTTTACCTAGGTAAAAAGTTTGATCCAAAAATGTTTACTTTTTCGAAAGACAAATACAAGGATTATGAAGTTGTAGATTTGAGATAAACAAAAAATGCTAGTTTTAAAAACTAGCATTTTTTGTTTTATTGAATTGTAGTATTTGATTAAATATTTACAACTTTCATTTTTGGAACAAGCGATTTCATAATTGACCACGCAATAATATAGGATAAAGCACAAATACTAAACATAATCGTATAGCCTGTTTCTATATTGCCTAAAGAATCGTATTTATCGAATAAATATCCGCCTAACTTGGACATTACTACACCACCAATACCACCAGCCATTCCACCGATACCTGTTACAGAAGCAACCGTAGTCTTAGGAAACATGTCCGATACAGTCGTAAATATATTAGCCGACCAAGCTTGATGAGCCGAAGCACCAATACCAATCAAAATAACCGGAACCCAAAATGAGATTTCACCAAATGGCTGTGCCAATAACACTACTAGAGGGAATAATGCTATAATAAACATAGCTTTCATTCGTCCATCGTAGGCATTGTAACCTTTATTGATGAAATACATTGGAAACCAGCCCCCTCCTATACTTCCAAACATCGTCATACTGTACAATACAGCTAATGGAAGCATGATTTGAGTACCTGTCATCGCGTATTGATCTTTCAAGAAAGATGGTAGCCAAAATAAGAAAAACCACCAAACGCCATCTGTCATAAACTTACCTATAACGAATGCCCATGTTTGCTTAAATCCTAATAATTTGTGCCAAGCAATTGTCGGTTTAATTTCATTTCCTGATTCGTCTTCAGTTTGAATGACAGTATCACTATTAATATATTCCAATTCGGAAGCAGAAAGTCTTTTTTGTTTTGAAGGTTTTTCATAGAATATAAACCAAAATATTAACCATAAAAATCCAACCGCACCTACAACCCAAAATGCAGACTGCCATCCCCATTTTACGGCCATCCATGGCACAGTCAAAGGTGCTAAGATCGCACCTACATTAGATCCCGAATTAAAAATACCCGTAGCTAGAGCGCGTTCCTTTTTTGGAAAATATTCGGCTGTTGTCTTAATAGCCGCAGGAAAGTTTCCTGATTCACCAAAACCTAATAAAACACGTGAAACCATAAATCCTACTACAGAAATAGATAAACCTGTGATCCCTAATACCCCTAAAATAGTTGTCGAGATTTCACCAATTTGTACGGCATACGCATGAAGTATAGCAGCTATAGACCAAATAACAATTGCCCAAGCAAAACCTTTCTTTGTACCTAACTTATCAATAAAGCGTCCTGCAAACAACATCGCTATCGCATAAGAAAATTGAAATGCTGCCGTAACATTAGCGTAATCAGATTTACTCCATCCAAACTCTTCTTCAAGCATTGGATGCAATAAACTTAATACTTGTCTATCCAGGTAATTAATAGTCGTTGCAAAAAAAAGCAAGGCACATATAGTCCACCTATATTTCCCAATATTTTTCATAATAATTATTTAATAATTCTGTTATCGTTTTTAATTTAAACTTCTAGCTTCCCAAAATTCCTAATTCCAAACCACGTAATTCAGCTAATCCTCTTAATCTACCTATTGCAGAATAGCCTGGATTTGTTACTTTACTCAGATCATCAAGCATTTGATGTCCATGATCAGGACGAAATGGAATAGGTTGATTGCGTTTTTGATTTTCCTCAAGAATTGCTTTCATCACATTGTACATGTTTACATTGCCGTCCAAATGATCAGACTCATAGAAGTTGCCAATTTCATCGATTTGCACATTACGCAAATGCGTAAAATAAACACGATCCTTTATAAGCTCAAAAATGGCTAACAAATCATTATTAGGATTAGCGCCAAGAGAACCAGTGCAGTAGCAAAATCCATTAAAAGATTTGTCAACTCCTTTTAAAAGTGCCTGGTAATTCTCGTAATTTGAAACGATGCGTGGTAAACCTAGAATAGGAAATGGAGGATCGTCTGGATGAATAGTCATCTTGATTCCAGCGGATTCGCAAGTTTCAGCTATTTCATTCAAAAACCAAATTAAGTTGTTTCGAAGCCCCTCAGTACCTATATTTTTGTATATTTCTATACTCGCTGTTAAATCTTCCAATAAGATTTCCTTTTCGGTTGGAATTCCCATTAGAATATTTTGGGCCAAAGCTTTTTTGTCATCTTCAGAAAGCGTAGCTATTTTTTGTTCAACTTCTTTCAAAATGATTTCATTATAATCCTGCTGCGCTCCTTCCCTTTTCAGAATATGAATATCAAATAATGCTAAATCTGACCAATTGAAATACAGTGCCTTAGAGCCGTCTTTCATTTCATATGCTAAATCTGTACGGGTCCAGTCTAGTACAGGCATGAAATTATAGCAAACCGTAAAAATGCCACATTCAGCTAGATTACTTAGAGTTTGTTTGTAATTCTCAATATATTTTGCGGCGTCTTCTGATTTTGTCTTTATCGATTCATGTACGGGAACTGATTCTACCACTGACCAGACTAAACCTGCTGCTTCAATTGTTTTTTTTCTTTCTAATATATCCGCAACGGGCCATACTTCGCCATGTGGAATATAATGTAGTGCTGACACAATACCTGTTGCACCTGCTTGTTTCACATCAGACAAACTCACCGAATCGTTCGGTCCATACCATCTCCAAGTTTGCTCTAATTTTTGTTTACTCATTTACCTAAATTATTAAACTCCAGACCATGCTGAAAACCCACCATCTACATACAAAATCTCACCGTTAATAAAACTTGCGGCATCACTTAATAGAAATACTAAAGCACCTTCCAATTCTGAAGGACTTCCAAGTCTTGAAAATGGCGTATTACGAATAAACTTTTCTCCGCGCTCGGTATAAGTTCCATCCGGATTAGTTACCAACGCTCGATTTTGCTCTGTCAAGAATACCCCTGGGGCAATTGCATTTACACGAACACCATCGCCATAACGCAATGACAACTCTGTAGCCATCCACTTTGTATAGCCTACTATACCCGTTTTTGCAACCGTATAACCTAATACACGTGTGATAGCTTGATGCGAAGAAAGAGAAGCGATATTTATAATCGAACCCTTACCCTTTTCGGCTATTACCTGTCCAAAAATTTGCGTTGGAATAATAGTACCATTAAGATTAAGTTCAATTGCTGCGATTGTGTCCGACACACTTACATCAAATAAGTTTTTATCTGGACCAATAGTAGCGTTAGGCATATTTCCACCAGCAGCATTTACTAAGCCATCGATGGTACCCCATTTATCTAAAATTTCTTGCTTTGCTTTAATAATTTGTTCTTCTATCAATACATCCGCTTGTATAGCGATTGCTTCGCTGCCTAAAGATTCAACAAGACGAACACGCTCTGCGGCTTTTTCTGCATTTCTTCCAATAATCGCAACTTTAGCTCCTGCTTCAGCTAATGCTTTCACAAATGATTCTCCGAGAATGCCTGTTCCTCCGGTGATAACAATGACCTTTCCCTTCAGGGAAAACTGATCCAAAATACCCATGATATGATACTGCTCTCTAAATAAGGTTTATAACTATTATAAAGGTGCTAATATCATGCTGGAATTAAAAGATTTTAGCGGCATTTTTTTACGATAACGATTTCGCAAAATTAGAAGTGTAGTCTTCAAGGTATTCGTTAAAGTATTCGTAATTTGGATGATTATAAATCAATCCATGAATAATCCTACTAATCGCGTATTATGTTTTGGTGAATTGCTCATACGTCTGCAATCCACAGCTGATTCCTTTTTTACCATAGGTCAAAATAATTTAAAAATATATCCTGGCGGTTCTGAAGCGAATGTCGCTGTGACTTTAGGGAAACTAAATATTCCTACATCCTATTTTAGTGCTGCTCCTTACAATGCTTTAACAAAAGAAATTGAAGATTTATTGGAGTCAAATAATGTGGACACTTCCAAAATTTTACACCAAGGCGATCGCATTGGTTCGTATTATTTGCTTTCAGCAAATGGCCTCACGAATGGTGAGGTAATCTATGATCGCAAATATTCTTCATTTAGTAATTTGAAATCAGAAGATATAAATTGGGATAAATTATATGAAGGGATAGAATGGTTTCACTTTACGGCGATTACTCCAGCACTCAGTGAAGATTTAGCCATTTTGACTGAGAAAGCGTTAGCTGAAGCATCAAAAAGGAAAATAATCATTTCTGTAGATTTAAATTATCGAAGTAAATTATGGCAATACGGAAAAAATCCTATTGACATCATGCCAAACTTAATCCAATACTCCGATGTAGTAATGGGAAATATTTGGGCTTCGAATAAAATGTTGGGAACGAGCATTGATGAATCTTTTGACAGAAATACTTCCAAAGAAGATTATGTAAAGTTCACGAATCAAGTAGCGCAAGAAACCTTCAGAAAATTCCCGAAAGTAAAACATATTGCCAATACATTCCGATTTATGGATAATCCACAGCACAATTTGTTTTATGGCACATACCATAATCGTGAAATAAATACATATTCTGAAACTCGACTTACAAATGAGGTTGTCGATCGTATCGGAAGTGGCGATGCGTATATGGCGGGGTTGATTTATGCAATAATAAAGAATTTAACTCCGCAAGAAATTATCGAGACAGCAACGTCTGCTGGTTTCGAAAAACTTTTTGTAGAAGGTGATTTTGGAAATGGAAAAATATAAAAGATGAGTATACTAGAAACCATAAAACACTACCCGGTAATTCCGGTTTATTATAATGACGATGTAGAAAAATGTATCAATACATTAAAGGATTGTTATAAAGGAGGAATACGGGTATTTGAATTTGTAAATCGGGGTGAGAAAGCCCCCGAAAATTTCAAAGCGTTGTTAGCGTATAAAAACGAACATTTCCCTGATCTAAAACTTGGAATTGGAACCATCAAAACTGCACAACAAGCAAAGGACTTTGCAGAAGCGGGTACAGAATTTTTAGTAAGTCCAATTGTAAAAGCTGAGATCGCTGCAGTAGCAAAAGAATACAATTTAGATTGGATTCCGGGCTGTATGACGCCTACAGAAATTGCCTTAGCAGAAGAATTAGATGCTAAATTGGTAAAGTTGTTTCCAGGTGATTCTTTAGGTGTTAATTTTTTGAAAGCTATTAAACCTCTCTTCCCAAATCTAAAATTCATGCCGACAGGTGGCGTAGACACAACACCCGAAAGCATAAAATCTTGGAGAGAAGCCGGAGTATTTTCCGTAGGATTAGGTTCTAAATTATTTGCGGCCCCGACCGATTCTTCTAATGAAAATTGGTTAGCAGAAAGATGCAGTAATTTGCTTGAATGGGCTAAATAATCCCAATTTCGATATAAAATACGAAAGGCTTTCCAAAATTTGGAAAGCCTTTCGTATTTATGAAGAGAAGAAGATTAATCTTCTTCTTTAGAAGCTAATAATTGATCGTACTCTTCACGAGAACCAACAATAATGTTGCTGTACGAACGTAAACCAGTACCTGAAGGAATCAAGTGACCTACAATTACGTTTTCTTTCAATCCTAATAAGTTATCACGTTTACCTGCGATAGCTGCCTCATTCAATACTTTCGTAGTCTCTTGGAAAGAGGCTGCTGAAATGAATGATTTAGTACCTAATGAAGCTCTTGTAATACCTTGAAGCATTGGACTCGAAGTTGCAGGAACTGCATCTCTTACTTGTACCAATTTCAAATCTTGACGTTTCAAGTTAGAATTTTCTTCACGTAATCCACGTAAAGTAACGATCTGACCTGGACGTAAGTTATTAGAATCACCTGCATCAACAACTACTTTTTTATCAAAAATAGTATCGTTTTCTTCCATGAAATCCCATTTGTTTACGGCTTCTTTTTCTAAGAAACGAGTATCTCCTGGATCTTCAATGTGAACTTTTTGCATCATTTGGTGAACGATTGTCTCAAAGTGTTTATCGTTGATTTTTACACCTTGAAGACGGTAAACCTCTTGAATACCATTTACGATATAATGTTGAACTGCCGAAGGACCTTTGATATTTAAGATATCACCTGGAGCAATCTGACCATCTGATAATGGCATACCTGCTTTGATAAAGTCATTATCTTGTACTAAGATGTGTTTCGAAAGTGGAACCAAGTATTTTTTAACTTGACCATCACGCGATTCGATAGAAACCTCACGGTTACCACGTTTAACACCACCTAAAGTTACAACACCATCAATCTCTGTAACAACAGCAGGATTTGAAGGGTTACGTGCTTCGAATAATTCCGTTACACGTGGAAGACCACCCGTAATATCTCGTGTCTTACCTGTAGAACGTGGAATCTTAACTAAGATAGCACCTTCTTTCAATTTCTGACCATCAGATACGGAAACGTGAGCTCCAACAGGAATATTGTATGAACGAATTACCTCACCTTTGTTGTCAAGAACTTTGATAGTAGGGTTTTTCGTTTTATCACGTGTTTCGATAATTACTTTCTCTTTGTGACCAGTTTGATCATCTGACTCTTCACGGAAGGTAACACCTTCAATGATTGCATCAAACTCAACCTTACCAGCAAACTCAGAGATAATTACCGCATTGTATGGATCCCAATCAACAAGTTTAGCACCTTTTTCAACTTTATCACCTTCTTTAACGTATAAGTTCGATCCGTAAGGGATGATTTGTTGGTAAAGAACTTTACCGTTATTAACGATTTTGATCTCTCCCGAACGTCCTAATACAACTTGGTATGGACCTTCTTCGCCTTCTTTCTCTACTGTACGTACATTTTCGAATTCTACAGTACCTTCGTATTTAGCAATAACTGCTGAATCAGAAGCAATGTTAGAAGCCGTACCACCCACGTGGAACGTACGAAGTGTCAACTGTGTACCTGGCTCACCAATTGATTGTGCTGCGATTACACCGACAGCTTCACCCAATTGAACGCGTTTACCAGATGCTAAGTTACGACCGTAACAGCAAGCACATACACCACGTTTAGATTCACACGTCAATACTGAGCGAATTTCTAAACCTTCGATACCTGCTTCGTCAATAGCTTGCGCTACTTCCTCAGTAATATCTTCGTTAGCCGCAACGATAAGTTCGTTAGTCTCTGGATGTACAACATCATTCAATGGTGTACGACCTAAGATACGATCGTATAATGGCTCAACGATATCATCGTTATCTTTTAATGCTGTTGTATAAATACCTCTTAAACCTCCACAGTCAAAATCTACAACGATCATGTCTTGTGCTACGTCATGTAAACGACGAGTCAAGTAACCCGCATCGGCTGTTTTTAATGCCGTATCGGCAAGACCTTTACGCGCACCGTGAGTAGAGATAAAGTATTCTAATACAGATAGACCTTCTTTGAAGTTTGATAAAATCGGGTTTTCGATAATTTCACCACCAGAAGATCCTGATTTTTGAGGCTTAGCCATCAAACCACGCATACCAGCTAACTGACGAATCTGCTCTTTCGAACCACGGGCTCCAGAATCCAACATCATATATACAGAGTTGAAACCTTGATTATCATTCGAAAGAATATCCATAACGTGTGCTGTCAACTTGTTGTTGATACGTGTCCAGATATCGATGATTTGGTTATAGCGCTCGTTGTTTGTAATGAAACCCATATTATAGTTATTCATTACATCCTCTACTTCAGCAGTAGCTTGCGCAATCAATTCAGTTTTAGCAGCAGGAATTTGAACGTCTTGTAAGTTGAACGACAGACCTCCCTTGAATGCTGTTTGGAAACCTAATTCCTTCATATCATCCAAGAATTGAGCTGCACGAGCCATACCTGTATTTTTCACGATATCACCAATTACATTACGTAATGATTTCTTCGTTAAAATCTCGTTAATAAATCCAACTTCTTCAGGTACAATTTGGTTGAAAATTACACGACCTACAGTAGTTTCGATAATTTTTTGAACCAACTCACCATTTTCATTCAAGTCTTTAGTTCTAACTTTAATCCAAGAGTGAAGATCTACTTGTTTCTCATTCAAGGCAATGATTACCTCTTCTGGAGAATAGAACGTACTTCCTTCACCCTTCATTTTACGTGTCTCGTCAGATTTACGGCCTTTAGTAATATAGTAAAGACCCAATACCATATCTTGTGAAGGTACAGTAACTGGAGAACCGTTTGCAGGGTTAAGGATATTGTGTGCTGCCAACATTAAGATTTGAGCTTCCAAAATTGCAGCATTACCTAATGGTAAGTGAACCGCCATCTGGTCACCATCGAAATCGGCGTTGAACGCTGTACACACTAATGGGTGCAATTGAATCGCTTTACCTTCTACTAATGTAGGTTGGAAAGCTTGAATACCCAAACGGTGAAGCGTAGGCGCACGGTTAAGTAATACTGGGTGTCCTTTTAATACATTCTCAAGGATATCCCATACGATAGGATCTTTACGATCTACGATTTTCTTAGCCGATTTTACAGTTTTTACAACACCACGCTCGATCATTTTACGAATGATGAATGGTTTGTAAAGCTCTGCAGCCATATCTTTAGGAAGACCACACTCGTGTAATTTCAAGTGAGGACCAACAACAATTACCGAACGAGCGGAGTAATCCACACGTTTACCTAATAAGTTTTGACGGAAACGACCTTGTTTACCTTTCAAAATATCAGATAATGATTTCAACGCACGGTTACCTTCTGTTTTCACAGCGTTAACTTTACGTGAGTTATCAAATAACGAATCAACAGCTTCTTGAAGCATACGTTTTTCGTTACGTAAGATTACTTCTGGTGCTTTGATTTCGATCAAACGTTTCAAACGGTTGTTACGGATAATCACACGACGGTATAAGTCATTTAAATCCGAAGTCGCGAAACGACCACCATCCAAAGGAACTAAAGGACGTAACTCTGGTGGAATGATAGGAACGATCTTCACAATCATCCATTCTGGACGATTTTCAATACGGTCTCTAGAACCACGGAAAGCTTCTACAACGTGGAGACGTTTTAACGCTTCGTTTTTACGTTGTTGTGAAGTTTCATTAGCTGCTTGGTGACGTAAATCGTATGATAATTTATCTAAATCAATGCGTTTTAATAATTCTTCCAACGCCTCAGCACCCATTTTAGCAACGAATTTTTGAGGGTCGTGATCATCAAGATATTGGTTTTCTTTTGGTAAAGTATCTAAGATATCTAAATACTCTTCTTCTGTCAAGAAATCCATAAATGAAATACCATCATCTTCTTTGATACCTGCTTGAATAACAACGTATCTCTCGTAGTAGATGATCATATCTAATTTCTTCGTAGGAAGACCTAATAAGTAACCAATTTTATTAGGAAGAGAACGGAAGTACCAAATGTGTGCAACAGGCACAACTAATGCGATGTGCCCCATACGTTCACGACGTACTTTTTTCTCCGTAACCTCCACACCACAACGGTCACACACGATACCTTTATAACGGATACGTTTGTATTTACCACAGTGACATTCGTAATCCTTTACAGGACCGAAGATACGCTCACAGAATAAACCGTCACGTTCAGGTTTGTATGTACGATAGTTGATCGTTTCTGGTTTAGTAACCTCACCGCTTGAACGCTCCAAAATAGTTTCTGGAGAAGCTAAGCTAATCGTGATTGAAGTAAAGTTACTTTTAATTTTATTATCTTTTTTGTAAGACATACGTTGTATAACTTAAAGATGTATGTTAGAGCATAAGAGGCTCTTCACCTCTTATGCTTGAATATTACTTGATTAATCTAATGTGATATCTAAACCTAGACCACGCAACTCGTGTACTAATACGTTGAATGATTCAGGAACTGATGGCGTTGGTAAGTTGTTACCTTTTACGATAGCTTCGTAAGTTTTAGCACGACCTACAACATCATCCGACTTCACAGTTAAGATCTCTTGTAAGATGTTAGATGCACCGAATGCCTCAAGAGCCCAAACCTCCATCTCACCAAAACGCTGACCACCGAATTGAGCTTTACCACCCAATGGTTGTTGTGTAATTAATGAGTATGGGCCGATAGAACGTGCGTGCATTTTGTCATCAACCATGTGACCTAATTTCAACATGTAGATAACACCAACAGTAGTTGGTTGATCAAAACGCTCACCTGTCAAACCGTTGTACAAGTATGTACGACCTGACTTCGGTAATCCCGCTTTCTCTACCCACTCTTCTACCTGATCCATTTCAGCACCATCGAAGATTGGCGTAGCGAACTTCATACCTAATTTTTGACCAGCCCATCCAAGAACTGTTTCATAAATCTGGCCTAAGTTCATACGAGAAGGTACACCTAGAGGGTTCAATACGATATCTACTGGAGTACCATCTTCTAAGAATGGCATATCTTCATCACGTACAATACGTGCGACGATACCTTTGTTACCGTGACGACCTGCCATCTTATCACCCACTTTCAACTTACGTTTCTTAGCTACATAAACTTTAGCCATCTGAACAATACCAGAAGGAAGCTCATCACCTACAGAAACTGCAAATTTATCGCGTTTGAATGCACCTAATTCTTCATTTAACTTAATGTTGTAATAGTGCAATGCCAATTTGATTAACTCATTTTTATCTTCATCTGTAGTCCATCCAAACGGATTAATGTTTGCATAGTCAAGATCAGTTAAGATTTTTTGAGTGAATTTAGCACCTTTAGCTACTAACAACTCTTTATAAACGTTATAGATGCCTTGGCTCGTTTTACCATTCACGATAGTGAATAATTTCTCTACCAATCGCTCTTTTAGTACTCTTACGTTTTTCTCATGCGTAATTTCCAATTTTTCTAAAGCTTTTCTTTCGACTTCTTTAGACATTTTCTTCGCACGTGAGAATAACTTCGTATCGATAACTACACCTTTAATAGAAGGAGGAGTTTTCAAAGAAGCATCTTTTACGTCACCAGCTTTGTCACCAAAGATTGCACGTAATAATTTCTCTTCTGGAGAAGGATCTGATTCACCTTTAGGTGTAATCTTACCAATTAAGATGTCACCCTCACCTACTTCAGCACCTACACGGATAATACCATTTTCGTCCAAATCTTTAGTAGCTTCTTCCGAAACGTTAGGAATATCAGCTGTAAGCTCTTCTTCACCACGTTTTGTATCACGTACTTCTAATTCAAACTCTTCGATGTGAAGTGAAGTAAATATATCTTGAGAAACAACACGCTCAGAGATTACAATCGCATCCTCAAAGTTGTAACCTTGCCAAGGCATGAAAGCCACTTTCAAGTTACGACCTAATGCTAATTCGCCATCTTCTGTTGCATATCCCTCACACAATACTTGTCCTTTAGTAACTTTTTGACCTTTCTTAACGATAGGCTTCAAGTTGATACAAGTATTTTGGTTGGTTTTCTTAAATTTAATTAAACGGTAAGTTTTGATGTCATCATCAAATGATACTAAACGCTCATCTTCATTACGTTCGTAACGGATTTTGATTTCTTCAGCATCAACATATTCAACAACACCATTACCTTCTGCATTGATCAACGTACGTGAATCCGAAGCCACGCGACCTTCCAAACCAGTACCTACGATTGGCGCTTGAGGGCGCAATAATGGTACAGCCTGGCGCTGCATGTTCGATCCCATCAACGCACGGTTGGCATCATCATGCTCCAAGAAAGGAATTAATGAAGCCGCGATCGAAGTAATTTGGTTTGGAGCAACGTCCATATAATCCAATTTCTCAGGATCGATAATCGGGAAGTCACCCTCGTATCTAGCTTTTACTTTTGGATCTTCAAAATTACCTTTATCATCATAGTAAGCATTCGCTTGCGCGATTGTCTTACCATCTTCGTCCTCTGCAGATAAATAAACTACAGGCTCATCAACTACGACTTTACCGTCTCTTACTTTACGGTAAGGAGTCTCGATAAATCCTAAGTTGTTGATTTTAGCGTGAACAGATAAAGATGAAATCAAACCAATGTTTGGTCCCTCAGGAGTTTCGATAGTACACAAACGACCGTAATGCGTGTAGTGAACGTCACGAACCTCGAAACCAGCACGCTCACGTGAAAGACCACCTGGACCTAACGCTGATAAACGACGCTTGTGCGTAATCTCAGCTAATGGATTTGTTTGGTCCATGAATTGAGAAAGCTGATTCGTACCGAAGAACGAATTGATTACTGATGACAATGTACGTGCATTGATCAAATCAGTAGGTGTAAATACTTCGTTGTCACGAATATTCATACGCTCACGAATAGTACGTGCCATACGAGCTAGACCAACACCGAATTGTGCATACAACTGCTCACCAACAGTACGTACACGACGATTTGACAAGTGGTCAATATCATCTACCTCTGCTTTAGAATTGATCAAGTTGATCAAATATTTCACAATAGCGATGATATCCTGACGAGTCAATACTTTAGTTTCAGGAGGTGTATCTAACTTCAACTTACGGTTGATACGGTAACGACCTACATCACCTAAATCATAACGCTTGTCTGAGAAGAATAAACGATCGATGATACCACGTGCAGTTTCCTCATCAGGTGGTTCAGCGTTACGCAATTGACGATAGATATGTTCTACCGCTTCTTTCTCTGAGTTAGACGTATCCTTTTGTAAAGTGTTATATATGATTGAATAGTCCGCATTGTTTGACTCATCTTCTTTTGCTAAGATAATAGACTTAACTCCAGCTTCGATGATCAAATCAATATGATCTTCTTCTAATACAGTTTCACGTTCAAAGATAATTTCGTTACGATCGATAGACACTACTTCACCAGTATCCTCATCTACGAAATCTTCTGTCCATTTATTCAATACCCTTGCCGCTAGACGACGACCAACGTATTTCTTAAGACCCGTTTTACTAACTTTTACTTCGTCAGCTAAGTCAAACAATTCTAAGATATCTTTATCTGAATCGTAACCAATAGCACGTAATAAAGTAGTAACTGGGAATTTTTTCTTACGATCGATATACGCGTACATTACGTTATTCACGTCTGTCGCGAATTCAATCCAAGATCCTTTAAAAGGAATTACCCTTGCCGAATAAAGTTTTGTACCATTTGTGTGTCTACTCTGACCAAAGAATACACCAGGAGAACGGTGTAACTGAGATACGATTACACGCTCTGCACCATTGATAACGAAAGTACCTTTTGGTGTCATGTATGGAATTGTACCTAAGTATACATCTTGTACGATAGTTTCGAAATCTTCGTGTTCTTCATCATTACAAGACAACTTCAATTTTGCTTTCAAAGGCACGCTATAAGTCAAGCCACGCTCGATACATTCTTGGATATCATAGCGAGGAGGATCAATGAAATAATCCAAAAACTCTAGCACGAATATGTTTCTTGAATCAGAAATAGGGAAGTTTTCTGCGAAAACCTTGTACAACCCTTCCTGATGGCGGTTATCAGAAGTAGTTTCTAATTGAAAAAACTCCCTGAAAGACTCCAATTGCACGTCCAAGAAATCCGGATAATCAATTACCTTCTTACTTGTAGCAAAGTTTACTCTTTCGTTTTGAATATTATTGTTTGCCAAGGGAATAAGATTTTAGTTTAAAAAAACTGAACTTAATGTTTGCTGTTTTTGTATGATATATTCACACGCCAGCACACGTATGAAAAGACTAATATTATATTAAAACGGGAATAGACTCTGATAAATTACCAGAGTCTAATCTCGTTTTGATGGTATTTGAAATTATTTAATCTCAACTACAGCACCAGCTTCTTCTAATTGTTTTTTCAAAGCTTCAGCTTCGTCTTTAGAAACACCAGCTTTTAATTCTTTAGGAGCACCGTCAACTAAATCTTTAGCTTCTTTCAATCCTAAACCAGCTAAGTCTTTTACTAATTTAACTACAGCTAATTTTTGACCACCAGCTTCTTTCAAGATAACGTCGAATGAAGTTTTCTCTTCAGCAGCAGCAGGGCCTTCAGCTGGAGCAGCAGCAACTGCAACAGCAGCAGCAGCAGGCTCGATACCGTACTCGTCTTTTAAGATATCAGCTAATTCTTTAACTTCTTTTACCGTTAAGTTAACTAACTGTTCAGCAAGTTGTTTTAAATCTGCCATTTTATTTTGATTTTTGAATGTTCTTTTTAAAAATATTGTTAATTAAATCTCGAACTTTTTTGTTGTAATAAGGTGTTCGTTAACCTCTTTGTTCTAAAGTCTTTAACACACCTGAAATAGTATTTCCGCCTGATGAAAGCGCAGAAATAACGTTTTTCGCTGGTGATTGAAGAGCCGCGATAATATCTGCAACAAGTTCGTCCTTCGATTTAAGAGTCACTAAAGCATTTAATTGATCGTCACCAACAAAAGCAGTTTCTTGAATGTATGCTGCTTTTAATACTGGCTTGTCACCTGCTTTACGTAATTCTTTGATTAATTTCGCTGGAGCATTACCTGTCTCAGAGAATAATAATGTAGAAGCACCTTTCAATACACCTACTAATTCTTCTGATTCGATACCTGCTTCGATTAAAGCTTTCTCAATTAAAGTGTTTTTAGCCACTTGCATGATGATGCCTGCATCGAAACATTTACGACGGATTCCATTGATTTTTTCAACAGATAAATCAGCAGTGTCAGTAATATAGAAGTTACCGTAAGATTTAATCTGCTCTGCTAAAGCTTGAACAATTTCTTGTTTTTCTTCTTTTCTCATGATTAAATACCTGCTACTGATTTAGTTTCTACATGAATACCCGGGCTCATCGTAGATGAGATGTGGATACTCTTGAAGTATGTTCCCTTAGCCGCTGAAGGTTTTAATTTTGAAAGCACTTGTAATACTTCTAATGCGTTCTCATAAATCTTCTCTGCCGGGAAAGACACTTTTCCTACCGAAGTATGGATGATACCTGTCTTGTCAACTTTAAAATCGATCTTACCGCCTTTTACGTCTGTTACAGCTTTGCCTACTTCTGTAGTTACTGTACCAGTCTTAGGGTTAGGCATTAAGTTTCTTGGACCTAAAATACGACCCAATTTACCTACTTTAGCCATTACCGAAGGCATAGTGATGATAATGTCAACGTCAGTCCAACCACCTTCAATTTTGCTGATGTACTCATCAAGACCTACGTAATCTGCACCTGCAGCTTTAGCTTCTTCTTCCTTATCAGGAGTTACTAATGCTAAAACGCGAACAGTCTTACCAGTTCCGTGAGGTAACGTCGCAATACCACGAACCATCTGATTCGCTTTACGTGGATCTACGCCCAAACGTACGTCGATATCCACTGAAGCATCAAATTTTGTTGTAGTAATCTCTTTCACTAAAGCAGAAGCTTCAGCCAAAGTATACGCTTTACCAGCTTCAATTTTGGATAGTGCCGCTTTTTGATTTTTTGTTAATCTAGCCACTTTCTTAAACTGATTTCGTTAATTAATTTTTCCAAGGAGCGTCACCTGAAACAGTGATACCCATACTACGCGCTGTACCAGCTACCATGCTCATTGCAGACTCTACAGTGAAAGCATTTAAGTCAGTCATTTTGTCTTTTGCAATCGTCTCTACTTGCTCCCAAGTAATTGAAGCAACTTTCTTACGATTTGGCTCACCTGATCCACTTTTTAATTTAGCAGCATCTTTCAATTGAACAGCTACTGGTGGAGTTTTGATGATAAAATCAAATGACTTGTCAGCATAAACAGTAATCACTACTGGTAATACTTGACCTGGTTTGTCTTGCGTACGAGCATTGAACTGCTTACAGAAATCCATGATATTCACACCCTTAGCACCTAAAGCAGGTCCTACTGGAGGAGATGGATTGGCTGCACCGCCCTTTACTTGTAATTTTACTAACGCACTGACTTCTTTTGCCATTTTGTTTTGAATTTAATTTGTTAAATGTTTGTTAGTAAGTTGGAAGCAATACTTGTAACATTTATATCGGTTAGCGTTAAAACAGAAGTTTTCACAACTAAACGAGGTGCAAAGATAATAAGAATATTTGATTCACAAAATAGTTGCTCACAAATATTTATTAAATAATCTTTTTTATTTAAAATAATTGAACCAGTAGTCATTAACCTCAACTATCACGCGAAGTCAAACAACCAGAGCAAAACGCAATAAAAAAGCTTCCTATTTTCATAAGAAGCTTTTTCGTATATTTTATAATAAATTTATTATTCTTTTTCTACTTGCATGTAGTTCAATTCAAGTGGAGTCTTACGACCGAATACTTTAACCATTACAGTTAACTTTTTCTTATCCTCATGAACCTCTTCAATCTCACCTGTAAATCCGTTGAAAGGTCCATCAGTAACTTTCACAGACTCTCCAACGTAATAAGTAACGTTGATTGATTCGCCTTGCTCAGCCATCTCATCCACTTTACCCAAAATTCTATTCACTTCAGATGGACGTAATGGAATAGCCACGCCTGCTTTATCTCCTAAGAAACCAATTACACTGTTCAAATTCTTGATCGCGTGTTCAATCTCCCCATCAAGAGCAGCTTCAATCAACACATATCCAGGATAGTAATTACGCTCTTTAGCGACTTTTTTCCCGTCGCGCATTTGGTAATACTTTTCCATCGGAATTAATACTTGAGGCACTAAATGTTGAATACCCAATCTACTAACTTCCGCTTCTACGTATTGTTTTACTTTCTTCTCTTTACCACTTACAGCACGTACTACGTACCACTTTAAACTTTGATCAGCCATAATGTCTTCTAGATAAAACCTTACTTAGTACCGTACAACAACTCCAACACGTTACTTGAAGCTTTATCCATTAACAACACTACTAAAGCTATGATCAACGAAGCTACAAGGACTACGACTGCATGATTTTGCAATTGAGACCAAGTAGGCCAAGTAACTTTCTCAGTCACCTCTTGATAAGACTCTTTAAAAAAATCAAGTACGTTAGCCATTGTTTGATTATTTAAGTTATTTAGCAGGGATACTAGGATTCGAACCCAGACCAATGGTTTTGGAGACCACGATACTAACCATTATACTATATCCCTGTGTTTTTTTTGATGATGCAAATATAATGTTCTAAACCTATTAGAACAAATATTTTTTGCATTTTTTATGTGTTTTAAAGAACAATTTTGTGTTGGAAAAAATAAGCTAATCAACATCAGCCGATTAGCTTATTTTATTATTTTGATAATCTAAAAATAGATTAAAGGATTTCAGTCACCTGACCAGCACCTACTGTACGACCACCCTCACGGATAGCGAAACGTAGACCTTTTTCCATTGCAATTGCAGAGATTAATTTAACTGTAATTGTAACGTTATCACCTGGCATAACCATCTCAGTACCTTCTGGCAACATGATCTCTCCTGTTACGTCTGTTGTACGGAAATAGAATTGAGGACGGTATTTGTTGAAGAATGGAGTGTGACGACCACCTTCAGCTTTTGATAATACGTAAACCTCAGCTTTGAAGTGATCGTGAGGAGTTACTGAACCTGGTTTAACGATAACCATACCACGTTTGATATCAGTTTTCTCAATACCACGTAATAATAAACCTACGTTATCACCTGCTTCACCGTAATCTAAGATTTTACGGAACATCTCAACACCTGTTACTGTAGATTTCAAATCTTCAGCACCCATACCTAAGATTTCAACTGGATCACCAGAGTTGATCACACCTCTTTCGATACGACCTGTAGCTACTGTACCACGACCTGTGATCGAGAATACGTCCTCTACTGGCATCAAGAAAGGTAAGTCAGTTAAACGTGGAGGAATTGGAATGTAGTTATCTACAGCGTCCATTAATTCCATCACTTTAGCAACCCACTCAGGCTCACCATTCAATGCGCCTAAAGCAGAACCTTGGATTACTGGAATATCATCACCTGGGAATTCGTAGAATGACAATAACTCACGTACTTCCATTTCTACTAACTCTAATAACTCAGGATCATCTACTAAGTCAACTTTGTTTAAGAATACTACTAACGCTGGTACACCTACCTGACGAGCTAACAAGATGTGCTCACGAGTTTGAGGCATAGGACCATCAGTTGCAGCAACAACGATGATAGCACCGTCCATTTGAGCAGCACCAGTTACCATGTTCTTAACGTAATCGGCGTGACCTGGACAGTCAACGTGTGCATAGTGACGACTTGCAGTTGAGTACTCAACGTGCGCTGTATTAATCGTGATACCACGCTCTTTTTCTTCAGGAGCAGAGTCAATTGAATCAAATGAACGAGCTTCTGATAAACCTGCATCCGCTAATACTTTAGTGATAGCTGCAGTTGTAGTTGTTTTACCGTGGTCAACGTGACCGATAGTACCAATGTTTAAGTGGGGTTTACTACGGTCAAATTTCTCTTTTGCCATGTTTATGCGAATTAGTAATTATTAAATATTTCTTTATATAAATTCTTTACAAAAATAGTAAACTTTTTTGACGAGCCAAAGATGGGATTTGAACCCACGACCTCTTCCTTACCAAGGAAGTGCTCTACCCCTGAGCTACTTCGGCTTTTAATTAAAAAGCTCATTTACGGAATTATGCCTCCACCTTACATACTAAAATCATGAAAGATAGAGACTGAAAAACCTTGAAAATGAGCGGAAGACGAGGTTCGAACTCGCGACCTATAGCTTGGAAGGCTATCGCTCTACCAACTGAGCTACTTCCGCTTTTTGTTTTTAGTATGTGAAATACTAAAAACAACAAATTTAGTGTGGAGGGAGAAGGATTCGAACCTTCGAAGCCGAAGCAACGGATTTACAGTCCGTCCCATTTGACCGCTCTGGAACCCCTCCAGACCTGCGATGTCTCGCATTTAGAGCCTCCTATCGGAATCGAACCAATGACCTACTGATTACAAGTCAGTTGCTCTACCAGCTGAGCTAAGGAGGCTTACTATTATTTTTGTCTTTTCAAACTCTCGAAGAACATCTACCCTTCTGGGCAGCTGGTGCAAAGATAGAAAAATTCATTTCAAACTTGCAAGAGAATTTTTTAAAAACTTTTACTTTTCTATTTCTTAAAGAACTCTATTCAAAAACGCTCCCAAATCGACAATTGTGATCGTTTTTGATGTTGCAAAGATAGACACCGAAATGACATTTCAAAAATTTTTACATAAAAAAACAAATGAGAATCATCCATTAAGCTGATATGCAGTCTGATAATTTTTCAATATGAAATTATCACCTACTTCACAAGAAGCATTAACGCATCTTTGGCACGATAATTTCCAACAGTGATGCATGAAAAAGTATGTATCTATTTTTCTATTTTTAATTTGCGCCCATATTGCACTAGCTCAAGACTCTACAAATTTTATTAAAAAAATAATAAAAAAAACTTTCTCTTCGCAAGGTGACACCACTAGAAAAGGGAGCTATTTTGTAGTACCTGCGTTTTCATACGCTCAAGAAACAGGCCCAGAATTTGGTGTCGCAGCAACTTATAATTTTTATTTAGACAAAAATAGCCTTGTAAGCCGTACATCAAACATCACTTTAATTAGCACTATTACCACAAAAAAGCAGAAAAAAATTAATATTACATCGGATTTATGGACCAAAGACAATGACTACCATATCTTATTAGAATTACGCGCAAGAGATTGGCCATTCAATTTTTACGGCATTGGAAATGATACATGGAAAGCAGATGAAGATTATTTGGATCAGACACTATACCGTTTAAAGGCCGATATTGAAAAGAAGATATTACCAAGGTTTTATGTAGGTGTAAATACCAGCTATGACAATTATAAATTCAAAGATGTGGAAGCAAACGGCATCTTTGAATCCAACAGCATCATTGGTAAAACTGGTGGTCAATACATTACCTTAGGCCTATCTGCATTATTCGACACACGGGATGTGACAACATATACAAATAAAGGTTTTTACGGTCGTATAAAATATGCCTATGCCCCAAAATTTTTCACCCACGAGGATTTTAATGGGTCATTATTAGAAACTGACCTGCGTGGCTTTCACCCATTGAATCGAAAACTAAATTTTGCTGGGCAAATACTTTACCGTGGAACATTTGGCGAAAACATTCCTTTTTATACTTTACGCGATCTTGGGGGAGACATGACAATGCGTGGATACTATTTGGGAAGATACAAAGACAAAAATTATTTAGCCACACAAGCAGAACTTCGCTATCGCTTACATCCTAGATTCGGCCTATCAGGTTTTGTCGGCACCGGCACCACATTCTCAAAAGAGCATAAGGCACGGTTTATACCAACGTATGGCGCTGGACTCCGCTATTTCTTTAGCATTGAGCACGCCAGTAGTATACGTCTAGATTACGCCTTTGGCGAAAAAAGACGAGGAGAAGAGCGGCAATCAGGCTTTTACATAAGTATAAGTGAAGCCTTTTAATAGAAAGAATAGGGATAGCGCAACTTAAAATTTTCTTTGGGTTGCTCTTTTCGTTTACAAATTATTCCAAATTCAAACAAATCAATTAACACTACAAAATCTCTGTGTGCTTGCATAGTTTTCCAAAGTTTTCGATGATAAGAACAATCATGAATGTCTTTCACGAAAATCATAAAATAGGAATTTTGAAGAACTAACAAATCTGCAAAAGAATGTTGCTTAAAATCAGTAATTAAAAAAGAAGATTCTGTCAATCCTTTTGAAAGATAATACGCGATAATATCCTCTATCAACGAATCACAACGAGTAATGTTCTTATTATATATCAACTCATCCGCCAGAGCATATACAAAAGGTGAGTGTGTGCCATGACGAGTATTTGAAGTGATGTAATGCTTGATTTTCTGCAGAAAATAAATCATTTTGCAAAAATACATATATTGATTTACATTATTAAGACAGTTCGTTTTTAATAAATCAATAGATTTAACTAAATTTATATATGAATGAGAGAGAGATTAAAGCGATAATATCTTTATTAGACGACCCAGACACTGAAATTTTCAACCAATTGGAAGAACGCCTTGTTACTGCAGGACCAGATGTAATTCCTTTGTTAGAAGAAAATTGGGAGTCTTCATTTGATCCATTGTCGCAATCTCGGATTGAAAATATTATTCATAAAATCCAATTTGATCAGATAAAATATGACCTTCAATTTTGGGATCTCAAAAATAGCGACGACTTATTAGAGGGATTACTTATTATAAATAAGTACCAATACCCTAATTTGGATGAGAATAATGTGTTGTTAACTATTTCAGAACTGAAACGTAACGCTTGGTTTCAACTAATGTACGACATGAGTCCGTTGGAGAAAGTCAAACTGTTAAATAATGTATTGTTTCGTGAATTTGGCTTATCCGGTAATACAACAAATTATCATGACCCACAAAATTCGTTTATACATAAAGTTTTAGAAAGCAAAAAAGGCAACCCTATATCTTTATCCTGTGTATATAGCATAATTGCACAACAGCTAGATATCCCAGTTTATGGCATTAATCTTCCAAAACATTTCATAGTAGCCTATATAGAAGATACAGAACAACCTCCCCTATTTTATATCAATGCTTTTAACAGAGGACAAATAATGCATCATAATGACATATATTCCTTTTTAAAACAATTAAACCTCCCTCCTAATGAAGAGTACACCATGCCGTGTACGAATAAAGCCATTATCAAACGCGTACTTCGCAATTTAATAACGGCTTATGAGAATATTGGAAGTCCTCAGAAAAAAGAGGAATTAGACATCCTTTTAAAAATTATTGAAGACTAACGTGTATCCAGGGATATACTTTCTGGTGTTTTACCGTTAAAATCCAATGAAGCATTGGGCGCTACATCCCCCTCATCACTAATTAAATAACGAAAAACACTTTTAGCGCCAGGATCAGCTACATAAATATACTTTCCACCATCTCGGGTGTCAATTGCAACATCGATTGGCTGCTTCAATTTTGTAGTCAAACCTTTGATAACACGAGTAGGAGAGATTTCTTTTGTCGTGGTGTTTGAAGAGAAATTCTCAAAAATTAAAATTCTACCATCCTCGATTACATTACCATTAATAGAGTAATCTGTCATCACTAAAATATCCTTTATTCTTGAATACGAAATGCCACGAAGATTTCTAGAGCCGTTCACAGTAAGTGAAAACGTAGGATTCACATTTAATAATGTATCCTGACTATCTATAAATTTTTGTGTTAAATCTTTATACACTTCCACCCCTCCTTCTGTTCCGGTCTTAACAACAAAAACATCCTTTTCATAAACAGTAAGTGCCCATGGAACGAAATTTAAAGGCAACCTAAAAGATGGCACTCTGAATGCACCTGAGTTTTGTGGCCTTAAGAAAACATACATATTACCATTAGCATCTCTATTTGACTTATTTGTTGCTAGTAAATAATCATTAGAAAGTGATACACCTACATTTACTACCGTATAATATAACCCTCTTACATTATCAAATCTTCGATTGGATATTTTACCTCTAGACGAAATGTCACCTCTAATATTGACATTCATTACATATATGCTCGTATCATTTGTTCCTGGAGTGTTTAGACTAGATTGAAAAATCATCCCCCCATTTGGTGCAAAATGAATAGTACGCGCACCTTTAGCTCCAGAATTGTAAGAATACAAGGAATCAACAGATGGAAAACTATCCTCATCAGCTTGATCAATTACATAAATGTTATTCAAATTTTCTGATGCCCCAATTTGGTAATCAGAAGTGGAAATATAAAGTCTAGATATATCTTTGATTTCTCGTGCAGGAGGCTCGTCGTCATCTCGTTGACACGAAATAACACTTATTAATAAAGCTGGTATGAGGTATAAAAATAAAATTTTACGCATAAAAATTGAATCGATTACTAGATTACAAATGTATACATTTTTGTCTGTAAGTATTAAAACGAAAATAGCAATCTAAACGTTACAAAAATGAAATAACTTTCAAAAGCCATTAGATTTGCGTAAAATTGCAGAAGATTACCATTTGTCATATGGAAACGAAAAAAGAATTTGTAAGAGAAAAACTCACTTTACCAAACGAAGGCAAGAAATTGTTATTACATTCTTGCTGTGCACCATGTGCTGGAGAGGTAATGGAGGCACTAATTGCTTCCGACATTGAGTTTACAATTTATTTTTACAATCCAAATATTCATCCACGCAAAGAATATGACATTCGCAAAGAAGAAAATATTCGCTTTGCAGAGAAGCACAACATTCCATTCATAGATGCTGACTATGATGTAGATCATTGGTTTGAGTTAGCAAAAGGCATGGAAAATGAACCTGAAAAAGGAATAAGATGCACAATGTGCTTCGATATGCGATTTGAAAAAACAGCTGAATATGCTGCCGAAAATGGATTTGATGTCATATCCAGCTCTTTAGGGATTTCGCGTTGGAAGAACATGGATCAGATAAACGATTGTGGTGTTCGCGCCGCATCTCGTCATCCAGACATGGATTATTGGACATTAAATTGGCGTAAAAAAGGTGGAGGTGCACGTATGTTGGAAATTAGTAAACGTGAACGATTTTATATGCAAGAGTACTGTGGTTGTGCATATTCCCTTCGTGACACCAACAAATGGCGTATGGCTAATGGTCGTGAGAAAATAGAATTGGGGGTAAAATATTATGGAGATAATGAATAATTATTTCATAAAATAATTGCATCCTAAAATATAAAACATTAATTTTGCAGGCTCAAATACAGGATTGTGAAGTATCTAAAACAATATAGAATTCCGTTTTCGGGATTAGCAGCAGGAAAGCACGATTTTGATTTTGAGATAAACGATAAGTTCTTTGACTGCTACGAGCATTCATTAGTAAAGAAAGGTGATCTGACTGCCAACGTTTCTCTTCAAAAACAAGAGACGATGTTAATTGTGAATTTTGACATCAAAGGCACAATCAAATTAACTTGCGACGTTTGCTTGACCGAATTTGACGCTCCTGTTTCCTTTGATGAAAAACTTATAGTTAAGTTTGTAAACGAGGAATGGGACAACGAAACTGATGAGGTTATCATTTTGAATAAAACAGATCACGAGCTGGATATAGCGAACCTATTGTACGAATATATAAACGTGCAAGTTCCATATTACGCTAAATGCACTGAGCAAGGAGTAAATATCACTTGTGATCCAGAAATGCTAGCTAAAATCAGTACAGAAGAAGGAATCGAAATAGAAGAAGAAAACATTGACCCACGTTGGGCCGCATTAAAGAATATTAAAAACAATTAAAAAAACATATACGAGATGGCACATCCAAAACGTAAAACTTCGAAATCAAGAAGAGACAAAAGAAGAACGCACTATAAGGCTGAGAAACCTACATTGACAGTATGTAAAGAAACTGGTGCTGTACACGTACCTCACAAAGCGTACGAAGTTGATGGTAACTTATTTTACAACGGTAAATTAATCGTTGAAAGAACAGCTGCAGTCTAAAAATATCTTTGGATAAAACATCCCAAATTGAGTAAAAAATAGATTTTTTTGCTTTACTTTGGGATGTTTTTGCGTATTATTGAAGTAGAAAAATAATAACGGATGAAGATAGGATTAGACGTTCTAGGTGGGGATTATGCCCCCAAATCAAACATATTAGGTGCAATTGAAGCACAAAAAAGTCTATCATCAGATCAACGAATAGTATTATTCGGAGACGAAGAAGATACAAAAAAACGCATAGAAGAAGCAGGTGCAGATCCATCATTATTTGATTATGTACATGCTCCTGAAAGTATTTCTATGCATGAGCATCCCACAAAGGCTATCACCCAAAAACCAAACTCAAGTATCGCAAAAGGATTTGAGTTGTTGAAAAATGGGGTGATAGATTCATTTTCTTCAGCAGGTAATACTGGCGCTATGCTAGTAGGCGCTATGTTTAGTGTAAAAACTATTACAGGCGTACTTCGCCCAGCAATAGCTACTAATGTTCCAAAGCTAAAAGAAGGATTCGGCATACTTCTCGATGTAGGTGCCAATGCTGATTGTAAGCCTGAAATGTTAAACCAGTTTGCGATTCTTGGAAGCTTATATGCCGAGCATATGTATAATGTCTCCAATCCCAAAGTTGCATTGGTAAACATTGGCGAAGAAGAAGAAAAAGGTAATGCCCTAACAATCTCAACCTATCCATTACTTAAATCAAACACTAAAATTAATTTCATTGGTAATGCCGAAGGCCGTGACTTATTCTCGGATCATGCCGATGTATATGTATGTGACGGTTACACAGGAAATGTGGTTCTTAAATTAGCCGAATCATTCTATGTTGTTACTTTGAAAAAAGGTTTTAAAGATGATTTCTTTGATAGGTTCAACTATGAGCAATATGGAGGTAGTCCAATTCTAGGTGTCAATGCACCGGTGCTTATCGGGCATGGCATTTCCACTCCTACTGCAATTAAAAATATGGTATTACTATCCAAAGGTATGATCGAATCGAAATTTATCGATAAGATAAAAACTGCTTTTAACTAACATTATATGTCTAAAATTCACGCGGCTATTACGGCGGTAAACGGATATGTTCCGGATTATGTTCTTACGAACAAGGAACTAGAAACTATGGTGGACACGAACGACGAATGGATCGTCTCTCGTACAGGTATTAAAGAACGTCGTATTCTAAAAGGAGAAGGATTAGCAACCTCAGATCTTGCTGTACCAGCGGTAAAAGGTCTTCTTGAAAAAAGAGGTATATCTGCCGAAGAAATCGATTTAATAATATTCTGTACTAGTACACCAGACATGTTATTTCCTGCTACTGCAAATATATTAGCAGATAAAATCGGGGCAAAGAACGCTTGGGGTTATGACTTACAAGCTGCTTGTTCAGGTTTTCTTTTTGGTTTGACGACAGGTACACAATTTATTGAGTCTGGCAAACACAAAAAAGTATTAGTAGTCGGTGGAGATAAAATGTCTTCAGTAGTCAACTATACTGACAGAAATACATGTATTCTATTTGGTGACGGATGTGGAGCGGTATTATTAGAACCAAACGACGAAGGTAACGGCATCCAAGATACAATCTTAAAAACTGACGGCTCAGGTGGTCAATTTTTAAATATCAAAGGTGGTGGCTCATTGAATCCAGCTTCGCATGAAACTATTGAGGCAGGTCTACACTATGCTTATCAAGAAGGACGCACAGTATTCAAATTTGCTGTTACAAATATGGCTGATGTTGCACATAGCATCATGGAACGCAATAACCTGACAGCTGATGATGTTGCGTGGTTGGTTCCTCATCAAGCGAACAAAAGAATCATTGATGCTACTGCCGAACGTGCGGGACTACCAGAAGAAAAAGTGATGGTAAACATCCATAAATACGGAAACACTACAAGTGGTACTATCCCATTATGTCTATGGGAATGGGAAAGCCAATTGAAGAAAGGTGATAATTTAATATTAGCAGCTTTCGGTGGCGGATTTACTTGGGGATCAGTTTATTTAAAATGGGCTTATTAAGCTAAGTCAATTTTTTGCTATATTTATCGACTATTTTTTAATAATTAATTAACAAATTGACAAAACCTACTATCATGAGTATGGACATTAAACAAATTCAAGACTTGATTAAATTCGTATCTAAATCAGGTGTGAATGAAGTATCGATTGAAGAGAAAGATTTCAAAATCACGATAAAAACAAATCAAGAACCGACTTATGTAACAGCAAGCGTTCCAGCAGCTATCCCTGCTCCTGCTCCTGTACAAGCGGCGACTCCAGCAGCTCCTGTAGCGACGACACCAGTGGCTCCTGCAGCATCTGATGATTCTAAATACATCACTGTAAAATCGCCAATGATTGGTACATTCTACCGTTCACCAGGTCCTGATAAAGCAGTATTCGTAAATGTAGGTGACGAAATCACTTCTGGTAAGACATTATGTATTATCGAGGCGATGAAATTATTCAATGAAATCGAATCGGAAGTTTCTGGTAAAATCGTTAAAATATTAGTGAACGACGCACAACCAGTTGAATACGATCAACCATTATTCTTAGTTGATCCAAACTAATCTCTAGCTGCCTTCGCGCAGCTTTTTGAGTTTAAATAGATGCTATGCTAACATAGTACAATTGGTTTATTTAGTCATTCCTTATGTTCAAAAAAATATTAATAGCAAATAGAGGGGAAATCGCTCTACGTATCATCCGCACATGTCGCGAGATGGGTATCAAGAGTGTGGCTGTATATTCTACAGCGGATAAAGATAGTTTGCATGTACGTTTTGCTGATGAAGCGGTATGTATCGGTCCTCCTGCGAGTAAAGATTCTTATTTAAATATTCCTAATATCATTTCGGCTGCAGAGTTAACTAATGCTGACGCCATTCACCCTGGTTATGGTTTTCTTTCTGAAAACGCTAAATTCTCAGCTATCTGTGCGGAGTACGGTATCAAATTTATCGGTGCTACTGCGAATCAGATTGAACGCATGGGCGATAAAGCTTCAGCTAAAGACACCATGAAAAAAGCTGGAGTACCAACAGTACCTGGATCGGATGGTTTAATTCCTGACGTAAAAACAGGTATTAAATTAGCTAATGAAATTGGTTATCCTGTCATTATCAAGGCTACTGCTGGTGGTGGTGGTCGTGGAATGCGTATCATTTGGAAAGATGAAGATTTCGAGTCTAACTGGGATTCAGCACGTCAAGAATCTGCTGCTGCATTCGGTAATGATGGTATTTACTTAGAGAAATACGTTGAAGAGCCTCGTCACATTGAGATCCAAGTAATCGGTGATCAATACGGCAAAGTATGTCACTTGTCAGAGCGCGATTGTTCTATTCAACGTCGTCACCAAAAATTAGTAGAAGAAGCTCCATCTCCATTTATAACGCCAGAGTTGCGTGCGCAGATGGGTGAAGCTGCTATCAAAGGTGCAACAGCAGTAAATTATGAAGGTGCTGGAACGATTGAGTTCTTAGTCGACAAACACCGCAATTTCTATTTCATGGAAATGAATACGCGTATTCAGGTAGAGCACCCGGTAACGGAAGAAGTAATTAACTTCGATTTGATCAAAGAGCAAATCAAAGTGGCTGCAGGTATTCCTATTTCTGGTAAGAGCTACGAGCCGACAATGCATGCCATTGAATGCCGTATCAATGCAGAAGATCCATTCAATAATTTCCGTCCTTCACCAGGAAAAATCACGAATTTCCACTCACCAGGTGGTCATGGTGTGCGTGTCGATACACACGTATATGCTGGATATACTATCCCTCCAAACTATGACTCTATGATTGCAAAATTAATCTGTACAGCACAGACTCGTGAAGAAGCTATCGCAACGATGGAAAGAGCATTAAGTGAATTTGTAATTGAAGGTGTGAAGACTACTATTCCTTTGCATTTGCGATTAATGCGTGATCCAAACTTTAGAGCAGGTAATTTTACAACGAAATTTATGGAAAATTTCGACCTTTCGGAATATCCGGAAGAAGAGGAAGCGTAAAAATTTTGTTTTGATATTCAATTCATACCATTCTTATCCCAAAGAATGGTATTTTTGTTTTCACTACTAAAAACTAGATATGTCAAATAAAAAACTAATTGACGCCATAAAAGATAAAGGAAAGACACTAGAAGCGGAAATGTCATTTTTCCAGCACCTAGAAGTATTACGATGGCACATCATTAGATCCGTAATAGCAATAGCAGTTTTTGCGATACTTTCATTTTCATTTTATGATTTCGTATTTAACCAAATCATTATGGGACCGAAGAATTTAGATTTCTGGACGTACCGCATGATGTGTAAGGTCGGAGAATTAATGAATCTAGATGGTTTTTGTGTAGATAAAATTCCTTTTAATATTATAAATACGGAATTAGCGGGTCAGTTTATGTTACAAATAAACTCCTGTCTATTGATGGCACTTGCCTTAGGTTTTCCATATCTCTTATTTGAAATTTGGTTGTTTGTGAAGCCTGCATTGACAGAAGTCGAGCGCAAGTCGGCAAGTGGTTTTGTATTCTATGCCACTATATTATTTGCTTTAGGCGCATTATTTGGCTACTACATCGTCGTTCCTTTGTCGGTTAACTTTTTAGCTAATGTATCATTGAGCGCGGAAATTACAAACCAGATCAAAATTGACTCCTATCTGTCGACTATAGCGACATTAACATTGGGTTGTGGTGTAGTATTTTTATTGCCGATTTTGATATTTATCCTATCAAAACTTGGCTTTATGACGCCGCAATTTATGCGTGCGAGTAGACGTTATGCGGTAGTAATTATCTTAATCATTGCTGCTATTATTACGCCTACAGCGGACATTATCACACTATTAACGGTAAGTGCCCCAATGTTTATATTGTACGAGTTGAGTATTTCTGTTTCGGCAAATGTACAGCGTAAGAGAGAATTAAAAGAAAAAGAATTTTATAAGAACTAATATATAATACTATGAAAATTGCAATAGGTAGCGATCACGCAGGATTTGATTATAAAACTCCAATAGTAGAGTTTTTGAAAGAATTGGGACATGAGGTTAGTGATTTTGGACCTTCGACAGCTGATTCTGTAGACTATCCAGACTATGCACATCCAGTAGCTTCTTCGGTAGAAAATCAAGAAAACGAATTGGGAATTTTGATTTGCGGTAGTGCAAACGGAGTAGCTATTACGGCAAATAAACACCAAGGAATACGTGCAGCGATTGCATGGCAAAATGAAATTGCGGCATTAGCACGTCAACATAACAACGCGAATGTATTGTGTATTCCTGCGCGTTTTATAGATTTAGAATTAGCTAAAAAAATTACGAATACATTTATTACAACAGAATTTGAAGGCGGTAGACATGCTACACGTGTGAACAAAATTTCTTGTGCATAATTTAAAATAGACCTACTATGAGAAAAATCCTTTCCTTACTTTTCATTCTACCTGTTGCATACAGTTGTTCGGTGGCTCAAAATCCATCCAAATATGCCAATCTGATTACAGAAGAATCTTCGAAAGAATATTTAACTATTCTAGCAAGCAAAGAATTTGCTGGTAGAGGAACAGGCCAAGAAGGCGGTAAAAAAACGGTTAAATACGTGGAAGATCAGTTCAAATCTTTTGGTTTGCAACCAATCGTGAATGGAACATATCTACAGCAGGTTCCATTGTTACAGATCTCCTATAAGGTTGACTCTTTTACGCTAGGAAACCAAACACTTGTATATGGACAGGATTTCTATGTGCAGGGGGATAATAGCACAGCATCATTCAATGCGAACGATATTGTGTTCGTGGGCTATGGTATTCAAGATGATAAATTCAATGAATTAAAAAATACAGACATCGCTGGTAAAGTGGTGTTGCTTATCAACGAAGGTGAACCTGTAGACGCAGAAGGAAAATCGATCATCACAGGCACTACTTCAAAATCTACATGGTCATCAAGCCGTTTCAAGAGACTTCAAGAAATTATGAAGTTGAATCCAAAATTAATCCTTGCGGCAAGTTCTCAAAATGAGGAAATGATCAAACGCATGAATAATCGTGGCATGATGGGACGTGTGGCTTTGGATAAAGGTAATGCCAATCAGAATCAACGAGTTTCTATTCCGGTTGTACATATCAAAACATCTTTAGCTGATCAGTTGTTAGCACAAGCAGGTACAAGTGTAGAGAAATTCAAAGCACAAAATCTTACTACCCCAGCGCAACCTCAAGTTATCAAAAGTGCGCTAAACGCTTCTATGGGCGTAAAAAATGAGAAAATTAGCGACCCAAATGTTATTGGTTACATAGAAGGTACAGATCTTAAAAATGAAGTGGTAGTAGTATGTGGTCACTGGGATCATGATGGTATTTTACCTGACGGCACATTCTTCCCTGGAGCTGATGACAATGGCTCGGGTACTGTTGGTGTTGTAGAAATTGCTAAAGCTTTTGCAAAAGCGAAAAAAGAAGGCAAAGGTCCTCGTCGTAGCATTTTATTTATCGCATTAGCAGCAGAAGAAAAAGGCTTATTAGGTTCGCAATATTACGTTGAAAATCCAAATATTCCTTTAACGCAAACTGTAGCTTGTCTTAATATTGATATGATTGGTCGTATTGATGACAAACACTTGAACGGGGATCATAACTACATTCACGTGATTGGTGTTAATAAATTGAGTACGGATCTTAAACCAATTGTTGAAAAAGCAAACGCTGAGACAAAAATGAAATTGGATTATGACTACGATCATCCAGAAGAACCAATGCGCTTGTATTACCGTTCGGATCACTACAATTTTGCGAAGAATGGTATTCCATCGTTATTTTTCTTCTCTGGATTGCACCCTCACTACCATACACCAGAAGATACTGTTGACAAAATAGACTTCCCTATGATGGTAAAACGTGAGAGATTAATTTTCTTTACCGCTTGGGAAATAGCAAATAGAGATAAAAAACCAGTTGTAGATATGTCGCTTGAAGAAGCACAAGGTACTGGAAGGTAAAAAATACTAGAAGTATGTAAACCGCGATTCAAACATTTGAATCGCGGTTTTATTTTTTATTTGGAATTATAGAAATTTATGTTTTCATTTGTAGTGTATTAGGTGTCTAATACACTAACTTAAATTATAAGATTATGATACAAATTCAAGATTTATCTTACTTCTATTTAAAAGACAAGCCAATAATCAATAATATATCGACCAGCTTAGAACCAGGGAAGATATATGGTTTACTTGGACTTAATGGAGAAGGCAAGACAACACTACTCAAATTATTAGCCGGAATATTATTTCCGAAATATGGAACGATTAACCTTAATGCTATAAACAGTACGCAGCGTAACAAAGAATTCTACTCGCGCGTATACTTTCTACCTGATCAACCAGTTACCTTTACATTAACATTAGATAAATTCATTTCCATCTATAGTGCTTTCTATGCTGATTTTTCATTTGATTTTTTGAATCAAGCGTTAGAAGATTTAAAACTAGACAGGAAGAATAATATAAAATCATTGTCCCTAGGACAACAAAAAAAATTTCATCTAGCATTTGCTTTAGCAGCCAATACAAAGTACCTACTCCTTGATGAACCCACAAATGGTCTTGATATTCCGAGCAAATCAATATTTAGAAAACTTCTTGCCAAAAGAATTGATGATGATAAAACTATTATAATATCAACACATTTGGTGAAGGATGTAGAAAATCTATTGGATCATATTCTTATTTTAAAAGATGGACAGTTGGTTTTAGACATGAGTTCAATTGATATTACCGCTAAATATAAGTTCAACTATGCTACACAAAACATTAAAGAATCACTTTATGCAGAAAATTCTATCGCCAATTATAAATCAATTTCAGATAATGTAATGGAGGAAGAAAGTTCTATTGATATTGAATTATTATTTAACGCTATACAACAAGGCAAATTATGAATATCTCCATGAATAATATTATGTATACCATACGTGAAATATGTTTTGGTTCTAATGATATTACAATCTCAAGAATATTATTACGCACATTTCTGATTTTACTCGCTTATTTAATGGTAAGTAATCGTGATATGATTTCTCTATTAACAGGTTTCACAAGCGTATCATCTTTTAAATCTAATGCGGATTTTCTTGAGTTCCTTGAAAAACTAAAAATTGATGAATTAACGGTACTTGTTCCTATCGTTTGCACATTAACATTTACGATTAGCTCTTCAATATATTATAAAAGAAGCAGTCAATTACAAATACTCCCTATCTCTCCCATAGAAAAGATTTTCTCGTACCTCGTTGTTATATTGGCCATTACAATCATAAGCCTATTTTTTAATTTTGGACTACAATATGTTTTAGTATACATTATACAAAAAATGTATCAATCCGAAATGATTATTTTACAAGAGGAAATTGGCGACCTTTACAAATATCTTGATAAAAATTATGTGCTTTCAACTGATTATGAAATTCGAATAAGTACATTTCCAGTAATCATAATATCACTCACTGCCAATCTTTTTATTTTGGTGTCCAATATGCTATTTACAAAACTCGGCATTATAAAAGGTATACTTTTAGTCATATTAACTTTAGTTGCAGCTGCTCTTGTACATAGATGGATTATAAATTTCAGCGGAACAAACATAAGTACAAATGTCGCTTACGACATCTTTTATAGTGTTTATCTTCCTCTTGTGATAATCTGCATGATCTGTTGTTTATATTTTCTATTAAAACAAAAGGAAGGCTAGGTATGGATTTCAATTCAAACAAACCTATATATCTTCAAATTGTGGAATATGTCTATGAACGTATTTTGCAACTCGAATGGAAGGAAAATCAGAAAATTATTTCTGTGCGCGATTTAGCGACCGAACTAGAAGTCAATCCAAATACGGTGATGCGCGCATATGAGAAGTTGCAACAAGATCAAATAATATTCAATAGAAGAGGAATCGGATATTTTCTAGTATCCGATGCATCAGCAATAATTAAAAACCTTCGCAAAGAATCTTTCATTCAAAACGAGTTGAAAAGTAATTTATATCGAGCCAAACTTTTAGGCATCAGTCATGAAGAAATTATTAATATCTATAATCAAGATTAATATGAAAACCTATTATATTTTTGTCGCAATACCTTTATTGTTAACATTTTTATTTGTTGGCACTCCACAATTTACGGGTAAGGCATTCGTAAATAATGATAAAGAAAGAAAACCTACAGATTGGTTGTCCGCGCTTCTTCTCAGAAATGAAAAATTTCCCGAAAGTAAGGATCATTTCATAACAGATAACGTCAAAGTGATTAAAATAATTGGCTCGCAAAGCCAAACATCTTCATATCACCATATAAGATTTGAAAAAATAAAATCAGATAACCAATCGCAATCCTTTTCTATAAACGAATTTTCAATTAATAATTCTTCAAAACTAGAGTTTAAAATAAATCAGGATACATTGATTTTTGATAATAATAGAAATTATCACACTTCGCTCGTATTTTATCTAAATAATACGAACAAGAACGTAGTATTTGAAAATGTAAAAAACGGAACAATTCATAATAGCTTATCAGACAATCTTATTCTCATACTTGACAAAGGATCTGTGCTAAGTTTACAAGAAATGACTTATCCCGTAAAGAAAATAGATATAAACGATGGTTCAAACTTAAGTGTTTTTTCATGCAATTTGAATAAACTCGAATTGAATATAAATAATAGCATGGTATATATCGATCCAATCAATAATATCGATAGCCTACACGCAAATTTAATAGGTAAATCAAATATCAAACTGCAAAACACTCTTCCAAAATATTTTATGATGGAAAATTATGAAGAGGTGAAACAAAACTCAAAAGTCAATATACTTTCTAGAGGAAATCTTGAATATTATAATCTAAATAAATAATTCAGATTAAAAGGCAAGATTTTTCCAATCTTGCCTTTTAAATTTTACGACTTATTATATATCGTATCGCGGTGAATTGTTTTGAATTTTTCATCTTGATATTCTAAGAAATAGCGGTTTGGAAGTAGCTTGAGTTTTATCTTTACTTCCTTATGTTTTGAATCTAGAATATGGAAATAGTTAATTGCTGTTTCGGTCTCATATTCCGCAAAAAGTTTTAAATAAACCTTTCCTTTAGCATCTTGAATAGTTGCAGGGACGACAATTTCTGTATTCAGAGCTTTTTCTGAAATATTCTCCGCGATTTTCCAATTGTTTCTATAAATCTTTTGCTGTGTATCTTGTAGGTTTATTGCATTAATCTTCGCTAGATAGTCAAATCTGCAAAATTTGCAATTCAGATGTTTTTCACTGCTAATATAATATACTAGACTCAACATTTTTTTGCCCTTCTCAAAAGGAATCAATACCTGACGAATGTCTAATCTCCCTAGTTCAAAGTCCTTTTGCAGATAATATTGATCTTTACCGACTTCCTTTTTTTCAAAACCCTCAGTTTTTGGTAAATTCCTTTGATGCAAAACTGTTAAAAGATGATATTGAGGTGATGAATTCGGAATTGCAGAAAAAAGAACTTTTGAACCTCTACTCTTTAGACCAATTTTCTTAAGTACATCTATATCCTGAGCATAAAAATCATTCAACTTAACTCCTGTCTCTCCACCATCTTGATAAGGATAGAAATTCATATACGTCCACACATTTACCTTCAAAGCTGTATTAAAGTATTCATCCACATCATCCACAAATACACTTTCCTTTGCAAACTTGTAAGAAGAGCAACTTGATAAGAAAAATAGTACTATCATACTAATAATCCTAACCTTCATATCACATTCTAGTAAGGTCAAGACGTATAGGTAAAGAATATGCAACACGTACAGATTTACCATTTTGAATTCCAGGTGACCATCTCTTAGAAGTTTTTAAAACAGCAATCGCTGCATTTCCTGTACCATGTCCTAAATCTCTTACCACTTTTAAATCACTAAGTGAGCCATCTTTTTCAACAACAAAAGTAACTTGAACTGTCCCCTTTACTTCGGCATCAATTGCAGCTAGGGGATATTTATAATTATCACCTATCCATTTACGATAAGCATTTAATCCCCCTGGCGGCTCTGGTTGAATCTCTACTTGAGAAAACGTTTCATTTCCTTCAACTATTTTTGTTATTTTTCCACCAAACTTACCTTGAATGGTATCTTGCGTACTCTCTTTAATTTCACCCATATCCGTCAAATCTAACCGTATTGGCAAGGTGAATTCATAGCGTACTTTACGACCATTTTGAATAGCAGGTTTCCATTTTGGGGATTTTTTAAGCAGCTCCACAGCAGCTTCACCCGTTGCATGACCTATATCTTCTACAATTTTAATATCCGATAAAGAGCCATCCTTTTCGATTACAAAATTTGTTCTGATAATTCCTTTGACACCAGCATCAATAGCAGCTTGTGGGTATTGATAATTATTTCCTATCCACTTACGAAACTCATCCATACCTCCTGGGGGTTCTGGATTTATCTCTGTTTCGATAAAAATTTCATTACCGCCTTCTTTTATCGTATCATTAGCCATAATTTGAACTAATGGATTTACAGATTCTAGATGTGACTGCTTAAATACAGTAGAATTTTCAATCTGCACTGACATATCCGATGTTGGCAACTTCACATCTTCCATCTTTGATTCAACCTTGGCTATTACGCCTTTGGCTCTGGAGGAGTTAAAAACTACAGTTGATATTCCAACAACCAATACGGCTGGAATTATGCCTAAATACAAAAAGCGTTTATTTTTTGATGATTTATTCTTAAATAACATCATGATTCTTTTCTTTAAAAACGATTGATTGGAAAACTCATGCACCAATACATTTTGCGGTACTTTGAGCGCATGAGCCACTAATAACTCGGCATAAGCTACCTTATCTTCCGAACTCAATTCATCCGCTATACATTCATGCTGAAATTTGATTTCCTTGCTCATATGATACACCACAGGATTAAACCAGTTCAAAGCCTTGAACAACTCCATAAATAGTACATCATAACTGTGTCCTTGCTCGATATGAATTTCTTCGTGTCGTTCAATGCTTTTATAGGAATTGACTTCTTTACCTAAAAACATTTTATTGAAGAAGGAGAAACCCAAAAATGGTGCATCAGCTTGAAACATTTTGCGCACATGCCACAATCGCCAAAGCATTATGGAAACACTTCCAATCAAACCAACGATATAAATCCATTTTAGCACATCTACGAAGTACAAGGAAGAATTTTGCTGTGCATAGAGGACAATTGGTATATCAATAAACTCGTGTACATTGACCATAGGAATAATAATATCATCCTCAAAAAATGTGGATAAATCTATAAATAATCCAATCGGAATCAGTAATGCGAAAAATGCTGTGCTGAGTAAATAAACTCTGTTCCATTGGAAAAAAGTTAATTTACGAAAGCTGAAATAGTATAAGCTATAACTTAGGACGACAGCTATATTGACTAATAGCAGATAAATTACCATAACGTAAGTTTATAAGTAGTTTATAATTTTATTTGTGCTTGTTGATAATGTTCAAAATATCGTCCAGATCTTTGACATCCAATTTGTTCTCTTCCAAAAAGAAAGAAAGCATCTGTTTGGGTGAATTTTCAAAATAACCACTCAACAATTTGTCTGCTACGACTTTCTTGTAGTCTTCTTTGCTGATCGTTGGAATATATTTATGACTCTTACCGTAAGCCTCGTGATTCACAAAACCCTTGGTCTCGAGAATACGAATTATTGTAGAAACAGTATTATATGCAGGCTTTGGCTCAGGTAGACGTTCGATCACTTCTTTTACGAAGCCTCCTCCCATCTCCCACAATTCATGCATAATTTGCTCTTCTGCCTTTGTAAGTTCTTTGATTTCGTCCATAACTCTATTAATAAAAATTAAATTGGCACGTCTGCCTATAATCGATTACTAAAACTAATCTAAAACTATATTTTTAGTTTTACAACTATTTTTTTAGTTTTCACAAAAAAAAGGCTTCCATACTACAGTGAGTATGAAAGCCTAAACCTATTTGTAACAAAGAATTTTTTAATTAGAATTTACTCGAAGCTAATTTTCGAACCACATCTGCTAATAAATCAATCTCCGCAAATGTATTATAGAATGCAAAGGAAGGACGAACAGAATTTTCATAGCCTAATCGACGCAAAATTGGTTGCGCACAATGGTGTCCCGTACGCACAGCTATACCATGATCGTTCAATACCTTACCCACTTCTTCATTGCTAAATCCATCTATGGTAAAAGACATGACGCTAGCTTTATCTTTCGCTGTCCCTATCAATTTCACTTTCGTTATTTGTGTAAATAAACTAGTCGCATAATCCAAAAGTTCATGTTCGTATTTTGCAATGCGATCAATTCTGATTTTTTGGACATAATCCAGCGCTGCTGCTAAACCTACTGCATCCGCAATATTACCAGTTCCTGCTTCAAAGCGATTGGGTGCAGGGTGAAAAATTGTCTTTTCGAAAGTAACATCCTGAATCATATTTCCACCACCTTGGTAAGGTTGCGTTTGATTAAGCAATTCTTCTTTTCCATAAACCGCACCTATTCCAGTAGGTCCAAAAATTTTGTGCCCAGAGAAAACAAAGAAATCTGGATTCAAATCTTGTACGTCAACTTTGATATGCGAAATAGATTGTGCACCATCCAGCAACACTTTAGCACCAGCTGAATGCGCTATCTCAATGATTTGCTTCGCAGGTGTTACCGTGCCTAACGCATTACTTACGTGGGTAAAAGATACAAGTTTCGTTTTATCCGTGAATAGTTTTTTATATTCATCGATAAGCAATTCACCGGCATCGTTTACTGGAATAACCTTAATCTTGAAGCCATTTTTTTGACTTAACAATTGCCAAGGCACGATATTCGCGTGATGCTCCAGATTCGAAATAATAATTTCATCACCTTCTTTGAGATTTTCAGCACCCCAGCTATTGGCTATAAGATTAATGGACTCCGTTGTTCCACGTGTAAAGATGATTTCGTTTACAGACTTTGCGTTGATAAAAGATTGTATCGTTTCACGAGCTTTCTCATAGGCATCCGTAGCACACGCAGCTAATTCATGTGCCGCCCGGTGAATATTCGAATTTTCATGTTGGTAAAAATAAGCCAAACGATCAATCACCACTTGTGGCTTTTGTGTCGTCGCAGCATTGTCAAACCAAACTAACGGACGACCATTCACGTATTCACTCAAGATCGGAAAATCCTTTCGAATAGCATACACATCAAAATTGGAACTGTGATCTTGAAGTAAATCATTTCCTACAAATGAATATGGACTTCCTAAAGGACTAATAGCAGCATTGAATGTTGAATAGGTTTCCTTCGCAAAAGGAATTTCGTCTCCGTATTCAGGTTGATAAGAAATTGGATTATTAAACGCAAAGATATCTTTCGGAATCAAATCGTCTAAGGATGCCGAATTCGCACCAAGATTCGATTGATAGGCGTAAGAATCAGCGAATTTCTGGGATATATCTTCCAAACCAGCCGAATGCGACGGATTTGCATAGGAATTAAAAGCATCTCTACCTTCCTGTTTGAAATGTGGAGAACTCCCATCCCCAGCTTGTGCCAAAGGGAACTTACCTTCATCTCGAAGTAAAGGATCTTTTAGACTCGTCTGCGGATTCGCTATATTAAATTCTTTATCATGCGCACTGATTTGATCGTAATCCGTAGTCACTTTACGTTGAAAGACACCAGAATCCGAATGACTCACATGCGCAAGTTGATTAAAACCCGATAATCCTTTGAATAAGTGATTGACAACCGATTCTAATTCCTTGTCAGAAGGAATATTATTGAATTGTGACATGTAATTAGTTTAAAATGTGAATACTGCATTATTAATCTTGCATAAAAATCAAGAATTATTAATACTTGTATTCGTGATAATTTGTAACATCCACATCTTCCAATACAGCCAATGCATCATCTACCAATACAACCAATGAGCAGTATAACGAAATTAAATACGAAGCAATAGCTTTATCGTTGATTCCTGTGAATTTTACCGATAAACCTGGAGTTTGCTCACCTGGAAGATTAGGCTGATATAGTCCTACGACGCCTTGTTTACTTTCTCCTGTTCTTACCAGAATGATTTTTGTTTTTCCTTTCACAATTGGCACTTTATCGGATGGAATAAGAGGAATTCCTCTCCAGGTAATGAATTGCGTACCAAATAATGAAACTGTCGGAGGTGGAACACCTTTACGTGTACATTCTCTACCAAAAGCAGCAATAGCTTGTGGATGTAACAAGAAAAAACTAGGATTTTTCCACACTTTTGTTAATAACTCATCCAAATCGTCTGGTGTTGGAGGTCCTAAACGCGTCTTGATAACTTGTTTCTTTGCAACACTATTCAACAATCCATAATCCGCATTGTTAATTAATTCACTTTCTTGTCTTTCTTTGATTTTCTCAATAGCTAGACGTAATTGTTCACTAATCTGATTGTAAGGCTTACTATACAAATCGGATACACGTGTGTGAATATCAATTAAAGTATTTACTGCACTCAAATTGTATTCTCTAGGATTCTCATCGTAATCCACAAAAGTATGGGGCAATACACTTTCATCACGACGTGAACAATCTACTTGGATTCCTTCTTCGCCTACAACACGATATAATCGGAAAACACCAGATTCTACAGGCAACCATTGTAACAATAAGGTAATCCATCTCGGTGTGATACTTTCTAATTGAGGTGCGGTACGGGTAGCAATAGCTAGGTGTCTCGCTGCTACATCGCCTAAGGCGGTTTGATTTTCTTTTGTGCTAATGCGTTATTTTAATACTACGAATTAATGTAAAACTAATTAATCTACTAAATCTATAGGATATAGATCAATGTATTTAAAACAAAAAATTTTAGTTAAAATAATTTTTATTAACTCGTATTATAATAACACAATTCGTGTTTGACTATTAATCCATTCGCCACCTACGATTGGATTTTTTCTCTGCATTTTTAGATTTACGATCGAGTCGCGCTAAGATTTTGGAACGAGGCACTTTGGTAGGAATTCTATTTTTGTTGGGTTTTAATGATTCTTGAAGAAGAAAAACAAGTTTATCAAAAGCAATTTCCTTGTTTGCTAACTGACTACGACTTTCCGAAGAATCAATTTGAATCAATCCCTCCGATTGTAGTCTATTTTTAAACGCTGAGCGAACCTTAGACCGTTGTACATCATTAAGAAGAATTGAATGTTCAAAATCCCAAATCAAACTCACTTTTGTTTCCACTTTATTCACATTCTGTCCTCCAGCGCCAGAAGATCGAGCTGTCTTGAATTTGATTTCTTTTCTTAATTCCTCCAAATTTATAATCATAACACAAAGATTACGATTTTATTGCAAATCGAATGTAAAACCTTCCTTAACTTTGGTTGTTTTAAAATTATAAATAAATCTTCATGAAAATAGGTATTGTTTGTTATCCAACATTTGGTGGATCCGGCGTCGTGGCGACAGAATTGGGGAAAGGTCTCGCGTCTAAAGGTCACGAAGTACATTTTATAACCTACAATAAACCTGCGCGATTGGATTTCTTTTTAGAAAATCTATATTACCATGAAGTATCTATTTCTCAATATCCCCTATTTGATTTTCCGCCTTATGAATCTGCTTTAGCGAGTAAACTAGTGGATGTTGTACGCTTTGAAAAATTGGATGTTTTACACGTACACTATGCCATCCCACATGCTTCAGCAGCCTATTTAGCAAAGCAAATATTGAAGACTTACGGAATTAATATTCCTGTAGTCACCACATTACACGGTACAGATATCACACTTGTCGGAAAAGATAAAACCTTCAAACCTGTTGTTACATTTTCGATCAATGAATCTGATGGTGTGACGACGGTTTCCGAGAATTTAAAAAGTCAAACTTTAGAGTCATTTGACATTACGAGAGACATTAAGGTGATTCCAAACTTTATTGATTTGACACGTTTCGTGAGTAAAAATCGTGAACATTTCAAAAAAGCGATTGCACCTGGAAATGAACGTATATTAGTGCACACCTCAAACTTTCGTAAGGTAAAAAATACACAAGATGTGGTTCGTATCTTTCATAAAGTATCCCAAACTATTCCAAGTAAATTATTAATGGTCGGTGATGGACCAGAACGTAGCAATGCTGAAGAGCTTTCGCGTCAATTAGGCATTTCAAACTCTGTTCGTTTTTTAGGTAAACAAGATGCTGTGGAAGAGATTTTATCTGTTTCTGATTTATTCCTTATGCCTTCATCATCCGAAAGTTTTGGTTTGGCAGCATTGGAAGCAATGGCTTGTAGAGTACCTATTATTTCAACAAATATCGGCGGCTTGCCCGAATTGAATGAACAAGGTGTAACTGGATTTCTGAGTAATGTCGGCGACATTGAGGAAATGTCCAAACATGCTATTCATATTTTGGAAGACTGCAATCGTTTAGAGAAATTTAAGCAAGCAGCATACGAACACGCTCAAAAATTTGAAATCAGCAAAATATTGCCTTTGTATGAAGAGTACTACGAAGAAGCAATCTCGAATTCAAAAAAATAAAACAATTACTTTCTCTATATTAGATAGCAGCAAAAAAATTATATCTTTGTCTTTTGGAAATCTTCCAAAGAAAAAACTATATGAAATATAAACGTATCCTACTAAAACTCAGCGGCGAAGCCCTTATGGGTGAGCAAAATTATGGTATCGACATCAATCGCGTAGCTCAATACGCAAAAGATATCAAAGAAATTCATTCTCAAGGTCTTGAAATTGCAATCGTAATCGGAGGTGGTAATATCTACCGCGGATTAAGTGCAGAAAAAGCTGGAATGGACAGAGTACAAGCAGATTATATGGGCATGTTGGCTACAGTAATCAACAGCATGGCTTTGCAAGATGCTTTAGAAAAAGTAGGTTTAAAAACAAGATTGCTTACAGCTATTAAGATGGAACAAATCTGTGAGCCATTTATTCGTCGTAGAGCAGTAAGACATTTAGAAAAAGGAAGAATAGTAATTTTTGGTGCAGGTACTGGCAACCCATACTTCACTACAGATACAGCTGCTTCTTTACGTGCAATTGAAATCAATGCTGATGCAGTATTAAAAGGAACACGAGTAGACGGTATTTACACAGCTGATCCAGAAAAAGATCCTTCAGCTACTAAATACGAACATATTTCATTCAACGAAGTATACCAAAAAGGCCTTAACGTAATGGATATGACAGCCTTTACGTTGTGCCAAGAAAATAATCTTCCAATCATTGTATTTGATATGAATAAACCAGGCAATTTGAAAAAATTAGCAGATGGTGAACATATCGGTACAGTAGTAAGCTAAGTATAAAATATTAAAACATATGAACGAACTGATTTCTATTGAATTGGATGACTGCAAAGAGAAAATGACTAAAGCAGTCGCACATACGGAGACAGAACTGACTAAAATCCGTGCTGGTAAAGCTACACCATCTATGTTGGATGGTATTAATGTAGATTACTACGGATCGGCAACTCCACTTTCTCAAGTAGCGAATGTGAACACGACGGACGCACGTACTATCGTGATTCAGCCATGGGAAAAAAACATGTTAGGAACAATCGAAAAAGCAATTATCGATTCTAATATTGGTCTTAACCCACAGAATGATGGCGTAGTTATTCGTTTAGTAGTACCTCCTCTTACAGAAGAAAGAAGACGTGATTTAGTTAAAAAAGCGAAAGAAGAAACAGAAAAAGGTCGTGTAGCGGTACGTAATATTCGTAAAGATGCGAACGAATCTATCAAGAAATTGAAAAATGATGGTGCTTCTGAGGATGAAATCAAAGTAGGTGAAGCTGAAGTACAGAAATTGACTGATACATATATTGCTAAAGTTGATACATTAGCTGAATTGAAAGAAAAAGATATTATGACGGTATAATCCTTATAATCTTATATGCTACACAAAGGGCTTCCATACGACATGGCAGCCCTTTGTTTTAAAGTTAATTTTATTATATTTACGATACCATCGTAAAATCAATTATGGGCTCTTTTATTTATCTTTCATGGTGCGTACTAAATGGTGTAAGTTTCATACTTCTCCTCTACCACTTTTTCAAATGTACATCACTAATTAACAAAAAAATAGGAGTTATACCCGCTCTAATTTTCTTTATTGCACTTCCTTCATTATTGTCGAGCTATCACAATGCAAACCAACCAAAAGAAACTAAAGAATCTAATTTTATAACGTTCAATAAGCCCTCAAACAATATTGGAAGCCCCTATCACAATTATTATGTGATTGATGATAAACAATTTGCTAGATTATTTATATCATTAATGTATCAAAAATCTATTAATCCACAGCAATACACACCATTGAGTGCCGGAACAAACTTATCTGGTTTAGTTGCTGGTGTAAAATGGAAGCAAATATCATTAAACATTACTCCATTAGGAAATAACTCTTTCCAATATCATGTATCAGGGCAATACGAGTTTTCGTTTATAGGAATCAAAATATATAACCAATCAAAACGATTTGAGGGGGAAATTGTTTTTGATTAAAACTCAATAATCAACACTAACATGCAAAATTCAAGAAGACAATTTTTAAAACAAGCTGGAATTGGCGCTATGAGTGCTTATTTCGGTTCATCCTTACTTACAGCATGTAGCGATGCTAAAAAAACGACTTTAACGGGTAGTCCAATTAAGAATATAGGTATACAAATTTATTCCCTACGTGATTTATTAAACGATGATCCCAAATTAACACTAGAAACTGTTGCAAAAATTGGATACACGCATATAGAGACTTTTGGAGTTGATGTTGCGAATAACTCTTTTTGGGGCGTAAAAGTTCCTGACTTAAAGAAAATATTAGCTGACAATGGTTTGTCTACATTTAGTGGGCATTATGATATGAGTAAATACCTGGATCGTAACAATAACGATAAAGAAAGTATCGAAAAATATATTGAAACAGCAGCAGAATTAGGGCAGAAATACGTGATTGCACCTGTTAACCCTATGCATGATTTGAATAATTTGAAAGTAGAAGATTATCAGTATGCTGCCGATCAACTAAATAAAGCGGGTGAAATGGCGAAAAAAGCAGGCATTAAAATAGGTTATCACAATCATTTTTGGGAATTCAGAGAGTTTGCAATTAATACCAGAGGACTGGATATCATGTTGGCATTCACTGAAAAAGATTTAGTGGCTTTTGAACTGGATTTATTCTGGATTGAAAAAGCTGGTTTAAACCCATTAACGTACTTTGACAAATATCCTGGAAGATTTGAGATGTGGCATGTAAAAGACATGGATAAACAATTTACTACGCCAGTAATCGGAGAAAATTTTGATCAATTGCCGTTGGATTCAATATTCAAAGAAGTGAAATATACAGAAGTTGGTTCTGGAAATATTGACTTTACAAATATTGTACAAGCTGCCGAAAAATCGGGATTGGTTCACGCATTTGTGGAGCAAGATGATATTTATTTGCCAAATAAATTCGAGAGCGTGAAGAAAAGTTATGATTACGTGCAGAAGTATTTAACAAAATAAGAAAAGGGACTTAAAGTCCCTTTTCTTATTTTAGAAATCCATATTTTCTACTTCGGTTGCTGTTTCCTCAACTTTTTCTTTTAATCCCTTTTTGAAATTTAAAAGATTAGAAGTAATATCAGCATCATTTGTCGCTATAATTTGAGCGGCTAAGATACCCGCATTTTTAGCAGCATTCAAAGCTACTGTGGCTACAGGAATACCATTTGGCATCTGTAGAATTGATAACACCGAATCCCAACCATCAATAGAGTTAGACGATTTTACAGGAACACCTATGACAGGTAAGTGTGTAATCGAGGCTACCATACCTGGCAAGTGCGCAGCACCACCCGCTCCAGCAACAATAACTTTCAAACCTCTTCCAGCAGCATTTTCAGCATACTCAAACATACGATGAGGTGTACGGTGAGCCGAAACAATTGTTACTTCGAAAGAAACACCTAATTCTTTTAAAACATCTACAGCATCTTGCATGACAGGAAGATCTGATTTACTTCCCATGATAATGCCAACTTGCACCGATTGTGAACTCATAAATTTTTATGCAATAACTTTTAATATTTCTTGTACTTTGCGGGCATTGCTAATTGCCAATTCCCTATCGGCATTTACAATACATACGTGTCCCATTTTGCGGAAAGGCTTTGTATACTTCTTACCGTATAAATGAATATACACGCCATCCATAGCTAACACATCTTCTACACCTTCATATTTTGCTAATCCCTCGTAACCTTCTTCTCCCAAAAGATTAATCATTACAGCATTTGAACGTGCGCTTGTATCACCCAAAGGTAAGTTGAAAATTGCGCGCATATGCTGTGCAAATTGCGAAGTAAAGTTCCCTTCAATAGTTTGATGACCCGAATTGTGTGGGCGTGGGGCCAATTCATTCACTAAAATCTCACCTGTTTTTGTTAGGAACATTTCGACAGCTAACAATCCTACTATTTGCAAGTCATTAGCAATTTTCTTAGCTAATTCTTCTGCTTGTTGTTGTATTTCAAAACTATATGTTGATGGCGAAATCAAAAATTCTACCAAGTTAGCTTCAGGATTAAATTCCATCTCGACCATAGGAAAAGTCTTTACTTCACCTCTGTCATTACGTGCCACGATAACAGCAATTTCTTTTTCGAAATCAACGATTTCTTCGATGATAGATGGCTCTGTAAACGCTTTCGCTAAATCATCTTCAGTACGAATCATCTTCACTCCCTTACCATCGTATCCATCTTTACGCAATTTTTGAACGTAAGGAATAGAAAGATTAGCGGTTTTCAATGAATCAATATTTGAAATAAATTGAAATGCTGATGTAGGAATATCATTTTGTTTGAAGAATTGCTTTTGCAATCCTTTATCTTGAATCAAACGAATAACACGAGATTGTGGATATACGACAACGCCTTCATCTTCTAATGCTTCTAAAGCATCCACATTCACTTTCTCGATTTCGATAGTGATCATGTCCAAATCTTTCCCAAAATTGTAGACTGTATCATAATCACTCAATGAGCCACATTCGAAATGTTGACATAGTTTGCGACACGGTGCATTTTTATCCGGATCCAACACATGTACATTCACGTTGTAATTGATAGCTTCCTGGATAAACATGCGGCCTAACTGACCACCACCAAGAATGCCTAACTGCAACTCACCATAAAAATCTTTTGCCATATTATATTTAACTATTAAACAGTCTCTTCAAAATACTTATCTTGAAAGATTTGCTCACTTTCAATTTTCTTTTGTAATTCTAAAAATGCGCCTATTAAGGCTTCAGGACGTGGAGGACATCCTTGCACATATATATCCACAGGTATAATTTTGTCCACACCTTTCACCACATGATAACCATGTTGCCAATACGGACCACCACAATTTGAGCATGATCCCATTGAAATCACATAGCGCGGTTCTGGCATTTGCTCGTATAATCTTTTGATACGATCCGCCATTTTGAACGTAACCGTTCCAGCAATAATCATCACATCCGATTGACGAGGGGAAGGTCGGGGGAATACGCCAAAACGATCCAAATCATAGGTCGAAGCCATCGCACCCATCATTTCGATCGCGCAGCAGGCAATACCAAAACTCATAGGCCACATCGACGAAAGACGAGCCCAATTCAATAAGTCATCAATCTTAGCGACGACGACACCATCGGATTTAAGTTGTTGCTCTAGATTGGTCATGCGTTTGGTTTTTTAAATCTTGGTTTGAAGCCAACAGAAGTCTTCGGTTGTACCGTTTCTTCCTTCACTTCTTCGACTACTTCGGTCGCTTTATAATCTTTGACTAGATATTGTCTGCTATTCAAAGCTTCATAAGCACTTAATGGAATACCCGTATCAACAGTAGGAATTTTATGTTTTGGTTTTACCCAATTCAGATCACCACGCACCCAAACATATACTAATCCTAAAATCAATATGCCTAAGAAAATTGCCATTTCAATCATCGTAAACCATCCCCAACGCGCATCTGCAGCAATTAATTCCGATTGCCCAAAGACTGTAGCCCACGGAAATACGAAAATCAATTCCACATCAAATAAAAGGAATACTAAAGCAATGACATAAAATCTTGGATTGAATTGTACCCACGAACTTCCGGTCGTTTCCTCACCGCATTCGTACGTACTTAATTTGATTGGATTAGGTTTATTGGGTGCCAATAATTTGGCCATAAACATAGTCACACACACCAAAAGAATACCTACTACTCCGATTAAGAGAATAGATCCATATGCTGAGAGCTGTGTGGGATGATCGTCCATGCTACAAAATTAACAATTAATTCTTTACCGCTAAAATTAAGCAACAAAAATCATTTATAAAAACAAAACCAAGTCATTTAAAGACTTGGTTTTGAAAATTCTTTATTATTGAATTCCTATTTAAAATGGTTTTCCTGGCATCTTTGGCATGTTGCGCATCATTTTCGCCGCCATAGCCGGATTAGACATTTGCTTCATCACCTTACGCATATCCATGAATTGTTTTAACAGTTTATTTACTTCGTCAATGTTTGTACCCGAGCCTTTAGCGATACGCGTTCTTCTGCGTTGATCTATAGCATCTGGATTTTCACGCTCAAATGGTGTCATCGAATCTATAATAGCCTCAATAGGTTTGAAAGCGTCATCCTCAATTTCTACATCTTTCAACGCTTTACCAGCTCCTGGAATCATACCAATCAAATCTTTCATGTTACCCATTTTTTTGATTTGTTGGATTTGCGAACGGAAGTCATTGAAATCAAATTTATTTTTGCGGATTTTCTTTTGAAGTTCAGCTGCTTGCTTTTCGTCAAATTGTTGTTGTGCACGCTCTACTAAGGAAACAACGTCACCCATACCCAAAATACGAGAGGCCATACGATCTGGATAGAATACATCCAAAGCTTCCATCTTCTCCCCCGTACCAATGAATTTGATAGGCTTATTGACAACAGATTTAATCGATAAAGCCGCACCACCGCGAGTATCACCATCTAATTTGGTTAATACTACACCTGTAAAATCCAAACGATCGTTAAACGTTTTGGCAGTGTTTACCGCATCTTGACCAGTCATGGAATCCACAACAAAAAGAATTTCTTGTGGTTGAGTCGCCTCTTTAACTGCTGTAATTTCATTCATCAACGCTTCGTCTATAGCCAAACGACCAGCCGTATCGATGATGATTACATTATTTCCATTTCTTTTTCCTTCTTCTACACCCGCCTTTGCGATAGCAATAGGATCTGTAGAATTACGATCTGTGTATACTGGTACCCCAACTTGGCCCCCCAAAACTTCCAATTGATCAATCGCAGCTGGACGATAAACGTCACCTGCAACCAATAATGGCTTTTTACCTTTCGTAGTTTTTAAATAGTTTGCTAATTTTCCCGTAAAGGTTGTTTTACCCGCACCGTTCAAACCAGCTATCAAGATTACAGTGGGATTCTTCGATAAATCAAGATCTGTAACAGTACCGCCCATTAAAGCTGTCAACTCATCATTCATGATTTTTGTCAACAACTGACCAGGAGAGATACTAGTCAATACATTTTCACCCAAAGCTTTTTGCTTCACGTCATCCGTAAAAGTTTTGGCTGTTTTATAATTCACATCGGCATCTAACAATGCTTTGCGAATTTCTTTCATCGTCTCCGCGACGTTGATTTCTGTAATATTTCCTTGTCCTTTTAATACTTTAAAGGCTCTATCTAATTTATCTTGAAGATTTGAAAACATAGTTAATCTTTTGAAATTCTTATGCTAAGCGACAAAGTTACAAAATTGCTTCGAAAGGAGATTCATGCAAAACACAAATCACCAAAAAAGGGATAAAATAATTATCCCTTTCCACTATTTAATTCTAAAATTTATTAATCTCTACGACCCATTAACATACTCGCATAGTACAATAAAGTTACTAATGCTGATAAAGCCGCTATTACATAAGTCATCGCTGCCCATTTCAATGCATCTTTTGCGCCATCATGTTCTTCCACATTATGCGTGATATTCGCTGTATTCAACCAAGCTAAAGCTCTTTTTGACGCATCAAATTCTACAGGCAATGTAATAAAACTGAAAACAGTAGTAACTGCTAATGCTGCAACACCAATTTGAAGCAACAAGAGATTATTAGAGAAAATCGCTAACATTACACCAATCATCAAAGTAAATGATACTATTTTAGAAGCTACATTAACAATCGGCACCATTGACGAACGGAACTGCAACCATGAATACGCTGTAGCGTGCTGAATAGCGTGTCCACATTCGTGTGCTGACACAGCAGCCGCTGCTACACTACGCCCGTGATATACTTCAGGACTTAAATTTACCGTACGATCAGCTGGATTGTAGTGATCCGTCAATTGACCTTCTACCGAAATAATCTTTACGTCGTATATATTACTATCGTGAAGCATCTTTTGCGCAATCTCCGCTCCTGAAAGACCAGAAGTCAGCGGCATTTCTGAATACTTCTTAAACTTATTCTTAAATCTCGTTTGGACAATCATACTTATGATTCCAATTCCTATTAACAAAACCCAAATTGCCATATCTTTTTATAATTTATATTTCTATTTATTTACAGTTCTATATCAAAACAAATTCCAAAAATAATATTAGGTTAAATATCCTATATTTTAATGTCAACTTGTCAATGATGAACCTCAAATATACTAAAACACCGTCAAAATAACAGCAATAAAAAAGGATTTTCACCGAAATGAAAATCCTTTTTTTTATCACACAATGATATTAATTATACTGAAAACTCAAATTATGTTCTTCAATTAATCTTCTCAAATTACTTAACGCATAACGCATTCTACCTAAAGCTGTATTAATACTTACCTCCGTGACTTCAGCTATATCTTTGAAGCTCATATCACAAAAATGACGCATAATAAGCACTTCCTTTTGGTCATCAGGCAACAGCTGTATAAGTTTCTTCAAATCCACATCTACTTGATTTCTGACCATCTTACGTTCAACATCATCATCTGCAAAATCCATCACTTCAAAAATATCATAACCATCCCCAGTAATGACTGTAGGACTACGTTTCTCCTTGCGGAAATAATCAATGACCATATTGTAAGCAATACGAACCACCCAAGGTAAAAATTTACCTTCTTCATTGTATCCTCCAGATTTGATCGTATTAATAACTTTAATGAATGTCTCTTGAAATATATCTTCAGCGACATACTCATCTTTAACACGCATATATATTGAGGTATATATCTTACTCTTGTATCGATCTATCAATATTTTCAACCCATTCTCATCGCCACTGGCATATAGATGAATCAGTTGTTGATCGGTCATGTTATTTAAATTTTTCATAACAATTTCCTATTTAAGTTACAGCAAAAATTAATTTTAGAGTAAGCGTGTTTCGATAAGCGTTTGTTTTAGTTATGTTTTAAAATTCAATAGCTAATTGTAGGTATAAAAGTAGTAGAAATTCTACATAAATTCAAAAGACTTAGCTTTTATTTAACATTAATTCACAGTCACATTAGATATAAAACTAACAACAAAAAAGCACCAAAGTTTGATTTGGTGCTTTTAAAATTATTTATTTACAATTCTCTTACTTATATAATGGAAATTTTGCCATTAAATCTTTCACTTTACCGTGAATAGCATTTAATTGAGCTTCATTACCGCGATTTTTCAATGCTTCGTCGATTAATTCACCAATTTGAATCATTTCTGCCTCTTTAACACCACGAGTTGTGATTGCTGCAGTACCAAAACGAACACCTGAAGTCACAAAAGGAGAACGTGTATCAAAAGGAACCATGTTTTTATTCGTTGTGATACCTGCTTGACCTAATACAGCCTCTGCCTCCTTACCCGAAATATCTTTATTACGTAAGTCCACCAACATTAAGTGGTTATCTGTACCGCCAGAAATGATTTTGTAATCTCTATCGATAAAGAATTTAGATAATACTTGTGCATTTGCTTGTACTTGCTTAGCATATGCTAAGTATTCATCAGTCAAAGCCTCTCCGTAAGCAATTGCTTTTGCTGCGATAGTGTGTTCCAATGGTCCACCCTGTGTACCTGGGAATACCGCTAAATCTAACAATTGTGAAATAGTACGAGTTTCACCTTTAGGAGTTTTAGCTCCCCAAGTGTTTTCGAAATCTTTACCTACCATGATCATACCACCACGAGGACCACGCAATGTCTTGTGCGTAGTTGTCGTCACGATATGACAGTGCGGAAGTGGATCTGCTAATAATCCTTTAGCAATAAGACCCGCAGGGTGCGAAATATCCGCCATTAATAAAGCGCCGATTTCATCAGCTACTTTACGAATACGCGCGTAGTCCCAATCACGAGAATATGCGGAAGCACCACAGATAATCATTTTTGGCTTTTCGCGTAATGCAGTCTCTTCTAAAGATTCGTAATCAATCAGACCTGTATCTTCTTTTACTCCGTAGAATAATGGTTGGTAAATCTTACCCGATAAGTTTGCTGGAGAACCATGTGTTAAGTGACCACCATGCGACAAATCTAAACCTAAAATCTTATCACCTGGTTTAATAGTAGCTAAAAATACAGCTGCATTAGCTTGTGCACCAGAGTGAGGCTGAACGTTAACCCATTCTGCACCGAATAATTTCTTAGCTCTTTCTATCGCGATAGTTTCAATTTCATCAACTACCTCACAACCGCCGTAATAGCGTTTTCCTGGAAGTCCTTCTGCATATTTGTTTGTCAAAACAGAACCTGCAGCTTCCATTACTTGTTTACTTACGAAGTTTTCTGAAGCAATTAATTCGACACCTTCTTCTTGGCGTTTTAGCTCGTCAGCGATTAGATTAAAGATGGCTTGATCTCTTTCCATTATACTTAATTATTGTTGGATGCGTAATTCACTTTATTTTGTCGCAAATATACGATTATCTTATCTTTTCTTTAAATTCTTTAACACTTCTTTTTCAAAAGAATGCATGTACAGTAAATTCTTCATTAAAGAGATATGATTCTTTCGAAAAATAAAATTTTATTAGGCAGAAAGCTCCTTTTTTAGAATAAGTTGTGCCGTTTCGTATGGATTTACATCCAATTCGGACACATGCTTCAAGATCATCCCAACATATGTATCTGTAGTCGCATCAGCTGGAACTACTTTACTGGTATTTTTAAACAATGTTATCGTACTATCTTTTAAATCTTTGACAACAGTCCAAGCAGCATCCGAAACATAAAGTTGTTGCGTAAAATTATGCTGATATTCATTTTCAATATCCTGAATTATGGCTTGTTTATACTGCTCAATAGTAAGATTTGGCGCATGATTTCGCAATAGAACCTGGTAGGGTGTAATGCGATAAGCGAACAATATCAATCGTTCATAAGCTGCAAACTGTAATTGTTGTGTGTTCTTAACAAGCTCCTTATTTTGATTAATAGCATTCACTTTCAGAAAAAGGCTCTCAACTTTGGGCCATATCACATAAAAACCTAAGACTAATGCCACCAATACGCCGAACCCAATGATAAATAATTGCTTTAGCAATTCGATAAATTCCATTTTATTTCAATGTTTATAAATTGTCAAAAAATATAAGGTTGATTTTTAATGTCTAAAAATATGTAATTTTGTTTAACAATCAATTCGGAAAGGTTATTACTATGAGTACTGAAAATATAACAGCAACAGGTCCAGTTACTTTAACTACGGGCGCGGTAGCAGAATTAAAAAAATTAATAGATCAACAAGAGTTAGGTGCAGAATTTGGTCTTCGTCTAGGCGTAGAAGGCGGTGGCTGCTCAGGAATGAGTTATATCTTGGGATTTGATCAGAAAAAAGAAGGCGATTCAGAGTATGAAATCGAAGGAATTCGCATTTTTATGAACAAGGCACATGGCATGTATCTGGCAGGTATGGAAGTTGATTTCAAAAATGGCCTAGATGCACGTGGCTTTACTTTCAACAACCCAAATGCAACTAGCACCTGCGGTTGTGGATCGAGTTTCTCTGCATAATAATTTTATTTTATATACAAGAAAAGCACTTCGATTGAAGTGCTTTTCTTGTATACGTAGATTTCTAATAAATTAGTTCCAAATAATCTATTAAAGGTGTTCAACAGATATAGCATAAACAGCACTGCAAGGTTTAACAACTAAATTGTTATGAAACTTTTTTAGAACATATCTTAAATTTGGACTATTCAATTCTCGACCAATCCTAGCAATATCTGGACTTTCTAAAAATTCCTGTTCTGACCATTTTTGATCATATACAAAAGGTATTTTCCCTTCTAGATGTATACTATTACTAATCGGTTCAATAAAATATAATGTTAAAGAATCTTTATACAAAAAGAAAGACTCTCCATAATCTATATCCTCCACAGTAATTTCATTACCAATTTTATTTACCTTAAATTCATGTCGACTGTATATTGGACGTCCATATCTAATTGGGGGCAAATATTTAATTGGATTAATTATCAAATAATCATCTAATTGTTTTTTCAACCACGAATTCTCTGATTGTGTGGTCATTTCTATATTCGATTTATTATAGGCAAAATATAGCTTAAATTGAGCACTAAATTTATTTGGAATTTCTTCCAACGTTTTTAAGTACTTTTTGAATGAATCACAAAATTTTCTATTACCTCCACCAAATTCTGCACTGATACCTGGATTAGGAAATCCCACGTTTTCAACATTTTTTAAATGATCATACTCATATACATCTACTATTTGCATATTAGACATCAAATCATTAACCCCAAGTATCATATAAATTATTGAATCTTGAATACTTTCATTATTTACAACAAACTTATTCATAAGCCTATATTCATCTTTACTCCAATACACAGAGTCTTTAATTCGATATAATGTTGGCCCATTTGTGAAGATTAATCCACTACTACTTAATGGAATATTTAATCTCCATCCCTTGTTGTTAAAAAAAGTCTGAAAGTCTTTAGAAAGCTTTATCAAATTTGATTCATTTTCTGACTGAGGATAGGCTCTATATAAGAGTAAAAGATAGAACAATACAATAGAAAATCGTTTCATACCTCAATGATGCTAAAATTGATTTTATTCCACAAGAAATCTAATCCGAAATTCATAAATAATTATCTAACTATGCTTCGCTTTTTTCACCTTCCATTTTCAAAGTTAAATCGTTAAATTAGCGACCTTTGAAAAATTGATATAAAATACGTGATGTACAAGGAATATAAGCAGTTAAATTTACCGGAAATCGGAAAGGAAGTTTTAAGACGTTGGGGTGCGGAGGATATCTTCGCAAAGAGTATTTCGAATCGTCCTGCAAGCAAACCATACACTTTTTATGAAGGTCCGCCTTCGGCGAATGGTATGCCGGGCATTCACCACGTAATGGCTCGTACGATTAAGGATATTTTCTGTCGTTATAAAACTTTAAAAGGTTACCAAGTAAAACGTAAAGGTGGTTGGGATACGCACGGTCTTCCGATTGAGTTGGCTGTGGAGAAATCTTTAGGCATTACCAAAGAAGACATCGGAACGAAAATTTCTGTTGAAGACTACAACAATGCTTGTCGCAAAGAGGTCATGAAATACACGGATGTATGGAATGACTTGACAGAAAAAATGGGGTATTGGGTAGACTTGGAAAATCCATATATTACTTATCAAAACGAATATATCGAGACATTGTGGTTCTTGTTGAAAGACTTATACAAAAAAGGTCTTTTGTACAAGGGTTACACTATTCAGCCGTACTCACCTGCCGCAGGTACAGGATTGAGTTCACACGAATTGAACCAACCAGGCACGTACAAAGATGTGAAAGACACAACTATCGTTGCTGAATTCCGCGTTGACAAATCGCAAGTTCATCCGTTGATTAATACCTTAGTAGAATCAGCAGATGAAGATGTAGCATTCATCGCGTGGACAACTACACCTTGGACATTGCCAAGTAACTCGGCTTTGGCTGTAGGTTCAAAAATTGAATACGTAAAAATCAAAACTTTCAACCAATACACTGGTTCTCCAGTTTCGGTTGTATTGGCGAAAAACTTAATCAGCAAACATTTCAAAGCTGAAGGAGAAAACGCTTCATTCCAAGATTACAAAGTAGGTGATAAAATCGTTCCTTGGGAACAAGTAGCTGAATTTACTGGTGCCGAATTGGTAGGTTTACGTTACCACCAATTGTTACCTTATATTACTTCTGAGGAATTATTGGAAAAAGCATTCCGCGTAATTCCTGGTGATTTCGTTACGACAGAAGATGGTACAGGTATCGTTCACATCGCGCCTACCTACGGTGCGGATGACTTTCGTGTAGCCAAAGAAGCTGGTGTACCAGCTATTTTGGTAAAAGATGAAAATGGCAAAGAAGGACCTACAGTAGATCGCACTGGTCGCTTTGTAAAAGAAGTAACTGATTTTGCAGGCCGTTTCGTAAAGGAAGAATACTATTCGGAAGAAGAACGCGCTGATAAAGATTTCCGTCCTACAGATGTATTAATCGCGATCAAATTAAAAGAAGATAACAAAGCGTTCGACGTTAAGAAATACGAACACACCTACCCACACTGTTGGCGTACTGATAAACCCGTATTGTATTATCCTTTGGATAGTTGGTTTATCAAAACTACAGCGGTAAAAGAGAAATTGGTAGAATTGAACAAAACAATCAATTGGAAACCAGAGGCGACGGGATCAGGGCGTTTTGGAAATTGGTTAGAAAACTTAGTAGACTGGAACTTGTCACGTTCTAGATATTGGGGAACACCACTACCAATCTGGAGAACGGAGGATGAAAACGAAGAAATCTGTATCGGTTCGATGATAGAATTGAAACAATATTTAGAAGCTTCTTTGCAATCAGATGTTCTTACACTTGACGAAAAATCTGTTAACAAAGAATATTTAGATAAATTCGGTTCAGAGAAATTAGATCTTCACCGTCCTTATGTTGACCATATTGTTTTGGTTTCAGAATCAGGCCAGAAAATGTTCCGTGAATTGGACTTAATTGATGTATGGTTTGATTCAGGAGCGATGCCTTATGCACAATGGGGATTAGATTACGATAAATTAGCAGCTGGCGACCCTCTTCCTTTCAAATCGGAATACAATTCAGCATTTCCTGCTGACTTCATCGCGGAAGGTGTTGACCAGACTCGTGGATGGTTCTTTACGCTTCACGCTATTTCGACAATGGTTCGTGGCTCGGTAGCGTTCAAAAACGTTGTATCTAACGGATTGGTATTAGACAAAAATGGAAACAAAATGTCTAAACGTCTTGGAAACGGTGTCGATCCATTTGCGACTATTGATAAATATTCGGCAGATGCGACACGTTGGTACATGATCAGCAACGCATCTCCTTGGGACAATTTGAAATTCAACGAAGAAGGTTTAGATGAAGTTCGTCGTAAATTCTTCGGTACATTATATAACACATACGCTTTCTTCGCATTATACGCGAATATCGATAAATTCAGCTACGCTGAAGCAGAGATTGTAATTGAAGATCGTCCTGAAATAGATAGATGGATTATCTCCTTGCTGAATAGTTTGAGCAAAGAAGTTGATGGATTCTATGCAGATTACGAACCAACAAAAGCGGCTCGTGCTATACAGAATTTTGTGGATGAGCATTTGAGTAACTGGTACGTGCGTCTGTGTCGTCGTCGTTTTTGGAAAGGTGAATATACAGAAGATAAGATTTCGGCTTATCAAACATTGTATACGTGTTTGGATACGATTGCGAAATTAATGGCGCCAGTTTCGCCGTTCTTCGCGGATCAATTGTATTTGGATTTAAACAATGCTACGAAGAAAGAAAACTTTGAGTCGGTGCACTTGGCTGACTTCCCTGCATACCACACGGAGTTGGTAGACAAAGCTTTGGAAGAAAGAATGGCTATTGCACAAGATATTTCTTCATTGACATTGTCACTACGTAAAAAAGTAGGTATAAACGTACGTCAACCATTAAACAAAATTTTGGTTCCTGTATTGGATGCAGCATTCCAAGAAAAAGTAGAAAAGGTGAAAGATTTAATTTTGTCGGAGACAAATATCAAAGACATCGAATTCATCACGGATACGACGGGAATTATTAAGAAAAAAATCAAACCAAACTTCAAAGCATTAGGTGCTAAAGTCGGTAAAGATATGAAAGTTGTTAGCACAGCTATTCAAGCATTAGGTGCAGAAGATATTACAGCATTAGAGAAAAATGGATCATTAGCGCTTGCAGATACAAGCTATACGATTACTTTGGAAGATGTTGAAATCATTGCAGAAGACGTAGCTGGCTGGCAAGTTGCTAACTTAGGTAATTTGACTGTGGCTTTGGATATCCAAATTACGCCAGAATTAAAGCAAGAAGGTATTGCGCGTGAATTAATCAACCGTCTTCAAAATCTACGTAAAGAGAAGAACTTTGAGGTAACAGATCGTATCAAAGTTCAGCTAAGTAGAAATAATGAGATCGAAGAAGCTGCCAAAAATAATTTATCGTATATTTGCACAGAAATACTAGCTGATTCATTTGATTTTGTGGATGTTGTAAGCACCAACGACAGTATAGAGATCAATGAAAGTAAACTTGAGGTATTAATCGAAAAATATTAGATTATGGGAGAAAACACAGAAAAAACACGTTACAGCGACGTTGAGCTTCAAGAATTCAAAGGCATTATTCTTGAGAAATTGAAAATTGCTAGAGAAGAGCTTGATGCATTGACCAAAACTTTGAGTGGAGGTAATGCCAACGGAACAGATGATACCGCAGGTACTTATAAGACGTTAGAGGATGGTTCAGCTACATTAGAGAAAGAGCAAACAAATCAATTGGCTGCTCGTCAAAGAAAGTTCATGGACAATCTAGAAGCTGCCCTTGTACGTATTGAAAATAAAACTTACGGCATCTGTAGAGAAACAGGTAAATTAATTCAAAAAGAGCGTTTGAAAGCTGTACCTCATACTACTTTGAGTATTGAGGCAAAAAACAAACAATACTAAACACGAAAATTAAAAAGCGAAAAATAGCCTTTGCAATGCTTATATTGTAAAGGCTATTTTATGAAAATAATATGAAAGGCTATACTAAACCCTTAGTTCTAATTACGATAATCCTATTAATAGACCAAATCTCTAAGTTTTGGGTGAAATTAAATATGACCATTGGTCAAGATTTCCATATCATTAGTGATAAAGTATTAATCCACTTTATCGAAAATCCAGGAATGGCCTACGGCATGGAATTCGGTGGTGAATATGGCAAATTATTTTTAACAGTATTCCGTATTATTGCCGTTTGCGGTATTGGTTACGGATTACATTATATGATTCAGAACAAATACAATCGTGGTTTTATTTTAAATGTCGCTTTGATATTTGCTGGAGCCGTTGGTAATATAATTGATTCAGTATTTTACGGAGTTATTTTCAGTGAAAGCACCTATTTTGAGAAAGCCTCTTTATTTCCAGAAGCTGGTGGATATGCATCTTTGCTTCATGGCAAAGTCGTAGATATGTTTTATTTTCCATTAATAAATGGAACTTTCCCAACTTGGTTTCCAATATGGGGTGGTGAAGACTTTCTGTTTTTTAGACCTGTTTTTAATGTAGCAGACTCCGCTATTTCAGTAGGTGTATTCCTAATATTAATTTTCCAGAAAAGATATTTCAAAGAAGAACATCAAGAAAAAGAAACGCCGCATAGCGAAATACGTGAAGACTAAAACAAAGGGCTAGACATTGAAATCTAGCCCTTTGTTATTATATTTACCACTAACTACATAAGTTTATGAAAAGACATTTTTTCTTCTTCACAGCACTCTTATTCTTATTAAGTTTTAAACTTAGCGCACAAGAAATTGACATCAATAGATTGAAAAAACACATCTATTTTTTGGCAGACGACAAAATGAAAGGGCGCGCTACAGGTTCTAAAGAACTAGCAAAATCTGCTAAATATATTGAGAAAGAATTCAAAAAATACAAGTTGAGACCGCTGGGAACAAAAGGATATAGACAAGCCTTCGAAGCTAAAGTTCGTCGTGTCATTGTGCCAGATAGTATTCGACAAGCTGAAAATATTATTGGCTTTTTGGACAATGAAGCGCCTTACACCATTGTTGTAGGTGCACATTACGATCACCTTGGACACGGTGATTTTGGTGGAACTCGAGATACTTCTCATATTGGACATATTCACAATGGTGCGGATGATAATGCTTCTGGTGTAGCTGGATTATTGGAACTAGCAAGATATTACAGCACCAACAAGGTTAAAGAGAAATTTAATATTCTATTTATCGCTTTCTCAGCTGAGGAATTAGGGCTAGTTGGGTCAAGATATTGGACTGAAAACCCCACTCTCCCATTGGAAAAAATCCACTGGATGCTCAATATGGATATGATCGGCCGCTACAATCCAGATAATGGATTAGCAGTGATTGGTTATGGCACGAGTGCTAAGTTTCCAGCTATATTTGATGGTGTCACCAGCAGCATCAAATTCAACAAAAGTAAGGACGGAAATGGTGGCTCGGATCAAACTTCTTTTTATAAGAAAAATATTCCGGTACTATTTTTTCACACTGGCGGTCATGATGATTACCATAAAGCCACCGATGATGCAGACAAAATTGATTATGAAGCTTTGAAGGCAATATTAGAATTGGAAATAAAAGTAATTGATAACTCTATGTTGCAAGACAAAATGGATTTTATTTGGACAAATTAAATATGCGCGTACTACTAACTGGTTCAAATGGATTTTTGGGACAAAAATTTTCCGAGAAACTTTCTGAATATTCCGAAATAAAAGCTGTCTTAGGTATTTCAAAATCTGAAAATAGAAATCCATATTTGAATGCCGATACATTTCAACAGTTGGATCTGTTGGATTTTGAAGCTTTGGAAAAAACTATCATAAATTTTCAGCCTACACATATTTTGCACACCGCAGCATTGACTAGTGTCGAAGTGTGTGAACAACAACCTGAATTGGCGCAAAAAATCAATGTCGAATTACCGAAAAAGTTAGCAGAGATTTGTAAAAAACTATCTATTCATTATACTTTTCTGTCTACTGATTTTGTCTTTGATGGAAAAAATGGCCCATACAAAGAAACAGACGCAGTAAGTGCAACAAATGAGTACGGGCAAAGTAAAATTGACGCAGAAAAAGCTATTTTAGCTAACAATGAGGAAACAGCTATACTTCGTACAATTTTGGTTTACGGTGCTATTCCAGACAAAAACCGAAGCAATCTCGTGCTTTGGGCAAAGAAGCAATTGGAAAATGGAGCAAGTATAAAGGTAGTTTCGGATCAATGGCGCATGCCGACTTTGGTCGATGATTTAGCGGATGCTTGTTATTTAGCTATGCAAAAAAACGCTTCTGGAATTTTTCACATTTCAGGCAATGAAATGATGAGTGTCTTAGAAGCTGTAGAAAAATTAGCTGACACGTGGAACTATGATAAAACGCTCATCACCCCCATAAAAGCGGCTGAAATTGGTCAGGCTACAAACAGGCCCCGCAAAACTGGATTTATATTAAATAAAGCTGAACAAATATTAAGTTATAAGCCTACACCTTTTGTTGTATCTTTACACAAAATCGAAGAACAGTTTAAAAAATATAATAGCTAGATGGAAGCAAAAAAAGCACACGAATCCTATACCGAAATGAATGAGTTGGTATTGCCCAACGACACCAATACATTTGGAAACTTGATGGGTGGAAGACTATTGTATTGGATGGATATTTGTTCGGCGATGGCTGCACAAAAACATTGTAGCAATGTGGTAGTAACAGTTTCGGTGGATAATGTATCTTTCAAACGTTCCATCAAATTGGGTGAAGTAGTGACTATTCAAGCGCAAGTAACTCGCGCTTTCAACTCTTCAGTGGAAGTCCGAATGGAAATATTTGCCCAAAATCTTCCAAAAGGAACTAAAGAAAAAAGTAACGAAGCCTATTATACTTTCGTAGCACTAGATCCAGAAGGAAAACCAAAAGTAGTACCTGAATTAATTCCAGAGACAGATAAAGAAAAACAACTTTTTGAAGAGGCGTTACAACGTCGTGAGTTACGCTTAATACTAGCAGGAAAATTAAAACCCGAAAATGCACCCGCATTGAAAAATATAGTAGGACTTTTCGATCACAAAGGATAAAAATAAAGCCTTAGCTAATCAGCTAAGGCTTTATTTTTATGTTATGTATTGCCTAATTCCACAATGCGATCAAATTCTTCTGGCTTCAGTGGCATGACTGATAGTCGACCTTGTTTGACTAAAGCGACGTCTTGTAGTAATTCGTCTGCTTTAACCATTTCTAGTGTAACAGGCTTTTTAAATGTTTCCACAGGTGCCAAATCTACGACTACCCATCTTGGATCTTCGGTAGTAGGATCTTGGTAAAACTCCTTCACCACTTTTGCCATTCCCACAACCTCTTTACCTTCATTACTGTGATAAAATAAAACCAAATCGCCTTCTTTCATCGCTTTCATATTATTGCGCGCTTGAAAATTGCGAACACCATCCCAAAAGGTTTGACCATCCTTATTGAACTGTTCCCAACTGTATTTGAATGGTTCCGATTTTACTAAAAAATAATTCATTTTAAAAAGTCAAAAGTTAGAAGTAAATAATCTATGAACTAGCCTTGTTGCTCTAAAACTTCCATTTTCTCCGCGAAATGGGCACAGTAATCACGCAAATCACCAATTACCTTTTCTGCCATTGGATCACCTCCCGAAGCACGTAAAAATGAATCACCCATAGTTTGCATTGTCTCATAGAAGAAACGTTTCATTTCATCATAAGGCATATCCTTTGTCCAAAGATCGATACGCATAGAATTTTTATATTGTGCATCCCACAAGGCCAAGAACATTGCTTTCGCAGGCAAAGATTCTTCGTTTTGTCCATCTGTAGATGACCAATTTATAGTATCTGGCACATTGTTTTCATCCAATGCTACGTTCAATTTTATTTCTGCTGTTTTCATTTACTGTAATTTCAATATAATCATCAACATTCCTACAATCAGTATAAAAGCGATTTGCAGGAACCACACTTTTTTCATATCCTTAAATATTAGCCTGAAGGCTAAGTCAACCAAACTAATCACCACGACCAACAACAATAACCATCCCCATGAAAAAATCATTTCTTGGTTGGATTGCCATTCTGAAATAATCCAAACCAATATGACGGCCAATGTGATATTTAAGGGTGTAAGTTTCACTGTTAGGTATTTTTAAATTTCTTTCCCTTTTTCTTCACACCATCCTTATTTACAGGTTGACGTTTTAATTTTCCAGCTTTCTTCTTCGCATTGATACGTCTAGTTTCTTCAATTTTAGCGGCATGCTTTTTCTCGTGGAATGCACCTTGATAATCTGGATTATCCTTTTTCTTTTGGTTATCAATTTCACGAGCGATAGTTTGACGCTCTTCATAAGGTGTTTTCTCCACAAAAACATCTTCTGGCAATTCCGCCACAGGAATAGACTGTCTAATTAATTTTTCAATCTTCGCCACATAATACATTTCGCTTTCATTTGCGAATGTAATAGAATCACCTTTTTGGAAAGCACGACCCGTTCTACCAATTCTGTGTACATAGTCTTCGATGATAATCGGCACATCAAAGTTGATAACATGGCTCACATTGGATACATCCAATCCCCTAGCCGCCACATCGGTAGCTACAAGAAAACGAATTTCACCAGATTTGAAAGCATTTATAGAGTTAATACGTGTATTCTGTCCTTTATTGGCATGAATTACGCGTACATTTTCAGCACCATATTTTCGTTCCACAAAAGCATACACATTGTCCGCTACTTCTTTTGTTTTACAAAATATAATCACACGATGAAAGACTTCATCATTTTGGAACAAATGCTGTAGTAAATTGATTTTGGTTTTAAGATTTGGTGCGTGATACAAAACTTGGGACACACTAATTGCTGGCGTTGCTTGTTCTGTAACTTCTATCACCGTTGGGAAAGCTAAAAAATCTCCAGCTATCTTGCGAACCAATTCACTCATTGTTGCTGAGAAAAGTAAGTTTTGACGCTTACGCGGCACCACTTCAAGAATACGATGAATTTTGGAAATAAACCCCATATCCATCATCTTATCCGCTTCATCCATCACCAAGAATTTCAGTGATTTCGTATTGATATGACCTTCTAAATATAGTTCCAAAAAGCGACCTGGTGTAGCTACGATAATGTCGCAACCTTTCTCTAATTGTTCTTTTTGTGTTTTAGGGCCCAAACCTCCAAATATCAAAACCGTACGTAAATCTAAATAGGTAGAATACGTTTTGATACTTTCTTCGATTTGCATAGCGAGCTCACGAGTAGGTGTCAATATCAATGCACGAGGGTCATTGCCTTGAGCGTATTTCAACTTCATCAACATAGGCAACACAAAAGCGGCAGTTTTTCCTGTTCCAGTTTGTGCAATACCCATCACGTCCTGCCCTGCTAGGATAGGTGTAATAGCTTTTTGCTGAATTTCGGTAGGTACTTCATACCCAGCCTCGGCTATTGCATTAAGTATTTGTTTATTGAGTTTGAAATCTTCGAATGATGCTTGCATCCTGCAAAGATAGGCAAAACCTCCGATTATCTTCGGTATAGAAAATCTATAAAAAGTAAACTTTCACGCAATTGAAATTTTGTTTTACGAATGATTAAAACCAATTTTGCTTTAATTAAAAGAAAATAAGATGAAAAAATTTGTAGTATTAGTAGTACTGTGTGTTACGAGTCTTGCAGCGATGGCGGACGAGGGTATGTGGTTCTTGATGCATCTCAAACGTCTCAATGAGGCTGACATGCAGAAAAAAGGTCTTAAATTGACTGCTGAAGAAATTTATAGTATCAATAATTCTAGCCTTAAAGATGCTATCGTGCAGTTCAATGGCGGATGTACAGCAGAAATTGTTTCCAAAACAGGTTTGGTGTTCACCAACCACCACTGTGGATACGGTGCTATCGCTGAATTATCAACAAAAGAAAATGATTATTTAACAAATGGTTTTTGGGCAAAAAATAATGCAGAAGAACTAAAACCGAAATCTCTTTTTGTACGATTCTTTGTACGTATGGATGACGTTTCTAAGCGCATATTAGGATTAGTGAATGATTCTATGTCTGAAAAAGAACGCAATACAATCATTCAGCAAGAGATTGCAAAAATCGAAAAAGAAAATTCAGAAAATGGTAAATACATAGTAAATGTACGTTCATTTTACAATGGCAATGAGTTTTACTATTTCGTGTACCAAGATTACCACGATGTGCGTTTAGTGGGTACACCTCCTAATAGCATTGGTAAGTTTGGTGGTGATACGGACAACTGGGAATGGCCACGTCATACAGGTGACTTTGCAGTTTTCCGCGTTTATGGAGACAAAGATGGTAATCCAGCAGCTTACGCAAAAGAGAATATTCCATTGAAACCTAAATACCATTTACCGATTAGCTTAAAAGGTTTTGAAGAAGGTGACTTCTCGATGATCTTAGGTTATCCAGGTCGTACCAACCGTTGGATGCCTGCTGCTGGTATTGACCAAAACGTAAACTTTGCTTATCCAGCTTGGGTAGAAGCTTCAAAAGTTGGTATGGATGCAATGAAACGTCACATGGACAAAGACCACACGGTGAATATTAACTATGCATCAAAATATTCTGGGGTAGCCAATTATTGGAAAAACCGCCAAGGAATGATCGATGCATTGACGAAGCATAAAACATCTGCAACGAAACGCAAAGCAGAGAAAAAATTCAACAAATGGGCAAATAAACCGGCTAATAAAGCACAGTACGGCGATGTAATTAAAACTATCGAGGATTATTACGCGGCAACTAATTTGAAAGCAAGACACGACAATTACTTAATCGGTATGATTCGTTCGTCTACGTTTGCAATGCTACCTTATTCATTGGGTAATGGATTGGCGCAGTATGCTGCTTCTAATGAAGCGAAACGTCAGGAAATGGCACCTCGCTTGGAAGCTTTCATCGCAGATAATTACGATAAAGCTTATATTCCATTAGAAATTGATGTATTAATTGATGAATTGAACTTGTACGTTGCAAAAGGCGGTGATAATATTGCGCCGTATATTGCGGAATTGGCTAAACAAAACAACAATCAATTTAATGGAGTTATTAAATCAGCTTTCGAAACTAGTATTTTTGGTTCTAAAGAGAAATTAGCGGCATTCATCGCTATTCCAGATGCTGCTACGTTGCAAAATGATCCATTATTCAAAATTTCCAAAGATATAGCGGACAAATACCGCGAAAAAACGGATGAGCAACAATTAGCTGATGATAATTTCCAAGCAGCTCACCGCAAATATATTGCAGGTTTCTTAGCACAAAATCCCAAAGCTAAATACTATCCAGATGCTAACAGCACGTTGCGTTTGACGTATGGTACAATTCGCGCATTACCAAAAGATCCACGTAATGATGCGAAAATTAACAACTACACTACATTGACAGGAACTATAGCGAAGTACAAACCAAACGACGAAGAATTTGACTTACCTAAAAAGTTAATGGAGCTAGAAGAGAAAAAAGATTATGGTCGCTACGCGGACAAAGCAGGTTATATGCCGGTGAATTTCTTATCAGATCAAGATATCACTGGAGGTAACTCAGGCTCACCGGTATTGAATGGAAATGGTGAGCTGATAGGTATTGCATTTGATGGCAATATTGAAGCAATGGCAGGCGATGTGATATTCGATCCAAAATTACAACGTACGATATCAGTTGACATTCGTTATGTGTTATTTATAATAGATAAGTACGCGGGAGCTCAAAATATTATAAATGAGTTGACGATTAGGGACTAAATTTCTACAAAATCACCTTTTTTTTGCTAAAAAGTGTGATTTTGTTGTTTTTATGTTTTTATGTTTTGTATATTTATTACATCTTAGTATATAAAATAGAACTAAATTATATTTAATAAAAATGGAAAACTACACAAAATTAAAAGAACTAGTAGCTTCTATCGAAGCTGACGCTGAAAAATTCTTCAACAACGGTAACTCAGCTGCGGGTACTCGTGTACGTAAAGGTTTACAAGAAATTAAAACTTTAGCGCAAGATATTCGTAACGAAGTTACAAATAAGAAAAACGAAGGTAAATAATCTTTGTATAACGTATTAAAAAAGAAAAGGCTCACCGAAAGTGAGCCTTTTTAATTATAAGGAATACTTTTATTTTACATTAATGCTAATCGAATTACATAATCAACAGTAGATTTATTTAAGTAATTACTAAAAGCATCTGACATCATTTTAGCAATATCTCCACGACTCATCGTTTTCACTTTCGTATTTTCAACAGCTTTCTTATCCAGAATAACATTATTCGTAATTTCAACTTTAGAAGCAAAGTATGATACGTGTTGACTCGGAACTACCAAACCTAAAATCAATCCTGGCAAACCATTAATTGATTCAGGTCCCCCATCTATTGGTATTTCATTTGCATAAAAGCCAATGACATATGTTGAATCTTCAGTTATTCCATTCGCACGTCTACAGTTGTATCCCGCAATTTCACGATACTCGTCAGTTATTGTCCATTTCACTTTCTTTAAAGTATCTTGAATTATAACTTTTTGTCCAATCAAATCATTATATCTTTTATACTCATTATTGGATAAATTTGAATAGGTCGTTGCTTCAAAATCTAAAGCTAACATCATGATTATTTGTTTCATCATAGGATCTAAATCCTGTTTTTGAGATTCAAATAGCGTTTCGTTACCCTTGAATTTAAGCGATTTTTTCAACACAATATTTTCAGGTACGCGCGGTAACATAGCGGTCATCTGATTTTTTTGTGCTTCATCCGCTTTTTCTATAAATTGTTTGCGAAGTATATTTTTGGTATACATAGTCTTATCATAAAACACCGTTCCTTCTTCAGCAAACATCGCATATTGCGCATGAGCAGAATAACCAGCTCCCAATAAAAATATGGTAAGTATATATAAGTATTTCATTTCTCTGTATTTATTATTTAACAAACATTTTCGTAAAATCCCAAGACAATTTCAACATATAATAGCGTTGTATTGTATCAAATCTTCTTTGCATAAAAATCGAATTGGACTGCATACGTGAGTAGCCTATATTCTGGTTTAATACGTCATTAATAACAAAATCTAATACTAAAGATTCGTTTTTCAAGAATTTCTTACTCACACCTGGATGAATCAAAAAGCGTTCTATTTTCTGATCAAATGCGGCTGTAGGAGCTTCATATGAGTAATCATAATTTGTGTAAACTTTGAAAGTTTTTGAAAGGAAATATTCTAAACTTCCTCCAGATGTGAATACAAAACCATTGTTGTCCTGTTCTGGACTCAGATTAGACCTCATTTCGCGATATTGAGGCGTAAATCTTGTCGTGAAATTAAATCCTGTTTTTGTTTGTCTTTGGATTTCATACGCCAAAGAATAGCTTTGTGTGTTTACTTCATTTGCATTTCCATCAACAAAATTGTGGCTTCGTGATATAGAAAATACTGGCGAAATTGAGTTATCTAATACCAGATCCTTATGTAATCGGAAATGATAACCAGCATACGCACTCAAATCCATATTATTCTTTCCATTCATGTTGTCCCAACGGTAATAATTCACACCATTATCTGTAGTGATATTTTGGACGATAGGATCTTTTGTACTATTAAATGTACCTCCAATATATTTGAACTGATTGGACAAAATATTGAAACTATGGTAAAAACCTTCAATTCTATTAGAAAATGATGGATTCAAATTCTCATTACCAATATATTGGTTCAATTGATCCGAGTTATTCAAGATTGGTTGAATCTGATTCAATGCTGGCAACTGATTTTTTCCATTGTATGAAAGACGCAGATTCTTAGAGGTAGATATTTTAAAGTTCGTAACTAGACTAGGGTTATAAGTAAAGAAATTTCTTTCTAGTGATTTATTCGAATAGTTATTTACCTGCTTCAATTGATCGTCATTAAAGTTATTCGTCAAATTAGCCGTTAACTTCTCTGTATTATAAATTAATGCAAGTCTATAATTGTTGCTAAATCTATTATAATCGTAATTACTACTGAATTCTTCGTCCAAATCATCATATTTATTAGTAGCTGACTTATTAAATGATTCTAACAAAGATTCATTTGCTACTCGCGTAATGTCATAACCTAAAGAAAGATTGAAAGCTTTGGACAATGGTTCCGAATAAGTTACACCGCCTTTAAAAGATGATAAACGTTGATCTGTTGTTTTGTATTGATCTGTTAATGTTGTATCCTTTGATGTACTAATATTATTTACTAATATAGAATTCAAAAAACCTAGACCTGTAGTCTCTTCATTACTAGCTCCAATATTCAATGACAATGACCTACCAGCTTTCATAAATTTCTTTGTATACAAAGCTGAAATACCCATATTATCGATTTTGTGATCTTTTTCTTCATCACTTGAGTTACTTGACATTGGATTCATATTACTAGCAGAATTTTGAGATTCTATAGTTTCATTACTCCATAACATTTTTTTAGATGCATTTGCAGTAATTAAAAGTTGATTTAATGAATCAATCTTAGTGTCTAATCTAAAATTAACACGATGTTGATCATTGTCAGAATCTACAACTTTATTCTGCGTACTATTTATGATACCAGACATAATAGTCTCTTCATTACCATCAGCCTGAAGTTTACCATATTTGTAGCTCAAATTCAATTGGTACTTATCTTTTTTCCAACGGTCATTGAAATTTACACCAGAATTAATAACGCGAGGAATACCAATAACACCTTGTCCAGAAAATGGATCGTTCACCACCATGACACCTCCTTCATACGATGCATCCATATCGATGCCATATTTTTGCGCATCTTGCCAATTCATCGATGTAGTTCCATTATTACCAAAAAGTCCGTAAGCAGATAATTTTTTAGACCCTTTGAACATGTTCAACATCAATTGGCCCATATAATAATCATCAGTTCCAACCCCTCCTAATGCTTTACCGAACATACCGTTCTTTGCATCATCTTTCAATTGCACATTGATCGTTTGCTCACGTACGCCATCGTCTACGCCTGTCCGCTCAGCTTGATCTGATTTCTTTTCAAAAACCTGAACTTTGTCCACCATATCTGAACGAAGATTGCGCGTTACCAAAGTTGGATCATCACCAAAGAATTCCTCTCCATCAACTAATACCTTTTTCACTGTCTTACCTTGTGCTGTAATATTTCCCGATGCGTCCACTGTTATACCTGGCAGAACTTTTAAAAGGTCTTCTACTTTAGCATTCTTTTCTACGGTAAATTGCGAAGCATCATATTCGGTGGTATCACCTTTAATTGTAATAGCTGCTCTTCTCTTAACAACAACTTCTTCGATCAGGTGTGCTACACTAGATAATAGAATCTCTCCTAAATCAGTCTTATTATCTGAAGCTTTTACTTCTTGGATAAAATCTGCATATTTAGGATAAGATATCATCACAAGATGATCGCCATTAGCAGGTTTGTTAAATTCGAAATAGCCATTTTCGTTTGCTCGTGTGTAGTCAACCAAAAGTGAATCTTTTGATTGGACCAACATAATTGAAGCATTTTTCAGTTTCAGTTTGTCTGTAATATCCAATACTTGACCTGTTATTTTGTTTTGTGCTTGGCTACTGACCACAAAACCAAAAAAAGTCAACAGCAATAGGAAAATTCCCTTCATAAGTATTTAGTTAAAAATTTTTTAAAATAAAATAAATTGGTGTTTTTGCATATTTAGGTACAAAGAAAATATTCTTAATTGATTTATTCGTATGAAATATTGTTAATTATTTATTATCATCGGTGAAACCCTACCTTTAGTCGGTAAAATAGCTATATGTATTTTATGATTATTTAGTTTCCATCACAACAAAAGGTTATTAAACAAATAATCCCTATTTTTGTAAAAACATTTTTCAAATGCAAAACATCAAGGAATATGTAGAAGCGAACAAAGATCGTTTCTTAGAAGAATTATTTGAATTATTGCGCTTTCCATCAGTAAGTGCTGATCCACAATATAAAGAAGGCGTATTAAATACAGCTGAATTTGTAGCTCAAAAATTAAAAGATGCAGGTGCAGATAATGTAGAAATCTGTCCTACAGCAGGCTATCCTATCGTTTATGGAGAGAAGATTTTCGATGCTTCTTTACCTACAGTATTGGTATATGGTCACTATGATGTGCAACCTGCTGATCCATTAGAATTGTGGGACACACCTCCATTCGAACCTACTGTACGTGATGGGAAAATTTATGCACGTGGTGCTGCCGATGACAAAGGTCAATTCTACATGCATGTAAAAGCTTTCGAATACATGGTTCGTGAGAACCAATTGGCATGTAATGTGAAATTCATGATTGAAGGTGAAGAAGAAGTTGGTTCAGAAAATTTGGGAATTTTTGTAGCGGCAAACAAAGAACGTTTGAAAGCTGATGTAATTGTAATCTCAGATACATCAATGATCAGCTTAGAAACTCCTTCATTGGAAACTGGTCTTCGTGGTCTTTCTTATGTAGAAGTAGAAGTGACTGGTCCAAATCGCGACCTACACTCTGGTGTGTACGGTGGAGCTGTTGCAAATCCAGCTACTATTCTTGCTAAAATGATTGCTTCTCTCCACGATGAAAACAACCACATTACTATTCCTAATTTCTACGACGATGTCTTAGAGTTAACTCCTGAAGAAAGAAAAGCGTTAAACGAAGCTCCTTTTGATATCGAAGAATACAAAACAGATTTAGGTGTTGCAGATGTATGGGGTGAAGAAGGTTATTCTTCTATCGAACGTACAGGTACACGTCCTACATTAGAGGTAAACGGTATTTGGGGTGGGTATATTGGTGAAGGTGCTAAGACGGTTTTACCTTCTAAAGCATACGCGAAGATCTCTATGCGTTTGGTTCCTAATCAAAATTCGGAGCGTATTACGAAATTGTTCAAAGATCATTTTGAAGCTATCGCACCAAAATCTGTAAAAGTTGAAGTAAAACCGCATCATGGTGGTGAACCAGTTGTAACTCCAACAGATAGTATCGCATACAAAGCCGCGGAGAAAGCTCTTGAAGTAGCGTTCAACAAAAAACCTATTCCTACACGTGGTGGTGGATCTATTCCAATCGTAGCTTTATTCGAAAAAGAATTAGGTATCAAAACTGTATTAATGGGATTTGGATTAGACAGTGATAACTTACACTCTCCAAACGAGAAATATGGTATCGAAAACTATTTAAAAGGTATCGAAACTATTCCTTTATTTCACAAATACTACGCTGAATTAAGCAAATAATTCAGTTTTAAAATATAATATTTAATAGGTCTAGCATTTCTAGACCTATTATTTTTTGATATATTCGTTGCTGTGAATCAAAACTTACTCATGATTTTATGCGGAGGATATTAAGAAAAACACATACCTTTCTTTACTTAGGAGCTGTAATACTGTTTTTTATTCCTTTCTATCCATTTCTATACTTTTTCACGCGAAAGCCCAACAAATATTTCAATCAAATCGTATTCTGCCGAAAATGGATTAGCCTATTATCGACAGCTATTGTAGGTATCCGGTTCCAAGTCGCGTACGAAGAAGAAATAGACTGGAGCAAACCTTATATCATTTGCCCAAATCATACCTCCATATTAGATATCACCGCACTTACTTTCTTTTGCCCACAGCCCTTTTCTTTTATGGGAAAAATTGAGCTGCTAGATAATCCAGTGACTGCGATGTTTTTCAAAAGCATCGATATCACGGTAGATCGCAAAAGTAAAATTTCGGCGTTCAAAGCATTCAAAAAAGCAGATGAAAGATTGAAAGAAGGAAAATCCATTGTCATATTCCCCGAAGGGAAAATTGATGATGAATATCCGCCACAACTGCATGAATTCAAATCGGGCTCCTTCCGATTGGCAATTGATAATAAAATTCAAATTTTGCCTGTAGTCATAAAAGATGCTTGGCGTATATTGTGGGATGGAGGAATGACTTACGGTTCTAGACCAGGAGTTGTACACATCAAAACCCTTAAACCCATTGACACAGAAAAACTTACAGAAGCACAATTAGACAAATTACAACATTACGTATACGATAAAATGAAGCGCGATTGGCTAGAATCTAATCCGCTTTAAAACGTAAAAAAAAGAGACTTTCCACATTAATGTAATTTCGCTGCTATTTAACTTGCTTTTATTAAATATTATATTATTTTTGCGAAAAGTGAAATTTAAAATTGTAAGACTATGTATTGGACTCTAGAATTAGCATCACACTTAGAAGATGCACCATGGCCTGCAACAAAAGATGAATTAATCGACTATGCAATTCGTTCTGGTGCTCCTGTAGAAGTAATAGAAAATCTTCAAGCTTTGGAAGATGATGGCGAGCCTTACGAAAACATCGAAGAGATTTGGCCGGATTACCCAACAAAAGATGATTTCTTTTTTAATGAAGACGAGTATTAATTTAGAATAAAAATCGCACTATTAATTAGTGCGATTTTTATTTTTTAACCAAAACGCTCTCGGATTAATAATTTTGTTAAACGATTTTCGATTACCTTTGTCTTTATTAGAAACAACAGGTATGCAAAAATCTTTAGGCATTTGCTTATTCATTATTCTGATTGCAAAGATTACTTTCGCTCAAAATTTCCCTATTAGTGGTAAGTCTAATAATTCTGCACTCAGCATCCAACCTAAAATAGGCTACTCAATATCCAAAACATCATTTAATATTTCAGGAAATGAATCCGGCAAGAACCCGAATGTGCTTTCCGAACTTATTTGGGATCCAACCAACGCTTTGGAATATGGCATAGAAATGAAATTATCCCATAAAAAGCTTGTTATAAACGGTGAAATCCTTTTAAATAAAACCTTGAGTGGTAACGTAACAGACTTTGATTACGATGGAGATAACCGTACACAACCCTACACACAATTATATCTTAGCAATCACAAGGGCACAGGTCATTCCATAAAAGTTCAGCCTGGGATTGACTGGAGTACGCAAGAAAACTTGTCCTTTGTCACCTACTTAAGTTTTGATCATTCTAGTCGTAGTTTCTATTTATTAAACGATAAGAGTTGGAGAAGCAATGATAGAAACTATCTACCTGGACTCAATTCGTATTACAAATATAAATTCCCGAATTATGGAGCAGGTATAGCTATGGATTATGGGTTTAACGAAAATTGGTCAACACAAATAGCCGTTGAAAGTTATCTTTCCAAATATTACGCATATGGTAACTGGAATTTGATTGAAGACTTCAAAAAACCTATTAGTTATGAACACAAAGGAAATGGCAAAAAGATATTCACAACTGTAGGACTATCTTATGCATTATCACCAAATACTCGTATAGGGCTTCAATATAATTTGGGGCATTTTAACGTACAAAATGGTAAAGATTACCTTTATCATAAGGTCGATGGTGTACTTAGAACGCGATTGAATGATGTCAATGAAACAAAACACTCATTTCTATTGAATTTATGCTATAGCCTACCATTGAGTAATTAAATAAAACATATTAATCTTTTCTCATCTTTCACAGTCGAATCCTAAAAATTAAACTATGCGCATACTTTTATCCATTCTATTTTCTATACAAAGCATTTTTCTTTTTGGGCAGAATCAAGATTCTATTCCTAAAAAAGAGCATGATTTGCACATCCTAAAAAACTTTATTAACGATTTGGCAAATGATGAAATTAGAGCAGATGTGATATTGAGTAAATATGTCATTATCGAAAATGCAAATGACGAATTATATGATTATTTGGAAGTAAGTTTGGATGAATTGCGTATCAATCTCTTAAGTAAGAAAATTGAGGATATTCAATATATTCCTTTTGCGCAAATGCCGCGCAAAGATATACGTGATATTGATTTGGAAGAATTAGACAGTAATCGAGTATACTTTTTGCATTACAGAAATCGTCAAGTAGTGGCTCTTTACTTAGCACAAGATAAAATCGCATCATTTACATTGGTTTCTAAAGGAAATAACAAAGCACATTTTGTGTTGTATTAATTTTTTCTAAAAATCCTTGACATTGTTGAAAAGATAATATAGATTTGCTTTCAACAAAAGCAAAAATGAATCAATTTGTATCAAATAAAGCATGGTGGTGGCACAACAATTAACGTTGTGGCAATCCCCTATTGCATAAATTTGTATACAATCAAAATATAATAGGCTTGCCAATAAGGTGAGCCTTTTTATTTGGCAATAACCTAAACTTATAAAAAACAAATATTCAGACCGAATCAATATGAAAGAAATATTAAGGCATTTATTTGAATACAAATCTTTCTCACGTAAGGAAGCATATGAAATCCTAACGAATATTGCGACTGGAAAATACGACACACACCAAATTGCTGCATTTATGACGGCATATGGCATGCGAAGCATACGTGTAGAAGAGTTGGGTGGATTTCGTGATGCGATGTACGACCTGTGTCTTAAAATGGATTTTCAAGGTTATGATTTGATCGATATGTGCGGTACAGGTGGCGATGGCAAAAACACTTTTAATATTTCGACTTTAGCTTCTTTTGTTGTGGCTGGGGCAGGTTATAAAGTCGCCAAGCATGGTAACGTAGGCGTATCATCAGGTTGTGGTTCTTCAAATGTAATGGAATATTTGGGTTACCAGTTCACCAACGATAAGGACATGTTGCAAAAACAATTGGATGAAGCGAATATCTGCTTTCTACATGCGCCTCTTTTCCATCCTGCGATGAAAACCGTAGCACCGATTCGTCGTGCTTTAGGAATTAAAACTTTCTTTAATATGTTGGGACCATTAACAAACCCAGCTAATCCGAAATTCCAATCGGTTGGGGTTTTCTCCTTAGAATTAGCACGTTTGTATGGTTATTTGTATCAAAACACCGACAAACAATACAGTATTATCCATGCATTGGATGGGTACGATGAAATTTCGTTGACAGGTGATTTCAAACTAATCAACAATCAAGGCGAAAGTTATTATTCGGTAGAGGAAATTGGTTTTGAAGCTGTGAAAGTGGAGGAATTAGCTGGTGGTAATAATGTTGAAGAGGCGGCAGGGATATTTAGAACTATAATCGAAGGTAAAGGAAATACAGTGCAAAATAATGTCGTGTTGACAAATGCAGCTTTTGCGATTAAAACTTTCCATCCGGAAAAATCCTTTGGAGATTGTTACTACGAAGCCGAAGAATCTTTGTTAGGATTAAAAGCCTTGGATAGTTTAAAAAAATTGACAAAATAGCTCATTCTTCGACAAGCTCAGCATGACATTAAAAACATGAATAAAGAATTAAAAATAAAGGTTTGTGGGATGCGAGATGCGGAGAATATCCATCAACTTGTGACCTTGCCTATTGATTATATTGGCTTTATATTTTATGCTAAGTCTGCAAGATTTGTTTCGGGAAAACCTGAGGTTAGTATCCCCTCTTCTATCAAAAAAGTTGGTGTATTTGTCAATTCTTCCAAGGAAGAAATAACAGCAAAAATTAAAGAATTTGACTTGCAAGTTGTACAATTACACGGTGATGAATCAACTGAATTCTGTCAAGAAATTAAAGATTTAGACATTGAGACTTTTAAGGCTTTTGGGATTGATGACAAGTTTGATTGGGCAACAATCGCAACTTACGAAGGAAAAGTAGATTATTTCCTCTTTGATACCAAAAGCAAAAAATACGGAGGAACGGGACAAACCTTCAATTGGGATAAGCTGAAAAACTATCCGTATAAAACACCTTATTGGCTAAGTGGTGGTATTTCATTAGAAAATATCGAAGAAGCAGCCAATTTTGAAGACAATAGACTGTACGGTTTGGATTTAAATTCAAAATTTGAAATCGAACCTGCATTAAAAAACATACATTCGTTAACACAAGCAATCTCTATTATAAAATGAGTAAATATCAAGTAGATAGCAAAGGATATTACGGTCCATTTGGTGGTGCTTACATCCCCGAAATGCTGTATCCCAATGTGGAAGAATTGCAAAATCAATATTTGCAAATCATGGATGACCCTTCTTTCAAAGAAGAGTTTGAGCAATTACTAAAAGACTATGTCGGCAGACCTTCGCCTTTGTATCACACGAAACGTTTATCCGAACTTTATGGAGCAAATATCTTCTTGAAAAGAGAAGATTTAAACCATACAGGCGCACACAAAATCAACAATACCATTGGACAGATTTTGCTTGCACAACGCCTAGGTAAAAAACGTATTATCGCTGAAACTGGAGCTGGACAACACGGTGTGGCAACAGCGACGGTTTGTGCTTTGAAAGGTTTAGAATGTGTGGTGTACATGGGTGAAATCGACATTCAGCGCCAAGCACCAAACGTAGCTCGCATGAAAATGATGGGTGCGACGGTAGTTCCAGCGACTTCGGGTAGTAAAACATTGAAAGATGCTACAAACGAAGCGTTACGTGATTGGATCAACAATCCTGTGGATACGCATTATATCATTGGTTCGGTAGTAGGACCGCATCCGTATCCCGATATGGTTGCTCGTTTTCAATCTATTATTTCTTTTGAAACAAGAAAACAACTCTTAGAAAAGACTGGAAAAGAAACTCCTGATATCGTGATGGCTTGTGTAGGTGGTGGTTCAAATGCAGCGGGTATGTTTTATCACTTCTTGGATGAAGAAGGAGTAAAAATCGTTGCTGTTGAAGCTGCTGGTCATGGCGTGGATTCTGGTGAATCTGCAGCAACAACAGCCTTGGGTAAAGAAGGTGTTTTGCACGGTTCTCGTCAGATTTTGATGCAATCAGAAGATGGTCAAGTTATCGAGCCATATTCCATTTCAGCAGGTTTGGATTATCCAGGAATTGGCCCTCAACATGCTTGGTTATTTAAATCCGGTCGTGGTGAATACGTTTCGGCTACTGACGACGAAGCGATGCAAGCTGGATTACGTCTAACGAAATTGGAGGGTATCATCCCAGCAATTGAAAGTTCGCACGCTTTAGCGCATTTGGAAAAAATGAATTTCAAAGGTGATGAAACTGTGGTAATCTGTCTTTCAGGTCGTGGAGACAAGGATTTAGATAATTATATGAAGTATTTCAATTTATAATATTGCCATAGGCAATAGGCTATAAGCAATACGCTTACTGCTTAAAGCCTAAAGCATAATGCTTAAAAAAATGCAACTAAATAAACATTCAAACGGATTACTGTCTATATATTTTACTGCGGGTTATCCTACTTTGGATAGTACCGTGCAGATTGCCAAAGCGTTGGAAGAAGCTGGCGTAGATTTCCTAGAAATAGGTTTTCCGTATTCTGACCCAGTCGCGGACGGCCCCACCATTCAACATGCTTCGGAAGAAGCCTTGAAAAATGGCATGTCACTAAAAGTTCTTTTCGAACAATTGAAAGATTTACGCAAACATGTAAGCATTCCCGTCTACTTGATGGGGTATGTTAATCCTGTATTGCAATACGGTGTGGAGAATTTCTGCAAAGCGTGTAAGGATGTTGGTGTCAACGGAACGATTATTCCAGACTTGCCGATGTACGAATATGAGGAATTGTACCAAACCGTTTTCGAAGAAAATGATATAAGCAATATCTTCTTAGTAACTCCGCAAACTTCGGAACAACGTATTCGCAAAATCGATGATTTGTCTACTAACTTCATCTATTTACTTTCGTCGAATGCGACAACAGGTAAAAATCTAGAAGTAAAAGACCAAGCTCAAGCGTACTTTAAAAGTATCAAAGACATGGATTTGAAAAATCCATTTATTATTGGATTTGGTATTTCGAATCAAGAAACTTTCCAAAAAGCCACCACTTATGCTAATGGCGCAATAGTTGGAACTGCTTTTGTTAAGCTTTTAGCAGAAGGAAATTACTTAGAAAAAATCCCTGATTTTATTAAGAGTATTAAAGGATAATCAAACAAATTATAAAAATCCATGAATATTTACTGTTCATGGATTTTATTTTGTTATAAGTCATTAATTTAAGAAATCAACATCATACTTTACAAATATTAAAAAGCCTAACTTGTCTTCATCATTAAAATCAGATAATTATGAAACAATTAGAAAATAAAGTAGCAATTGTAACAGGTGGAGCCTCAGGTATTGGAAAGGCTATTGTTGAGCTTTTCGTCAAAGAAGGAGCTAAAGTCGTAATAGCGGATTTGAATGAAGATTCAGGTACTAAATTAGCAAATTCTTTAGGTGAAGCTACTGTATTTGTAAAAGCAGATTCTTCTTCTTCAGAAGACAATAAAAAATTAGTTGATATTGCAGTAGAAAAATTTGGAGCTTTACATATTGCGGTTAATAATGCAGGTATTGGCGGTGATGCAGCAACTGTAGGAGATTACAAAATAGAAAGTTGGAAAAAAGTTATTGATATCAACTTGAATGGTGTTTTCTACGGTATGCACTATCAACTTCCAGAAATCGAAAAAGTAGGAGGAAGTATTATCAATATGGCTTCTATTTTAGGACAGGTAGGCTTTGCATACTCTTCAGCTTATGTAGCAGCAAAACATGGAGTAGTAGGACTTACAAAAACTGCAGGTTGGGAATACGGTACTAGGGGTGTTCGTATCAACGCAATAGGTCCAGGCTTTATTTCCACTCCACTTGTGGATGATAATTTAGATAAAGAAACGTTAACTTTCCTCGAAACACAGCATGCTATGCAACGTTTGGGTAAATCTGAAGAAGTTGCAGAATTAGCGCTTTGGTTAGCTTCAGACAAATCTTCTTTTGTAACTGGATCCTACTATCCTGTTGATGGTGGCTATTTAGCTAAATAGAGTATTTATAAAATAATTGTAGCTTCTCTAATTTTGGTCATAAGTTTGGTATTCCCATCGACTAATATTAGAGAGGCAGTAATTTTAATTAGGGAGCACTCCTATTTTCACTTTCCTCCTCTTTACCTTCTTCAATTAATTCCTCAACTTCTTCCTTTTCTTCAGTATCCAATGTTTTTACATCGTCTTCTTGTTCGTCATTGTTTTTATCAATGTAGAATGTACAACACATCGGAAAATGGTCTGAACAAATTGAGGGAAGAATCTTTAAGTCATCAATAAAAACATCCGGACTATGGTACAATAAATCCAAAGGAATACGGAAAAACCAATAATTCGCATGAAAAGTAGCTAGGTAGCCGCGACCATATCTTGCGTCAATTAAGCCACTTGCTTTTTTGAATAAAATAGAAACTCGCGACCAAGCAACTGTATTAAAATCTCCAGTGATTACAACAGGTAATGTATGTTTCTTCGCACGCTTAGCCACACTTAACAAATCACCATCCCGTTCTTTGGAAGTTTCTTCTTCGGTCGGACTTGGTGGTGGTGGATGCACGCCAAAGAAAATAAACCGATAACCATCCTCTGTTTCTAACTCAGCTTCTATACTTGGCAAATCATCTGAAACAAAATAATGTACTTTGATATCATGCACTTTCAGCTTAGTATAAAAATGCATTCCATATGTATTTTCTAATGCGATTTCCTTGAAATTGGTGTATTCATCCTTTAATTCTTGAAATGCATTTTCCCAATCCTTATTACTTTCCATTGTCAAAAAAGCATCGGGTTGCTCTTTTCGAATCATATCGACCAATCGATGATATTCAGTATTAAATTGATAGACATTTACAGAAATTATCTTTACATTTTTTGAGTGCTCCGCTGATACTTCGTACTTATTACTACGCCAAAATTTAGTGAACCGTATAAAAATATAGCAATTGTATGCAATACATATTAGCAACGCGAATAGAATTAAAAAGGGGTAAGAAACATCCTTCCACCAGATAATAGTTGCCATCAAAGTGAGTAACTGTAAAAACAACAATTGCGGACGTATAAAATCAGGAACGCGAAATACCCAATGTTGATTTCGAATAAATGGTAAAATACTAAGTAAGACTATTATCGATGTAACAACCCAAATTGTAGAATTCATATAGGAAACTTAAAAATGTATTACTTGCTGATTTGATACAATGTAACTTATTCTCCGAAACTATCTTTTTCTATGCAAAGATTAATCCAAACATTTTTCAAAAGCCATACGCGCTGAATCTCTAATTATCACGTCACCACAATATTGGTAACCTAATTTCTCTAAAATTCGTAACATAGCCAAATTGTCAAAATTGGTATCCACTTTAATACTAAAGATATTTCTTGATTTTGCTAAAGTCTCGATATGTTGGAATAGTTGAGTCGCAATGCCCATCCCTTTTGCACGTGCCGCAGCCGCAACCCGATGAACGACCGCATAATCTCGATCCGTAAGCCATTTTCCTGTAATAGTTGCGTAATCTGGATCATCTTCAAAAATCACCGCTCCGTATGCCAATAACCCCTTGTCATCCGCTAACACATAAGCCCAATCCTGGGCTATATCATGACGAATGGTATCAGGATTAGGGTATCCATCTTGCCATTGCTTACTACCATCTTGTTTTCGTCGCTCTATTGCGTATTGAAGAATTGTCCAAATTTCGTCCACTTCAGATTCTAATGCTTTCCTAAATTTCATGGTAGATTTTTCTCAATTAATTATTCCCGTTTTCTCCTGCTTTGAAGTTAATTAAAAGTTATTTTAGAACAACGAAAAATAACCTTTTATAACACGTATTAATAGCGTATTTTTGTATCTCTAAAAATAGCATTATAAAATTCCTAATACATAAAAATGGAACATACACGAATTAAAGAATTATTAAAATCCGAAGAATTTGGAAAAGAGGTTATCGTAAAAGGCTGGGTTAGAACTTTTCGTAATAATCAATTTATAGCGATTAACGATGGTTCTTCAATTAATAATATCCAAGCTGTAGTAGATTTTGAAAACACTTCAGAAGATATCTTAAAAAGAATCACTACAGGTGCAGCAGTTCGTGTAAAAGGTAATTTGGTAGAGTCACAAGGTAAAGGTCAACGTGTAGAAGTACAAGCAACGGAGGTATCGATTATTGGAGATTCAGATCCAGAGAAATATCCATTACAACCCAAAAAACACAGTTTGGAGTTCTTACGCGAGATTGCACATTTGCGCGTGCGTACAGGAACTTTCAACGCGATTTTCAAAGTGCGTAATGCTTTGTCATTTGCTATTCATAAATTTTTCCAAGAAAGGGATTTCTTATACTTTCACTCGCCTATTATTACGGGTTCGGATGCCGAAGGTGCAGGTGAAATGTTTAGAGTAACAACATTAGATCCGATCAATCCACCTTTGACAGAAGATGGCAAAGTAGATTTTAAGGAAGATTTCTTCGGAAAATCAACAAACTTGACAGTTTCTGGTCAATTAGAAGGTGAATTAGCCGCTTTAGCATTTGGAAATATCTATACATTCGGACCTACTTTCCGTGCAGAAAACTCAAACACAACGCGTCACTTGGCAGAGTTCTGGATGATTGAACCAGAAATGGCTTTTTATGAGTTGGAAGACAACATGGATTTGGCAGAAGATTTATTGAAATATGTCATCAAATACGCTTTAGAAACTTGTCCAGAAGAAATCGAATTCTTGAAAAACCGTTTGTTGGAGGAAGAGAAATCAAAACCACAATCTGAACGTTCGGAATTGAACTTGGTAGAAAAATTAAACTTCGTTTTAGAAAACAACTTTGAGCGTTTGACCTATACAGAAGCTATCGATATTTTAAAATCTTCAAAACCAAACCAAAAGAAACAATTCAAGTATTTAATCGAAGGTTGGGGAGTTGATTTACAATCAGAGCACGAAAGATATTTAGTGGAAAAACACTTCAAAAAACCTGTAATCTTAACTGACTATCCACGTGAGATTAAGTCATTCTACATGAAACAAAATGAAGTAGATGCACAAGGTCGCCACACGGTACGCGCAATGGACATCTTGTTCCCAGGTATCGGAGAAATGGTCGGTGGTTCGCAACGTGAGGAGAACTTAGATAAATTATTGGCTCGTATGGCTGAGGTTGGAATCGAACCAGAAGAAATCGAATGGTTCTTAGACACCCGCCGTTTTGGTTCGGTACCACATTCTGGTTTTGGTGTTGGATTCGAACGTTTGGTATTGTTTACAACAGGTATGACGAATATCAGAGACGTGATTCCTTTCCCACGTACCCCTAAAAACGCAGAGTTTTAATAAAGAACATTATACAGAGAGAGTTGTTATTATAGCAACTCTTTTTTTATAACAGTAAAATAGGATTTTTACTTTTTAATTTTAGTACATGCTTATAAAAATATATAACGACAATCCAAATCCAAAGGCTATCGATCAGGCTGTAGATATCCTGAAAAAAGGTGGTGTGATTATTTATCCTACCGATACGGTATACGGAATTGGTTGTGATATTACGAATCAAAAAGCCATTGAAAAGGTTTGCCAAATAAGAGGATTAAAGCCTGATAAGGCAAATTTATCTTTTATATGCTATGATTTAACGGATATTTCACAATATACCAAACCTTTTGACACGACAGTTTTCCGCGTTTTGAAAAAAGCACTACCTGGACCTTTTACTTTTATTTTCAATGCAAGTGGGCAGGTGCCGAAACTATTGAGTTCCAAAAAGAAAACTGTAGGTATTCGTGTGCCAGATAATGCTATTGTACGTGAAATAGTAAAGCAATTGGGCAATCCAATTGTAACTGCTTCCATTCGTGATGAAGACGATATTATTGAATATTCTACCGATCCAGAATTGATTTACGAAAAATACCAAGAATCTGTAGATTTAGTAATTGATGGTGGCTATGGAGACAATGTCGCTTCAACTGTAGTGGATGTCACAAACGGTGACTTTGAGGTTATCCGCGAAGGCAAAGGCGATTTAGATCAATATTTATAAAGGGAAATGGCTTGCAAATTTGCAAGCCATTTCCCTTTATATGTGGTAACTCTGATTTTGAAATTCCATAGCGGAATAATATTCATATTTCCGCTTATCTAATGGGTAATCCCAACAGCCCATTCGGTGAAATACTTGTCCACCAAAACCTGATTTGAATCGATACAGTCCATACATAGGATGTGCGGGATCCGCATCTGGTGAAATGCCAAAAAAATCATATTCTGTACAACCTTTCTCTCTTGCCAATTGCATTGCGCGCCATTGCAAGGCATATGTTCCCATATAATTTCGATTTTCTGTAGAAGAAGCTCCGTATAAATAAGTTGCGCGATTAGCTGAAACAACTAAAAACATAGCTGCTAAAGGCTCATCATCCACATAAGCAACCAACATATACACATCAGCAGGTGATTCTGAATTATTCGCTCGCGCTGAAAGTACAATTCTAAAATAATTAATATCATGCAAAAAGAAATTGTTTCGCTTTGCTGTCTGTCTATACAGTTCGTACCAAATTTCTAGACTTTCCAAACCCAACGATTCTATCCGAACACCTTTACGTTTTGCCAAATTGATATTATAACGTGTTTTAGGTTTCATATTACCTAACAACAAATCATCGCTTTCACGCAAATTCATGAAGATTGTGTTCGAAGGAAGAATATCGGTATTTGCTTTCCTCAAATTTCCAAATTCGGTATTGAAATTTACACGCATTTCTTGCACCCTTCTGGATGGAAGTCCAATCCAATTGCCGTGCAAATCATAGCAATCATCTTCATTTGCCCATTGAGATTGCCACGACAAATCATAGCGAATCAAAATACAGTTTGTCGGCAAATAATGACGAAGCGCTTCTGAAAGTTGTTCTAAGAAATAGCCTTGTTGTTCCTCTGATGGCTCAGTTTCAGGACCATAAGGCACATAAGCGATACAATTATCCTTATCCAAATATTGGAGCATAATTAAAAAATCCCCTACAACAAATGTTTCTTCAGACGGCTTACAGAACAAATCCTCTGCCTTTGTTCTGAAATTATAGGCTAAAGAATCTATTCCTTGCAGTTTTTTAACCGCTGACCAATATGCCGTTTGCTGAATAATACCTGTTTTGTAAAGATGACTATTGTCTTTTTGCTCCAAATCTGAAATCATGATAATACACTTATTTTCAATATTTTATTAAAATCACAAATGGCACAAACATAGGGAATATAACCACACAAAAACAGTGCTGATTGTCATAATCGAGCAACAAGAGACTATTAGAACGGTTCTAAATAACTTCAGTGTTTTCTATTCTAAGAAACTTTTCTCTTTCCTTGGAGATAAGAAACATTAAAAACAATTACTGCCGTAAAGATTAGTCCATAGGCTAGACCTTGTAGTAATGTGATGTTTTCGTCGAAATAAAAAATGGCTAACAAAAAAGCGATGATTGGATTTATATAAAGCAATACGCCCACTAAGGACGAATCTAATCCTTTCAAAGCATACATATTAAGAAACAAAGGAATTATCGTAAAAAAGACAGCTATAATAAGGACATATTGAAAAAACTGGTATGAATGAGTAACAGCTTCTCCTGAATTCATCCCTAGCGGAATTAAAAACAAGGAACTAATCAGAATATGAAGCGTCAACGTAAAAAATTTATCCAACTTTTTGCTTGCCTTCTGCACAACCAAATAAATTGCATAAGATAGTGCTATGAAAACACTATAAACCATATCCATAAAATGACCATACGATAGCATCACACAACTCAAAACACTGAGTGCAACAGCTGTCCATTGTCCTGCATTAAGCTTTTCTTTTAAGAATATACTGGCTAATACAGTGGTGAGAATTGGGCAAATCAAATAGGCTAAGGAAGTCGCATTAACGCTCACGGCATTCATTACATAGATGTATAAGTACCAATTTAAGGCTAACATAATGGCACTAAAAATAGTAGCTGAAATGATTTTTAAACGATCGTTTGGAGCTAATGAAATAATTAGACTAATATTTTCTTTCGTAATACGATAACGAAAAATTAAACTAATTAACGCAATAATAACCGCTGCAAAAGCCACACGATAAGTCAAAATATCGAGTGCGGCATAGTCGCTGAGTGGTCGCAATACTAAACTAAAAGCTCCCCAGACTACAAACGAAAAAAGTGCAGCAGCGTAATATTTGAGTTGCATGAAATTAAAATAGATTTTTTTAAAGAATAACGAACTCTTCTACAATTACATGGCCCACATGTTCATTTACGCGACCAATGATCTGCCTACGATTGATAGCCAATTCGTGTTTTACAACGGCAGACTCCACTTTGACATACAATTTTCTGTCTTTAATATAGATGTGTTGAGTTCTCCGTGCGATGTATGGACCAATAATATCCTCCCAAAAAGTGACTACAGATGACTCCTCATACTTGCGACGCAACCTGTATACCTCCAACCATTTCTCCACCGCCTGCTTCATGCTAATATCATCCCGCGTAGGTATTTCGTCCACTTTTTTCTTATAAAACATGCGCTTGTCCCCCTTCGATATCAAATATACGGATAGGTTGTTGGATTTCGTCGAATATCTTACGAATTCTAGCAGCGTCGGTATCCGTGATAAAAATTTGTCCAAATTCATCATCCGAAACCATCTGCATAAGTTTCTTTGTTCGACATTCGTCCAATTTATCAAAGATATCATCCAATAACAGCAATGGCTTAAACTTATTTTGTTCTTGCAAATACGTGTATTGTGCGAGCTTTAAAGCTATAAGAAATGATTTCTGTTGTCCTTGCGAACCAAATTTCTTCAACGCCATTTCACCGTGAATGGTAAACAGTAAATCGTCCTTATGTATACCCTGAGTAGTTCGCTCCAGAATACGGTCCTTGTCTAAAGAAGACTCCAATAAATGCATAAAATCCATTCCATGCAATTGCGATTCATACTGCAAAGTAACCTCTTCTGCATTTTCCGAAAGATATTGATAATGGCGCTGAAAAGAAGGTGTAAATTTCTCCATAAACACCTTCCGTTTATGGTAAATTACTTCCCCCACTTCAACCAATTGCATATTTAGCACTTCCAACAACCCGACATCAAACACTCCCCTTTCTTTGATATTTTTCAACAACGTATTGCGCTGTAATAAGATTTTATTGTATGCAATTAATGTATCCAAATAGCGATTGTCGGTTTGTGAAATAACATTATCAATGAATTTACGACGTTCTTCCGATCCTTCGAGAATAATCAAAGTATCATTTGGCGAAATCATCACCAACGGAAACTGGCCGATATGATCCGCTAATCTTGGATAATCTTTTTTATTACGTTTGAATTGCTTTTTCTGATTTTTCTTAAGGCTACAGGAAATTACATCCGGTCTCTCTTCTCGTTCAAACTCTCCCTGCACCATGAAATATTCTTCGCCCTTTTTGATATGTTGCGAATCAATTGGATTGAAATAAGATTTACAAAGGGAAAGATAATGTATCGCGTCTAGCAAATTCGTTTTTCCAGCGCCATTTGCCCCTGTGAAAGCATTCACTTCAGGCAGAAAAGACACATTAGAATCTGTATAGTTCTTAAAATTTAAAACGGAAAGTTGCTTCAACCACATGATACAAAGTAAAAACTAAAAAAGTACAAGTCAAAAAAATAGGTTGATTAGTTTTAGACACTAACCAACCTATTTCCAAATTGAATATGAAATCTACTTTACTTCTTCAAAATCTATAAACTCTCCTGCATTAGGAGCTACTTTTCTTTTTTCTTCTTTTTGTGGTACATAATCAACTTTCAATTCACCTTTTGATGATGTATTTGATTGATTTGTATCTTGGTACGTCGACTGTGGACCAAATGGATTACCAGATGTGTACGTATATGTAAAACCTCCTTGCCCCTGTTGTGCTTTTTTCATCATACGTTCCGCCAGTTTTTTCATTGCGTATGGTAATAATAGACGCATCGAAAACTTGAAAACGTAATATGCTATTATAACAAATAATATAAAATATAATGCTGTCATCTGTTTAATCTATTTATTCAAATATATCAAAATCGTCAAAAAACAAAGTCAATATAATGTCAGACTGCCGTCTCTTAACACTATTTAAGATTTGGATTTGAGGATCGCGTTATACAATTCCTCTTGGCGATGCGTCCCGATAATATAGATCAACCCGTCTTTATCAGTCAACCATACGGAGTCTTTTCCACCAGAATAAAATCGAATTTTGCCGTTTTTGTGCAAATTGTATACAGGATTGTTGAAAATATACGTACTGTAAGGCTTCTTTTCTACTGTGACAATCGATGATAAATCAATCTTGACTAAACGAGTAGACCACAGCCCGCTTAACACCACATTACCATTGTACACATCCGTCTTATAATGCACCAAATACATCATAACAATCGACACCACTATAATACAACTGCCCACGATAAAAAACAATTGCCGGGACGGCAAATGATCCATGTTAAGGTAATACACGATAAAACAAAACAAAGCCAAAGTCATGCGGACACTAATCCAAGTCATGTCTCTACCTAAAAATTGCCTTTCAACAAAATGCTTTTCTTGACTCATAACCCTTCTAAATTGCAAACTAATTTAAGGACTTTTTGTGTATTATCCCTAATCTTAAATCTTTCGTCCAAATGATAATTGACTACCCAGATAATCCGACCGTCTCCATTTACCAAGATTGGAATTCCTTTTTTATCTAATATGTTAATCTTCTTTTGGATAAAATAATCACTTAACTTCTTCTTTCCTTTCATACCAAGTGGTTGAAAAACATCACCTTCTTGCCACGAACGAATAGTCAATGGAAATACAATTTCATAAAAATCTATTTGCGCAACGCTTTTCTCTCTTTCTACTAATATTAATTCCGATACCTCGAAAGAAAATTGAAACTTATTCCAAACTATCTTTTCACCAAACCGATCAAATTGAACAGCATCTTGTTCTACTGTTTTTTTTGAAAGAATAACCGCTTCCCTATCCGTAATTAAAATATAATTTTCGGATTGGAATTGCAGTCCTGATTCTTTATCCAAACTATCTAGCAAATCTTGCAAAACATTCTTTTTAAAACCATATGGTTCTAATACAAAATACAATTCATTCAAAGAAAGCTTAGCAAGTTCTGATTTCAGCATTTGCCAAGAATCCGTGTTTCGTGGCAACAAAATATCATTTCGCAAACGATTCATAAACGAAGTCAACACATCTTGACTGTCACGAAATCGGTGGATATTATAATCCATAATGGAAATAAAATCAGGATTCAACTTTTCCAATTCTGGAATAATGTCTAATCTAATCTTATTCCGTGTATATTTATTTGAAAAATTTGATGAATCATCGCGAAAAGGAATAGCGTATTTTGTGACCAATTCTGTGATTTCTTTGCTTTGCAAAAAAAGAATGGGACGGACTACTTTTGAATCGTCACGCTTTGGCAAAATACCTTGAAGACCTTGCAATCCGGTACCACGTGACAAGTTAAATAAAACCGTTTCTACAGAATCATTCATGTGTTGTGCTACAGCTATTACCTTGCAATTTCTTTCTTCTCTTAATTCTTCAAACCATGCGTAACGTAATTGGCGCGCGGCAACTTGAATGGAGATCTTATTATCTTCCGAATAACGTAACGTATCAAATTTTTTCACATGCAGTGGAATTGAATTTTGACCTGCAAAATCTCGAACTAGGGCCTCATCGCCATCCGATTCTTCGCCTCTAAGTTGAAAATTACAATGCGCAATCTCTATGGCGTATTGGCTTTGCAAAAGCAACCACACTAACAACATAGAATCTCGCCCACCACTCACCGCAACAAGAATTTTATCCGAATTGCTAAACAGCTTATAATCTTCTACATAACGTTCAAAACGCGCATGAATATTCATGTATCAAAAGTATGTATTAAAAATTGATTTTATTTAACACGAAAAATGATTGTCTTAACATTTTTTTGCTATTTAATTCTCTATTTTTGCCTCGTGAAGAAGTATTTAGCCTTATTCTTATTTTTTGTTTCCGTTCAACTTTTGTTCGGACAAATTCCTGCGCAAGTAAGTGATGCCAGTAGAATGAATTTAGTATCATCAAGTTCAGGTCGTATAAATGCCAAGACAGGACACATGACATTTTACAATCCTGTATATGAGCACAAGGGTAATACTTTAGCTGCAGACAGTGGGTATATATATGAAAATGAAATTAAGCAGCAATTTTTCGAAGCTTTTGGCAATGTAGTCATTACTCAGCCCTCAGGAACGGTAATTTATTCGGATTACTTACATTACGATGCAACGACACAACAGGCTAAATTGACTGGTAATGTGAAAATGGTCGACAAAAACTCTGTTTTAACAACCGATTATTTGACCTACAATATGCGTTCAAAAATTGGAACTTATACAGGTGGCGGTCGAATAATCTCTCAAACTGACACTATCACTTCCAAAAACGCATACTATTTTGAAAATACGGGTGACGCATATTTCCGTCATCAAGTCATTGTCCGAAATCCATCTGTAAAAGTGTATACCGATACAATGCGCTATAATGGCGCATCCAAAAATACTTTTTTCTTTGGGCCCACTAATATTAAAGGCAATAAACAAGAAAATCTATATACTGAAAAAGGTGTCTACAATACATCTACTGGAATTGCCAACTTTAACAAAAACAACTTATATACAGAAGGTAGTCGTTTCTTAAAAGGAGACAGTTTACACTACGCGCGTGAAACAGGCGTTGGTAAAGCATTCCGCAATGTTGTTTTCGTAGATACATTAGACAAATTTTACGCTTATGGTGGAAAAGGGGAATACAAACAAGACGAGGAGTCAATCGTCATGACCGAAAAGCCATACATTATTACTGTTGTAAAAAACGAGTCCGACACAACAACCTCAGACCCCACTAAGGTTGATACAGCATCATTAGAGGTAAAAACCCTTGATTCATCAGAAAAAAAAGAAGTAAAACAAAATAATAAAGACAAGAAGCGAACAGAGGCTAAAACTGATAACTCAAAAGATGATGAGGTAAATTATCTCGCTAAAAATTCAGTAGCCCATAAGCCAGAAGCAAAAATGGACTCAGTGTACATGACGGCAGATACGTTGTTTTCACGTATGATACTTGCCAAAGATTATATTCCTTTGGATCTTAAGCTTGATCGTAGTGGAGGACAGATGCTAGAAGAAGCTGAAGAAGACTATGGTGATGATGAAAATGGAGAAGGTGATTTTACTGATTTACAAAATATAGACTCTCCCACTGGATTACCAAAGCTGGAGAATACAGCGAATCAAACACTTAGCAAGCCAAATGAGTTAAAAAACAAGAAACAAGTAGCACCTAAAAAGACACAACAACTAATATATAATACGGGCGAAGGTCGTGAACAGATTGAGAAAACGTTGAAAGCGGATTCTATTCTTCGCCAGAAAGCTATTATACCGCAAGCAGGGCATGCTGATAGTGCTATTAATCAAGCATTAAAAATTGCACAACAGCCCGATGTAAAATTACAAACAACAGATTCTACCAAACAAGAAATATCAGACACCGCACGTACACGTATTGTAAAAGCATATTATAATGTTCGCTTATTTAAATCCGATTTGCAAGCAGTAGCGGATTCCGTGTATTATGGTATGCAGGATTCTATGTTTAGATTCATGGGAAGACCGATGATTTGGGCACAAGATTCACAAATTTCTGCAGATACGATATTTATGCAAATTGTGAATCAGACCATGGACAATGCTCTATTGAAAGAGAATGCATTTATGGTTAATGCGTTAGCTGATTCTACAAAATTCAATCAGTTAAAAGGTCGCAAAATCACAGCCTTCTTTGCTAAAAATAATATTGAAAGATTATTTGTTGATGGTAACGCGGAGAATTTAGTTTTTTCAGAAAATGAAAAGACAAAAATAATAACGGAAATGTTCCATGACCGAGGTGGACGTATTAAAGTTAAAATGGAAGATCGAAAAATTATTGATTATACAACAATTAAGAAAGTAGATCAAAAAGTTTATCCTTTTGCGTTGGTAACCCAAGAAAATGAAATTTTACCTGGCTTTTCATGGCGACCACAAGACCGTCCAAAATCCAAAGAGGATCTTCTAAATCGTAAACGTGAAGTTCCTAAAGAAACTGACGAAAAAGAAGATTCGGAAGAAAATAAAGAGACCGAAATAAAAGGCAAACCAATAGAAAAGAAAGCTGAAGACACAAAACATGCTGAAGAAGCAGAACAATAAAAATCAAAAAGCTCATCAAATGATGAGCTTTTTGATTTTTATTGTTCCTATTTATTTCGTCATATTGACCGTCAGGAAGTATAATTTTTATACTTTTAAATGGTTTTTAATAATTCTTTAAAAATTCCGCCAATTTACCGACAGCAATAGCGCGGTGACTAATTGCATTCTTCTCATCAGCAGACATTTCAGCGAAAGTCTTATCATATCCATTTGGAATGAAAATAGGGTCATAACCGAAGCCTTTTTCTCCTCTTCTTTCTTTGATTATTTGACCTTCGATTACACCTGCAAAAAAATGCTGTTGTTCATTTAGATATAATGATATTACTGTTTTGAAACGTGCTGTACGGTTAGGATTGTCACCTAACTTTTCCAACACCAAATCAATATTTTTTTCCATATCACGAGTACCTGAATATCGTGCAGAATACACACCTGGTTCTCCTTTTAACGCATCAATCTCTAATCCTGAATCATCACCAAAGCAGTACAGACCATACTTATTTACCAAATAATCAGTTTTCTGTTGCGCGTTTTCCTCAAATGTAACTCCTGTTTCGGGAATATCATCTTGACAATCGATATCACTTAAAGATTTCAACACAAACTTATTTCCTACCATTGCTTGTACTTCGTCAAGCTTATGTGTATTATTCGTCGCAAATACTAGTTCTAACATGCTGCAAAAGTAAAAAAGTTAAAATTGGAAAGCTATCACTAATAAAAATTAATATTGTTATCTTTAATAAAACCTAAACTATGAATAAACATTATATTACAATAATATTTATATTATTTTGCCTAATACTAGGTTCAAAGTTTATTTCTGGACAATCCACGAGATCAGGTGGACATCAAGACGCAAATAGTATTAGTTTCTATGTCAATAATGAGAAACTACATTTTATTTGCAGCGAATTAAATGATAAAATTTACAAGGGAATAACCATAGTGAAAAATGAAAATGAAGAAATACCATTCTTTTCAAATTTTCATAAAAAAGGAACATTCGATTTAAGAAGCACCGAAAAAGTAATTCTAACAGAAATAGATAGTTTATTTTTTAACAATAGTAAAATTGAGATTCCTGTAATAACATTAGAATACACGATCGAAAGAGGAAGATATTTTTGGGAAAAAGAAGCCCTAAAAATAACAAGTTCCAAACCCGGTATCCCGATTCAAATAAGTGAAGATTTTATAGATTCTGTTAATAATAAAATAACCAATGCTAAATGCATGAATTCAAATTTACTTCCATTGATAGATGATTATAAATTTATAATGGATGAATTATTCATAGCATCATTAAAGGACAATAAATTAGCTAAAGATAACCTCATCAATCTTAACAAAATATATCCTATGGATAAACCTCAATTAGATCAATGGTTAAGATACCTCTTTATTATAAAGAAAAGAAATGAAGTCCGATCTTAAGAACCAATAAACGTCTTAAATTCTCCCCAGAAAAGTTTCTTATTATTAACATCCGCAAACATTTCTTCGAATGAAAAGGTATTGAATACCGTAGCGATTCGACCTTTCATATACGAGTTGTGTGCTATTTCTGGAAGTTTTAAGGATGTGGGTTCAACGCCTAGCAATGTAATTTTCTTCGGCGTGAAGAAAGCCATAACACGTTTGAAGTCATTTGGATTTTGAGGATTTGCCAAATTGACTATAGCAACATTTTCAGGATTCAGCTGCAATGCTCCGATAGTTTTGATAAAAGCTTCTTCAGCCGCTGGCGAAAAGTATGGATATGACGGATAACGCAAAATAAATAATACGCCAGTAGTCTTATCGCCTTTATATACAAACTCTTCTCCTGAGGAATCCCAACTAACTGCAGAATCTTCGTCTAGAGATTGTGACTGAACTTCCTCCATAGCAAATCCTGTCGAAAACAAGGTTTCGTTCATCAAAGCCTGTAGTGCTGTAGGATTATCTGTAAGAAGGTTGCTCATTGTCTTTAGATTAACAAATATTGGATGTGAGATTTTAGATAATAGATGTTAGACAATAGATATTAGATTGAACATACTTCTCTGTGGAATTTCTAGAGTAAAGATATGAGATACAAGAAAAAATCTCATATCTCATATCTAAATACAAATATCTAAACTATTGTCCTAAAATATAAGCGAATACCAATGGAGCTACAATAGTTGCATCCGACTCGATCATAAATTTAGGCGTATCAATATCTAATTTACCCCAAGTGATTTTCTCATTAGGCACAGCACCTGAATAAGAACCGTATGAAGTCGTAGAGTCAGAAATCTGACAGAAGTACGACCAGAAAGGAACATCCGTCCATTCTAAATCTTGGTACATCATCGGCACAACACAGATTGGGAAGTCACCAGAGATACCACCAGCAATTTGGAAAAATCCCACACCTTTACCGCTTGAGTTTTCGCGATACCATTCTGTCAAGTAAATCATGTACTCGATACCTGATTTTACGGTAGACGCTTTCAAATTACCTTTGATCACATTTGAAGCGAAGATATTACCTGTAGTAGAATCTTCCCATCCTGGACACACGATTGGTAAGTTTTTCTCTGCTGCAGCAACAATCCATGAATCTTTAGGATCGATTTCGTAGTATTGTTCCAATACACCAGAATTTACAACTTGGTACAAAAATTCGTGTGGTAAGTAACGCTCACCTTTTGCTTCAGCAGCATGCCATACATCTTCTAAATGTGCTTGAAGACGACGGAAAGCTTCTTCTTCTGGAATACATGTATCCGTTACACGGTTGAAGTGCGTATCTAATAATTCTCGCTCTTGCTCTGGCGTCAAATCTCTCCAGTTTGGAATACGTTTGTAGTGCGAGTGCGCTACCAAATTCATCACATCCTCTTCTAAGTTTGCACCTGTACAAGAGATAATATGTACTTTATCTTGACGGATCATCTCCGCTAAAGAAACACCTAATTCTGCTGTTGACATTGCACCACCTAATGAAATCAACATTTTACCACCTTCTAGTAAATGTTGCTCATATCCTTTTGCTGCATCGACTAACGCAGCAGCATTGAAGTGACGGTAATTGTGCTCAATAAATTGACTAATTGGACCTTTTTGTGTACTCATCTTTATCTATTTTTAATAAGTAGCACAAAGGTACTGAATTAAATTTATTAAAGTATTTTGAACTGAGTAATCCCTGATAGCTGCTTCTTTTTTTAACAAATGTTAAAATTAACCTTTATCTTTAATTTTAGATTTTGTAGCAATTTATTTAATTCACACGTCCTATAGCAAAACCATTTTATGAGAAGATTAGTTTTAATACCGCTTTTATTAAGTAACATTTTTTTATTTCAATCTTGTGAAAATGTTTTCTGTTGTGATTTGCCTCCTGATTGTTGTGATATACCTAAAGAAGTGGCTATTAGTGTGATCGACCGCCATGGTAACGACTTATTGGATCAAAGTAAAGTTGATGGCTTTAAAATGGATGATTTAAGAGTATTTCATTTTTATAATAATCAAAATCATTACATAGTTAATTCCAATAATCCGAATCGACTAGCCTTAAATCCAAAGGAGAAATTAACTACATATAATGTTAATCTTTCCGAAAAAATAGAAAACCAAAAATCTACGACAATTATCAAATGGAGCAGCGATCAATTGGACACAATAGATGCTTTCTTTCAGAGTGAAAAGATATTATCGAAACTTATAATCAATGCAAAAGATACCATAAGCATTGATACATTAAAAATGAAGTATAATAACTTATCTATTACACTGATTAAATAATCTATTCTCAATACCACACATTTGTTAAAAAATATTTAAAACAAACTTAATTAATCAGTCAATATTTACAAATTACTTTATACAGATAAAATATTTAGAGAGTATCAGAAATTAAATTTATTTTTGGGTCAAAATATAAATCTAACCAACGACATAGGATATGAGTAATTCTAAATTAATTGATAAAATTCAAATTGGACAAGTAGAATTTGAAGCTTATATTATCAATGATGAGAATAATCTAGAAGCTTTTGCTATTTATTTTCAACAGAAAAAAGAGCCTTTAATATTATTTCAACAAATATCAAGTGATCTTAAAGTAGAAATTAAAATAAATCAAGAATTAGTAAATGAGCTGCAGCAGTTAAAAGTAAAAGATTTAAAGCAGCGAAAAGAACATTACAAAATTTTTCAGGAATTTGCGCTTAACGCAGAACAGAAGGCAAAAGAAATTGCTTTCCAAGATGCAAAACTAACTTATATTTCAGACATACAAGTTATCAAATGCATAGAGCAAGCTTATTTAGCTGATTAATTACTTTCTTCTCAAGAGTTTAGAAAAGAAAATATAGAAGAACACTAAAAATAGTATTAGTACGAGTATAATTATTATTTCTTGCGTTCCTACGCCCCAAGACATTGTATTCATAGGACTAAGGTATAAAAAAATGGGTGATTTCAACAATCACCCATTTTTAGTTTATTATTTTTTCTCAATTTTTGCGGTGTACGCTCCCGGACTAAGATCTAATGTTAGATCATACAAACCAGCTGAAGCAATATTTATATCATCGCCTCCTTGCGTAATTTCACTCTCCGTACCGCCAAAATTAATATCCCAACCCTTGTTAGCTCTGAATTTAATTAAGCCAGGTACTAAATTCACGGTTACTTTCCAGATATATGTTCCTTTGCTACCTACAAATTCCATATTTGTGTCGTTGTCCCAACCTCCGGGTGTAGCATTTCCGACCACTCCCATGTTTAGCTTTAATGCAGTATAAGTTAATGCATCAGAGTCCATACGAAGGCGATAGAATCCATTTTCAGGTACAGTAATATTATCAGCCTCTTCATCTTGCAATAATGTACCAGTGGTAGTTCCTATTCCGAATGCACCTGCCCAATCCACATTTGTAGGCAAAAACTTAAATCCTCCATCAGCAGTCAAGTATTCAAAAGTCTCAAACGTCGTTTTACTACCTTCACCATACAATGTCATTGCCACTGCATTAGTAGGTTCCCAACCTGCTCCTGTAGACCCACCTACGACAAACATTTGTGGATTACTTTCTTCGAAAGTTATTGGATGCGTTTTAGTCACTGTCTGCCCTCCCGATTGATAGGTAATTTTTAGGTTCGCTTCTCCTATATAGCTTTCATCCAAAGGAATATTAAATTCTTTTTCCAGAATATTTTGATTAGGCTCTACAGTAACCTTTTCAGTAAGCAATGCTGTAGCATCCTTCTCAATACTAAATTCAAAAGTACTCACATTCAGCGCGATGAAACCTACTTTAAGCTTCTTACCTATCTGGATTGTTGACACTGTACTTTCATTTATCGAAACGATTTGATCGTCAATGATATGTTCTACCTTTTTACAGGCGTTAATACCTAAGAAAAGTAGACCACATAAACCAATTGTTAATAACTTATATATTGTTTTCATAACATTCATAATTAGTAACCTGGATTAGGTGTTAGATTTGTGTTATTTGCCAAGGCTGTCGCTGGTATTGGGAATATGCGCTTATAGGTCTCTGCTGTGTTTGCTGGCTTAAACAACATAGCATCTTCCCACTTACCAAAACGAATCATATCTGTACGACGCGTTACTTCAAATGTAAATTCCAACCCACGTTCTTTATAGATCGCATCCAAATTCAATGTTCCAGCAGTAAAATGTTTTTCAGGATTTACAGGAAAAGCTCTTTTGCGGACTTGGTTAGCTGCCTCTAAAGCTTGTGCGACAGTGCCATTTGTTGCACCACGCAAGATAGCTTCTGCTTTCATTAATAAAACATCAGCTAGTCTGAATACGACTACGTCATTTCCTGCATCACTACCAATATGGTTTTTGTCTGGTTGGTATTTCACACAACGTGCACCAGCCAAACGCCCCCCATCATCTGCTCCACCAATATCAAAATCTGAACCCGGCAATAAATTATAACCTTCGGGATTGATAAATACATTCACCCCATTATTAATCAAGGGTTGCCCCGTGGCATTGTACTGTTGACCGTATAACCATTGTTGCTTACGATTATCTAAATTTTCAAATAAATTGAAATAAGCGGGCTGCGCGCTCCATCCATTCCATGGGTTACCATTCAACTCAAATGTTTGGCGATGCGCATAATGCAATACTTTGTTGAACAAAGCATTGCCCTTTGCTCTTGATGCATCAAATGGGATTGAAAAAATTGGTTCTGGACTGTCCGCTCCATTGTCTGCCTTAAATTGAGCTAAGAAATCATTTTCTAAGGAATATTTCTCTGACGCAATTACCGCATTCGCATTTTCTACGACTTTGTTCCATTGCGCGGTACCTGTGTATACTTGCGCATTGAGATAGGTTTTTGCCAATAATGCATGTGCAAACCATTTTGTAGGTCTTCCATATGTTGCTAAAGATTTTTCTTCACTCAATAACGGTAGATTTTCTTCCAATTCGGAAACAACAAATTCAAATATCTGCGCACGAGGCGTCGTACTTGGCAACTCTGTACCTGTATCAAAAGATGTTACCAATGGAATATTTCCATACGCATCCATCATCAAATAATAGTACCAAGCACGCATAGTTTTAATTTCTGCTAATGTTTGGTTCTTTTGTTCTGAATCCTCTGATTTTTCCAACACACTTAATACCCTATTACATGTACCGATAGCATTGAAGCCCCAATTCCACGCATTACGAACGACTTCGTGCGAAGGCGACCACGTATGAAAATGCATATCACGCCATTTACCACCATCAAACCAGTCACCACCACGTGTCGGAATGATCACTTCGTCAGATCCTGCGGTCTGTAAATCAAAGTAATCCCCAAAATATCCCCTAGCCGAGGTATATACAGGTCCCGTAACCGCAACGAACTGCTCAGGCGTTTTTGGGAAAGTATCTTCTGTATAAGCTGAATAAACCTTATCGTCAAATTTGGTACACGATGCGCCAAAAAATGTAAGTCCAGCCAACAGAAATATATGTAGTTTATTATTTTTCGCTTTCATATTATTTACGTATTAAAATGTGAAATTGACACCAAGAACGAATGATCGAGTTTTCGGATAATAGCTTCTATTATCAATACCTGGAGATAATGCTGAATTTCCACCTAACTCTAATTCAGGATCAACACCTGTATAATTAGTTAATACAAATAAGTTTTGTGCGGTCAAATACAATCGCGCTTGTTTAAAATATTTAGCTTGACTTGTGTTGAATCGATAACCTAAAGTCATATTATCTAGGCGCAAAAACGAACCATCTTCTAAAAATCTGCTCGACGCGATCAATGGTGTTTCAAAAATTCCTTCTTCTAACGCGTCCTTAGAAATATTCGTCACATTCGCCTGTTGCAATCTTGATAAATCTGCACGTGTAGCATTGAAGATCTGATTACCGTATACGCCTCTTAAGAAAATATTTAAATCCCAACTTTTGTATCTGAAATTATTATTCCAGCCATAGGTAAACTTAGGAAGCGCATGTCCCATAATTTGGTAATCGTCTGGAGCAGAAATTTGATCTTGCGTTACCAATTCGCCTGAAGGTTTTTGATAAATAGTACGTTTCGCAACTTCGTCGTAACCTACATACTTAGCCACATAGAAAGTTCCTAAAGGTTGACCTGGCAATACAATCGATGCCGTTTGCCCAGTCCACCCTTCTAAGCCGATACCACCTTCATAACGTTGTGACACACCGATATTCTCAATATTAGAAGAAAGTGAACCAACTTCGTTCACATTTCTAGCAAAATTCACGGTAGTGGAATAACGGAAATTTTCATTGGAATATACATTAGCGTTCAACACCACTTCTATTCCTTTATTACTCATACTTGCACCATTTGCCAATAATCTATTGAATTGATAAGGAGGAGAAGGCACATCGTATTCATACAATAGGTCTTTGGTTTCTTTATTGTAATACTCAATTGTACCACCAATACGACCTCTCCACAATTCGAAATCCACACCTACATTGAACATGGAAGTACTTTCCCATTTCAAATCAGGATTTTCATTTTGACTTACACCATATGCATTTACCCATTTACCATTGTAGAAAAATTGTCCATCACGTGGTCCAAACAAAATAATACTACGGTAAGGATCAATATTTTGGTTACCCGATACACCATAACCTGCTCTTATTTTCAATTCAGAAAATAACTGTTGGTCTTGCATGAATTCTTCACGTGTCAATCGCCATGCCGCAGAAATGGACGGGAATGTTGCCCATCTGTTATTCACCCCAAATTTGGATGAACCATCACGACGAATAGAAGCACTTAACAGGTATTTCTCATCGTAATTGTAGCCCAAACGACCGTATCCAGAAATTAATAATGATTCTTTGATGTGTGGAAAATCGCTGTATGGATTGTACCCTTCGGGCAAAGAACCCAAATTCAAATTATTATCCAACAAATCATCTGACATGAAGCCTACAGATGTACCGCGAAGACCATCATCATTCTTAGTTTTTTGGTAAGAATAACCTGCCATCGCCTCAAATGTGTGCGAATCAGCAGTGAAAGAATAATTTAGATAAGATTCTAGAATCTTGTCAATATGTTTTAAGGCAGTACGATCTGCAAATCCTCTTCCTAAAGCGAAAGAATCAAAATCAGTACGCGCCATATAATAATTCTTGTCCCAATGCGTACGTTGGTAAGACAAGACATTCGACCAAACTAAGCCATCAACAAGCTTTAAATCTGCTTTGAAGTTTCCAAGCAACGTGTTATTACTTCTGTTTTCATCTCGAAGATTCAACATCGAAACTGGATTCATATAACCTGTACGGCCTACGACTTGAAAATAGCCACCATATTGCGCATATCCTGGATCATCCGTCATAATCGGCGAAGTCGGCACAAAACGCGCAGCGCCATTAAAAATACCATAATCGATATGCGTAGATGTATTGATGCTATTCGCTAAATTAAATGATAATTTCAGTCGATCTTCAAAAGCGTTTTGATCAACGCCTACACGCGCAACAATTTTTTCTACACCACTACGCTTCACAATACCTTGATTGTTGAAGTAATTCACAGAAGCATTGTATCGTGTGCCTTCACTTCCACCTGTCAGCGATAAATTGTGGTTGTGCGATACACCATTTCTGGTGATAGCATCTTGCCAATCCGTTTCGTAGCCTGTTTCAGTCGGCGCTACCGCAAGACCATTTGCTTCGACAAAAGCTTTATGCTCTGCAGCACTTAATACATTCACACGATTAGAAACTGATTCTGATGCAGCATACCCGCTGTATGAAAGTACAGGTGCACCTGCTTTACCTCTTTTGGTTGTCACAAAAATTACTCCATTGGCTGCGCGCGAACCGTAAATTGCTGTCGAAGATGCATCTTTCATCACGTCCATAGATACAATATCATCTGGCGCAATCAGTTCAATATTAGCGCCTACAATTCCATCAATGACATATAATGGCGAAGAACTCGCTGTTAAAGAAGAAGGTCCACGCAATTGCATCGTCGACCCAGCAGTTGGATCACCACCAGACTTGTTCACCGTAAGACCTGCTACCTTACCTGCCAACAATTGGTCTGGAGAACTCACCACACCTCTATTGAATTCCTCTGGTGTAACACTGGAAATTGAACCCGTAACTTGTTTACGTCTAGCTGTACCGTATCCTATGACTACGACCTCTTCCAATTCATCAGAAGCTGATATTAAGACAATATCCAACTTATTTGCTCCCGCGACTACATTGATACTGGTTTCTGATTTCTCATAACCAATCATATTCACGACAACTATTTGACTCCCTTGCGGTACATTAGTCAACAAATAATTACCATTCGCATCTGTTGAAGTTGCGGTAGCTGAATTTTTAATACTTACAGTTGCCCCTACTACTGCTCCTCCATTCCCATCTGTGATTTTCCCAGCAATGGAATTCGCCTGTAGATACGACGAAGCATAACCAGAAAATGAGAACAGGTTGAGAAGCAAAAACAAATAGAAAAGCAACGAATTACGAAATGTAAAGTTTTGCATAATTTGAGTTTTTGGTTTATAAAATAGATGTATTCAGGTAAACATTCTATAATGAATAGAACAGTTACATAATAGCTTTTGTTTTTCTTTTGGTTACCACAATCTTTGGGAACGTTCCCAAGCACTTGACATAAAGATAGAAATTAAATTTATTTAAACCAAAAATTTATTCAACATAAGTATTTCGAAATTTTCAAAATAAGTTTCTATATTACTAGCTCCAAACCCATATTATGCAAGAAAAAACGACCAAGTCCACGCTACAAATCACTTCATTATGTATTGGCTTTCTAGGGATACAAATTGGTTTTGCATTACAAGCGGGAAATGTAACGCGTATACTCCAAAACTATGGAGCAGATCTCACACAAGTTTCACTTTTTTGGCTTATAGCTCCGCTTTCAGGAGCAATTATTCAACCCCTAATCGGTTATTGGAGTGATAGAAATATGAATTCGGGTAGCACTAGAGTTCCCTATGTACTGACAGGTGGAATTTTGTGTGCTTTATCATTGTTTGCCTTACCAAATTCAGACGTTCTTCTCGCACTATGGTCTCCCCTTTTGATAGGCGCATTGCTGATTATTATCATAGACTTATCTTTTAATGTCAGCATGCATCCGCTTCGCGCAGCTATCACAGACTACCTTCCCACATTTCAGCAGCCTAAGGGATTTGCGATTCAAACTTTTTTAATAAGTATAGGAGCCATTATAGGATCAACATTGCCTTATATATTACACGAATTTCTATCCTTTAGCACCACTTCAGAATCACAACAGATTGCCGATAATGTAAAATGGTCTTTCTATATTGGTGCATCTCTATTGTTGATCACCGTGTTAATCACAGCAAAAGCAATTACATCTAATAGCATAAAGCCCATATCCACATCTCAACTTAAATCAAGCAAGACTTTTTATCTGCCGCAGATTCCTAAAAAAATGTGGCAATTGGGATTAATACAATTCTTTAGCTGGGCTGGATTCTTTTTAGTTTGGATCTATATGACACCAGCCATTGCCCAACATATTTATGCGGAGTTTGATTATTCATCCCAATCAAAATTGTATGCCGAAGCTGCTAATTATACAGGAATTTTATTCGGATGCTACCATTTGGCTGCAAGTCTATTCTCTCTACTTTTGCCCTATTTATATAAGAAAACGAATGTTATCACTACGCACATGATCGCATTGTTTATTGGAGGAGTCGGGTTGTTGGTTGTATTTAACAGTAAAGCTGTTGATCAACTGTATATCCCAATGGTTTGTATTGGAATAGCTTGGGCAAGTATTTTAGCTTCACCATTTGCTTTATTAAGTCGACTGATTCCGCAGCAAAAAATTGGATTGTACTTCGGAATATTTAACTTATTTATTACCGTACCGCAAATATTAGTCGGCTTAAGCAGTGGTATTCTTATACAAGATTACTTTCAGGGAAGGGCAATATTTGCGATCATAATTGCGGGAATATCATTATTAATAGCTGGATCCACTGCGTTTATATTTAGTAAGTCTCTAAAATTGTGACGATTTGCGAATGCGCAATTCTGACTTCAAAACTATCGTATTGGTACCCAATTCTTGCTGTTCGCCTTTTAATTTATTTAGCAATAATTTGGCTGCTTCTTGTCCTATTTGCTCTGCCGGCTGCGTCACTGTAGAAAGCGGAGGCGACAGAAGCTCCGCAATCTGAAGACTGGAGAATGCGACCACTTTCAGATCTCTTGGAATATTTAAATCCAAATCGTTACACACAAAATAGGTAGAAAAAGCCAGACGTTCGACTGAAGCAAATACCGCATCGGGTTTATGATTTAGCAGAACTTCTTTGATGATATTAAAATTTTCATCGTAAGAATTCGAACAGTCAACTATTAGCTCTTCTTGAATCGCGATATCGTATTTCTTAAGGGCGTCTTTATACCCCAAAGCTCTTTCTTTGCCAATAGAATGATCTTTGTCAACCACAAGATACGCTATGGATGTACAGCCCCCTAATAGCAAATGTTCCGTCGCATTAAAGCTACTCTGGTAATCGTCTGTGACAATTTTCGTAATATCCACATCGTCATATACACGATCAAAAAAAACAATAGGCATTTTTACCAAGTCTATATTATGCAGATAACTGTGGTTATCTCGTTCACCGACAACCGACATTAGCACACCATCCACTTTACCATTCGAAATACTGGTTATAAATTCGCGCTCTTTGTTAATATCATCGTCCGTAGCATAAATCAAAATATGATAGCCTTCACGCTTTGCAATCTCTTCGGCACCTTTGATTATTTGCGTAAAATAGTTGTTTTCTAATTCGGGAACCACAACGGCAATGGTTTTACTCTTTTGCTCACGCAAATTACTAGCATAATGGTTTGGGCGGTAATTAACTTCATTGGCATACGCCAAAATTCGATTACGAGTATTTGGATTTATATCACTTTTCTCTTGAAAAGCACGAGAAACAGTTGACTTTGATAAGTTTAAAGCTTTAGCTATGGATATAATATCTACTTTACTCATAATTTTAGGTTTCTGATATTTTGGAAAACAAAGTAAACAAAAAATGGATGATTAAATCACCCATTTATCGCATTTATCTAAAAACTCCTGCTTGATATCCGCTCCAATTCCTATATCATCCGAAATATGTATCTCGTAACCATTATATTGAACGCCTCCAATTACGGGATCTTCAAGATGACCGACCATGCACGTATCCAAATCATAGAATTTAACATTCGGTGATGCATATGCAAAATGCACTTTTGCTGCCAATGCCAAACGAGATTCTAGCATTCCACCAATCATACACGGAATATTGTATTCGGCAGCTACTGCCTGAATTTTCAAGGCTTCGTTTATACCTGAAGATTTTGAGAACTTAATATTGATATAATCACAAGCATCTGCTTTGCAAAGACGTTCGGTATCATGATGCGAATAAACAGACTCATCTGCCATAATCGGTACAATAGTTTGCGTACGCAATTCAGGCAATAGATGATCATTGTACGTTCGCATCGGTTGCTCGCAAAATTGAATTTTATAAGGTTCTAATCCTTGAAGAGCTTCGATAGCTCCTTCATAAGACCAGCCTTGATTTGCATCTATACGAATTGGAATATCAAAACCTACAGCTTGACGAATCGCTCTGATACGCGCAATATCATCTTGCGGCTTCTTACCCAATTTCACCTTTAAAGCGAAAGCACCACCATCCTTTAATTTCAATGCTTTTTGCGCCATTTCTTCAGGCGAAGCTATACCTAAGGTAATATCTGTTACAATATCTTTCTTCTTTCCACCTAAATATTGATACAATGGTAAGCCTGCTGCTTTCGCCACTAGGTCATACAATGCCATATCAAATGCTGATTTTATTGTTGTATTGCCAGCAATATATAAATGCAATTCAGCCAAACGCTCGTCCAAAGCCAAGGCATCTTTACCTTTCCAGATTTTTGCAAAGTCTTGTGCTATTGCCAAACAGGTATTTTGTGTCTCTCCTACAATCATAGGAAATGCCGAACATTCTCCTACGCCATAATGCGCTGTGTCTGTAATTAGCTTAATAAAGGTGTTCTGCGCATAATCCATTGTACCTGTAGCGATAACAAATGGTTCCATAGGAATACTAAGGCGGTAGACTTGAATTTCTGTAATAATCATAACTGTTTGTATAGAAGGACAAAAAAACGAATGAAATTCCATATTACCAATCAAACTACGAAATAAATACAAATTGAGTCTAAAAAAAGCTACAGGATTAAAAATAAATCAAATTATATTAAACTTTATTGAAAATATTTCAATTATTTTGGTTGAAAATTTTTATATTAGCAAACTCTAATTAGGTAACATAATTTATATAAGAATGCAGCAAGAAGGACTTTACAACCCAGAATTTGAACACGACGCTTGTGGTGTTGGTTTTGTAGCACATATAAAAGGTAAAAAATCGCATAACCAAGTGCGTGACGCCTTGATTATGCTAGAAAACATGGAACATCGCGGGGCTTGCGGATGTGATCCTGAAAGTGGTGATGGTGCAGGAATAATGATTCAAGTACCACATGAATTTTTGTGGGAAGAATGCATTGATCTAGGCATACAACTTCAAGAGCCTGGATACTATGGTGTGGGTATGGTATTTTTACCAAAAGAAAAAACGCTAAACGACCTATGTCGTCAAGTTATAAAAGAAGCAGCCGCAGATAGAAAAATGGATTTCTTAGGTTTTCGAGCTGTTCCAGTAAACAAAGAAGGAATTGGACCTACAGCTCTAAGCGCAGAACCTGAAATCGTTCAGTTCTTCGTGTCAAGACCTGAAGGAGTGACAAACACAGAAGATTTCGAAAGAAAATTATACGTTCTCCGAAGACTTATAATCCAAAAAATCAAATCAACCCAAGAATACCCTCTTCCGCTCTACATCGCTTCGCTTTCTTGCAAAACAATTATTTACAAAGGTCAATTGACAACTTATCAAGTTGGCACATATTATAAAGACTTAAAAGATTCACGTGTCGTATCTGCTTTCGGTTTGGTACACTCGCGTTTCTCTACAAATACATTTCCATCATGGTCATTGGCACAGCCTTTCCGTATGATGGCGCACAATGGTGAGATCAACACCTTGACGGGTAACTTAAACTGGTTCTACGCAGCAGTACGCTCTCTTTCTTCTCCGTATTTTACAAAAGAAGAAATGGAAATTTTGTTGCCAGTGGTGGACAAAGGTCAATCCGATTCAGCTTGTCTGGATAATGTAGTTGAAATTCTATTGCACAGTGGACGCAGCTTGCCACACGTGATGTTGATGTTAGTTCCTGAAGCATGGGACGGCAATACACAAATGGATCCATTAAAAAGAGCATTCTACGAATACCACGCGACATTGATGGAGCCATGGGATGGTCCAGCAGCATTGTGTTTCACAGATGGTAAAATTATCGGTGCTACTTTAGATAGAAACGGGTTACGTCCTTTACGTTTTGCAGTAACTTCTGATGATCGCGTAATTGTAGCTTCCGAAGCTGGTGCATTGCCAATTGATGAATCTATTATCATCAAAAAAGGTCGTCAACAGCCGGGCAAAATCTTCGTGGTAGACATGGAAGCTGGAATAATCCGTACAGACGAAGAAGTTAAAGGCGAATTAGTTCGTCAACAACCTTACGGTGAATGGATCAACAATTATAAAATTAAACTAGAAGAATTAGCGGAGCCGCGTGTTACGTTTACATACCTGTCAAAAGAATCTGTTTTCAAATACCAACAGGCATTTGGTTATTCGAGAGAGGACATTGAGACAATATTAACACCAATGGCAACTACTGGTTACGAGCCCATCGGTTCTATGGGTACGGATGTTCCTTTGGCTGTATTGTCGGATCAACCGCAACACATTTCTAGCTATTTCAAACAATTTTTTGCACAAGTAACGAACCCACCAATCGACCCAATTCGTGAGCGTTTGGTAATGAGTTTGGCTACTTTTATAGGTAATTCAGGCAATATTCTTGTCGAAGACAAAAAATCTTGTCATTGCGTGACGTTGGAGCATCCAATCTTAACTTCAAGCGAATTAGAGAAATTACGCTCTATAGATACAGGAGTTTTCCAAGCGAAAACATTACAATCATACTTCCGTGCAGATGGCAAGCCAGGTTCATTAGAAGCAGGTATCGAAAGATTATGTCGTTATGCAGATGATGCGGTACGTGATGGATTCGAAGTCATTATCTTATCAGACCGTGCTATTGATTCTCAACACGCAGCTATCCCTTCAATTCTGGCGGTATCAGCAGTACACCACCACTTGATCAAAACAGGTAACCGTGGTGCGGTAGGTTTGGTCGTAGAAGCGGGTGACGCTTGGGAAGTACACCATTTCGCATGTTTGTTGGCTTTCGGAGCGACAGCAATCAACCCATATTTAGCATTAGCTAGTATCCGTACGTTAAAAGCAGAAGGTCAACTTGAAACAGAGTTAGAATGGGAAGTATTACGCAAAAACTACGTAAAAGCAGTTTGTAATGGCTTGTTGAAAATATTCTCTAAAATGGGTATTTCAACATTGCAATCGTACCATGGTGCTCAAATATTTGAGGTATTAGGTATCGATAAATCTGTAGTGGACAAATATTTCTGTGGCGCAGTATCACGCATTGGCGGATTGGCTTTGGATGATATCGCACGCGAAGCACTAACTAAGCACTGGCGTTCGTTTGAAGCACCACGCAATGTGAAACCATTATTGCCAGAAGGTGGTATTTACCAATGGAAACGTCGCGGCGAAGGTCACTTGTGGAATCCACAAACTGTTCACTTGTTACAACAAGCTTGTCGTAACAATGACTACGAATCATTTAAAAAATATTCTGCATTAATCAATAACCAAAAAGAAGCAATGTTTACGCTTCGCGGATTATTGGATTTTGCAAAACATAGAAACTCAATTTCTATTGACGAGGTAGAACCAGCAAGCGAAATTTTGAAACGCTTTGCTACTGGAGCGATGTCTTTCGGTTCTATTTCACACGAAGCACACAGCACATTAGCTATTGCAATGAACCGCATCGGTGGTAAATCCAATACTGGTGAAGGTGGTGAGGATGAAATCCGTTACCAAAAGTTACCAAATGGAGACTCAATGCGTTCGGCAATCAAACAAGTAGCTTCTGCACGTTTTGGTGTTACATCAAACTACTTGACTCAAGCCGATGAGATCCAAATCAAAATGGCGCAAGGTGCTAAACCAGGGGAAGGTGGTCAATTACCAGGACACAAAGTTGACGATTGGATCGCTAAAACACGTCACTCTACGCCAGGTGTAGGTCTTATATCTCCGCCTCCACACCACGATATTTACTCTATCGAGGATTTAGCACAATTGATTTTCGATTTGAAAAATGCCAATCGCGATGCACGTATCAATGTGAAATTGGTATCGAAAGCAGGTGTAGGCACAATTGCTGCTGGTGTTGCGAAAGCGCACTCTGATGTAATCTTGATTGCAGGATACGACGGCGGTACTGGAGCTTCTCCTATCAGCTCAATCAAACACGCAGGTCTTCCTTGGGAACTTGGTTTGGCTGAAGCGCACCAAACATTAGTGCAAAATAAACTACGTAGTCGAGTTGTATTACAAGCAGACGGTCAAATGAAAACTGGTCGGGACTTAATCATCGCAACTTTATTGGGTGCTGAAGAATGGGGTGTGGCTACAGCGGCATTAATTGCTGGCGGATGTATTATGATGCGCAAATGTCATTTGAATACGTGTCCAGTAGGTGTTGCCACGCAAGATCCTGAATTGCGTAAACTTTTCTCTGGAAAACCAGAAGATATCGTGAATTTGTTTCATTTCTTGGCAGAAGAAATGCGTGAGATTATGGCTCAATTAGGATTCCGTACTATCAATGAAATGGTAGGTCGCGCACAATTCTTGAAAAAACGCGAAGATGTAGGGCATTGGAAAGCTGCCAAAGTAGATTTCTCAGGAATCTTACACGTAGCACGCAACGAAGTTGGTCAATCTCTTTATAATACCGAAGAACAAGATCATGGCATGAGCATGATCCTAGATTGGGGATTGTTAAAACAAGCTAAAGATGCTTTAGATATTAAAACTCCAGTATTCGGAACATTTATCGTAAAAAATACGGATCGTACAATCGGAACTTTACTTTCAAACGAAATATCAAAAATTTATGGTTCGGAAGGTTTGCCTGACAATACAATCAACTTCAAATTTGAAGGTTCTGCTGGTCAATCATTCGGAGCATTTAATACAAAAGGTATTTCATTCGAATTAGAAGGTGAAGCGAACGATTACGTAGGTAAAGGTTTATCAGGTGCACAATTAGCAATTTATCCTGCTAAAGAAAGCACGTTAACACCTCACGAAAACATTATTATTGGTAACGTAGCCTTATATGGCGCGACTTCAGGTCACTTGTTTATCAATGGTATGGCTGGCGAGCGTTTTGCAGTTCGTAACTCGGGAGCTACGGCAGTTGTTGAAGGAATCGGAGACCACGGATGTGAATATATGACTGGTGGCCATGCTTTAATCTTAGGTGGCACAGGTAGAAACTTCGCAGCAGGTATGAGTGGTGGTATAGCCTGGATTTATGACATCAATGGTAATTTCAAAGAAAATTGCAACCAAGAAATGGTGGATCTTGACCCACTTGAAACTGAAGATGAAACTGAAATCATCGCGCTATTAAAACGTCATGTGAATTTGACAAAAAGCGCGAGAGCATCATATATCTTAGAGAATTGGACTACCGAAAAGAACAGATTCATCAAGGTATTCCCTCGTGAATATAAAAATGTGTTATTGAAAAAAATGGTTGTAGCTTAATTAAAGAGGAAATAAAATCATGGGAAAAGCAACTGGATTTTTAGAATTCGATAGGGTACTTCCTCAAAAAGAGGCTGTAGAAAATAGAAAACAAAATTACCAAGAATTTGTACACACTTATTCTGACGAGCAATTGAACAATCAAGCTGCACGTTGTATGAACTGTGGTATTCCATTCTGTCACTCAGGATGTCCTCTTGGAAATGTCATTCCTGAATTTAACGATGCTGTGTATGACGGCAAATGGGAAGAAGCATACAATATATTATCATCAACTAATAACTTTCCAGAGTTTACAGGCCGTATTTGTCCTGCGCCATGCGAGTCCGCATGCGTATTGGGTATCAACAAAAATCCTGTAGCCATTGAGGAAATCGAAAAACATATCATTGAGATTGCGTACAAAAAAGGCTATGTACAACCTAATAAGTCTGCAATAAAAACTGGTAAAAAAGTTGCTGTTGTTGGTGGCGGTCCTGCTGGACTTGCTGCTGCAGCACAGTTAAACAAAGCAGGTCACGATGTTGTTGTGTACGAACGTGATGACAAAGTTGGCGGATTATTGCGCTATGGAATTCCTGATTTCAAATTAGATAAATCGGTTATCGACAGACGCGTGGACGTAATGAAAGAATCGGGAATTGAATTCCGTACAAATGCAGAAGTTGGTAAAAACGTACCAGCATCTGAATTGGATCAATATGATGCTGTAGTATTGTCTGGAGGTTCTACAATTCCTCGTAATTTGAATATCCCTGGACGCGAACTAAAAGGCGTTTACTATGCAATGGAGTTCTTGAAACAACAAAACCAACGTGTAGGTAAATCTCCTATCGAAACAGAAGAAATCTTAGCTACTGGCAAAAATGTATTGGTAATCGGTGGCGGTGATACTGGATCTGACTGCGTAGGTACTTCAAACAGACACGGTGCTAAATCCGTGACACAGTTTGAATTGATGCCGCAACCACCACAATCTCGTTCAGCTGCTATGCCTTGGCCGACTTATCCGATGTTGTTAAAAACAACGACTTCGCACGAAGAAGGATGTCAAAGACATTGGAGTATCAGCACCAAAGAATTCTTAGGAGACGGAAACGGTAATCTTCGCGCTGCTTTAGTTGTTGATTTGGAATGGGAAACTGACGCTTTAGGCAGACCTACGAAATTCAAAGAAGTTGAAGGTTCTCAACGTGAAATTCCTTGCGAATTGGTAACATTAGCGATGGGATTCTTACACCCACAATATGATGGACTTTTACAACAATTAGGCATCGCATTGGATGAAAGAGGAAACGTGAAAGCTGTAGAAGGTTCTTACCAAACTAGTGCAAGCAAATATTTCGCTGCTGGCGATATGCGTCGCGGTCAATCATTAGTAGTATGGGCGATTTCAGAAGGTCGCGAATGTGCGCGGAAAGTGGATGAATTCTTAATGGGTTCGACGGTATTAGAAAGTAAAGAAGCTGTCTATACATATGCATAGAAACTAATCATCATCTATATTTTTTTAATATTCCCTTTTATTACATTCGTAAAAAAGGGAATTATTTTTTTAAAGTATTTTTCAATAAAAATTATTCAGAATCAAGTTTTATACCCCATTAAACATTAAACCCGTACTTTATTTTAAAAATTAAAAAACACTTCTAAATCTTACATTAATAATGTAATTTTATTAGAAATATCATCTACACATGAAGCGGCTTCTTAATTATTGGAATAAAATTAAGAACATAGGAAAGGATTCATCCTTATCTTTGTATAATATTAAGGTGCTTAATAATATTAATGCTGCGTCATTTATTTTTATACTTGTTTCATTCTCCTATGCTGTTCTAAATTTCTTTCAAGGAAGACCCTTATTGACAACGATCAATCTATCTATAACACTAAATCTTACTACAGTATTAATACTTAATCATTACAGAAAATATGATTTAGCAAAAATCGTATTATTGTTCTTCAATGCTTTTTCTCTCACTTTATCAGGATTTATTTATAAAAACCAATCAGAACTCTACTTACTAAGTGTACTGATAGCCATTACACTTATTTATAGAAATAGAAGTATCCAAATAATATCGAGTGTTATTTTAAGTGCAATATTTATTGCTATTAAATTTGTTCCGTATCCATTTGAGGTCGACTTACCCGTACAGCCCGAACGAACAATTTTAAATGTATGTGGAGGATTATTCTGTTTGATTTACATCATAATGATACAATACAATGCCCAAATTTCGACTAATAGAATAATACGCAAACAACATTTATTAGTTCAGAAAAACAATCAAAACATGAAAAAGATCCTAACGATTATCGCTCATGATGTACGTGCTCCTTTAGGATCAATTCAAAATTTGCTTTTTCTTTATAAAGAAAAGATTATTTCAAGAGAAATAGCTACTGACACTTTTGAATCTATAAATGATCGATTAACGAATCTTGACAGCACACTTGTCGAATTATTAAATTGGAGCTCCACAAGTCTGCGTCGCTCTCGGGTCGAGCCAAAAGACATTAAATTAATTGAAGCCATAGATCATTTATGTGTATTCTTAAAATCACAATTTGAAAATAAAAACTTACAAATACTGACCGATATTCCAAGTGATTTAAGTGTATTTGCAGATCCAGATCATTTAAATATTATAGTTCGAAACCTACTGAACAATGCAATTAAGTTTTCACACAATGAGGGTAAAATTGTGCTGTCTGCTAGTCAGGAAAATGATCAAATAAGATTGAAAATTCAAGATTATGGTATTGGAATTTCGGCAGAAAAAATGAAGAATTTTTTCGAAACTATTCAAACACCCAATTTAGGAACAGCAGGTGAGAGAGGCACTGGCTTTGGACTCGTACTTGTAAATGATCTTATCCAACAGAATAATGGCCATATCACTTTAAAAAGTAAATTAGGTGAAGGTTCAACTTTCATTATATTGCTACCAAAAAGTAAGGCTTTACAGCAGACAAATGTTTTAGTAACATTATAGGACACCATCTCTGTTGGAAAAAGGATCAGATAATAATAATAAAAAGAAATATAATCTACTAGATTAGTATATTTTCATTTTTTATAGCGCAATTCATACGATTTACGTATGTTTGTACTTAATTAAGAATTAATCTAAAGAGTACTTTGGGCGAAATTTTACTTCATATTCTAGTACCGCTTGTCATTTTTGGCTTCATCGCTTTGTTCACGCTATTTGCTGTGTATGCAGAGCGTAAAATTGCAGGTTTTGTACAAGATAGACTTGGCCCAATGGAAACTGGAAAATACGGCTTATTACAAACTTTTGCCGACATTCTTAAACTCCTTCAGAAAGAATTGATAAACCCTTCTGCTGCAGATAAAATATTATTTGCTGCTGCGCCAGTCGTTATTTTTGTAGCTGTATTTATTGGGTATTCCGTAGTACCTTGGGCGCCTGACTTTATTCCTGCAAATACAAACACAGGACTCTTCTTCATCATGGCTGTAGTATCTATCGATGCGTTAGGCATCTTGATGGCGGGGTGGGGTTCTAATAACAAATACTCTTTATTGGGTTCAATTCGCGCCATCGCGCAAATGGTATCGTATGAAATTCCGGTAGGATTATCTTTAATCGCTGCAGTGATGATTACACAAACCTTAAATCTAAACGCAATCGCATTCAATCAAGGAATTCTCAGTACAGAAAGTATTCATTTCCTAGGATTTTGGGATGTTTCTGAGATTGGTGGAATATTCGCTTGGAATATATTTCAAGCTCCTCATTTGATTGTTGTTTATGTCATCTTTTTTGTGGCTACACTCGCAGAATGTAATCGTGCTCCGTTTGATATTCCAGAGGCTGAATCGGAACTGATTGGTGGTTTTCATACAGAATATGGTGGTATTCGCTTTGCCTTTGTATTCTTAGCGGAATATGCCATGATGTTTTTGGTGGCTATGCTTGGTGTAGTTATATTTTTAGGCGGATGGAATACCCCCTTACCAAATATTGGTGCTTTAAAATTGGCAGATTGGACAACAGGTTTAGTTTGGGGTATTTTTTGGACTTTTGCAAAATCATTGACCATAGTAGGTATTCAAATGTGGATTCGTTGGACTTTACCTCGTTTTAGAGCAGACCAACTAATGAACTTATGTTGGAAAGTGATGATTCCAATTGCTTTTGCCTGCATGGCAATATCAGGATTGTGGCGCATATTAGTAATGAATTAAGTTGATTTTAAAAACAACAATACACGGCTTTGCGACAGCGGTAAAAGGATTACTTTTGACCGTAGGTCACCTCTTTGGAGCGAAGAAATCACGTGAAACACGCGATATTCGCCAAGCTGACTATTTTGAGAAACAAGAAGGTGTTACTACAGTGCAGTTTCCACACGAGAAAATGCCAATTCCTGAGGTAGCACGTTATCAATTAGACGTCGAAATAGATGATTGCATCGTGTGTGATTTGTGCGCAAAAGCTTGTCCTGTGGATTGTATAACTATAGAATCTATAAAATCACCTGAGGCAATAGGAAAAACATCGGACGGCAGTGTAAAACGTCTGTACGCCGCGCAGTTTGATATTGACATGGCCAAATGTATGTATTGTGGATTATGTACTGTGGTATGTCCGACAGAATGTATCACAATGACCAATCAATACGATCGAAGCACGACAAAATTAACAGATTTGATCTATGATTTCGGTGAAATGACCGATGATGAAATAACCAAACGTAAAAAAGAATGGACACGTTTCCAAGCTGACAAGGAGGCAGCGAAAAAGAAATAATGAATCTAGAAGTATTTCTTTTTTATGCTTTTGCAGCTTTAGCAATAGGTTCTTCGCTTTTAGTAGTGAGTTTGAAAAATACCGCACGTGCTTTATTCTTGTTCTTCATAACTTTATTTGCGATGGCCGGATTGTTCTTATTTGCTTTAGCGGATTTTGTGGCAATCACGCAAATTATGGTATATGTAGGGGGTGTTTTGATTTTAATGATTTTTGCTTTTATGCTGTCAAACAAAGAGCTATTGGCAGATTTACAGCAGATTTCAGGCTCTTTTATAAGTATGCCGAGTTGGCAATCCTTATTACTAGCTTTAGGATTTTTTAGCGTTATTTTACTTGGCTTGAAAGAATGGAATTATGACATGCCCGAATGGATAATGAGTAATATCAAATCCGGTGATGTCATCTCGCCCAACGATAACAATATACATCAATTGGGCATCAAGTTCATGACACAATACGTGTTGCCATTTGAGGTAATTTCTATATTCTTGTTAATGGCACTTATTGGTGCAGCACATTTATCCAGAAAGGAGGATACGCAATGATTACGTTGACACATTTTTTGGTGGTAAGTGCTTGTATTTTTTGCATCGGACTGTACACGGTTTTAGCTAAACGCAACGCTATCATGATTTTAGTCGGCATTGAATTGATGATTAATGCAGCTATTCTGAATTTTGTAGCTTTCAGCAAATACGATAAAATCAATTACGGTGGACAAGTGTTTGCCTTATTCGCTATTGTATTAGCAGCTGCTTCTGTTGCCGTAGGATTGGCAATAATTCTCAACGTGTACAGACACTACAAAACCATTAACCCTGATAATATTACGGATCTAAGAGATTAATGCACTATCTACTTAACATATCGCCCATTACAGCAAGTATGCTAGTCGTGCTTTTGCCTTTCGTTGCCTTTATCATTCAGGGAATATTGGGTAAGAAGTCCACTTCTGGTATATTTTCATTAGTTGCTATCGTACTGAGTACAATTTTATCTGGTCTTTTTGTTTTTGCAGAGGTGTGGAATAGTACGCCCTTGCAAGCAGATTATACGTGGTTTACAATTGGTGAAAAGACATTCAGCATTGGGGTATTATTGAATAATTTGACGGTTTTAATGCAGTTTATTGTATGCATTATTGCATTGCCAGTTCATATTTATTCCAAATCCTACATGAAAGGTGATGCAGGTTTACATCGTTATTGGATGTATTTGAGTTTGTTCTGCTTTGCTATGTTGGGTTTGACCATTTCCAAAAATCTACTTGTCATGTACATTTTCTGGGAATTGGTGGGTTTTGCGTCTTACTTGTTAATTGGATTTTGGTTTACCAAGGAATCTGCCGTACAAGCAAACAAAAAAGCCTTTTTGATCAATAGAATTGGAGATTTGGGATTTTTAATCGGTCTAGCCATTCTATTCAGCACCTTTGGAACATTAGATTTAGTTGAAATATTAGGAAAAGACGGGTTATTCTTTCAAGGTATCATTGATACTAATTCGGGATTAATATCCGCAGCAGGAATTTGTTTCTTCTTAGGAGCTATGGCAAAATCAGCACAATTTCCGCTACATCTTTGGCTGCCTGATGCAATGGAAGGGCCAACTTCTGTTTCATCTTTAATTCACGCAGCGACCATGGTTGCTGCAGGGGTATTTTTATTGAGTTCGATTTTTCCATTATTCAACGGAACGGTTTTACTTATTATCACAATCATAGGCACTATAACGGCTATAACTTCCGCTATTTTTGCGTTAGCACAATACGATATCAAAAAAGTATTAGCATTCTCTACTATTTCACAATTAGGCTATATGATAGTGGCTGTAGGGATTAGCGCATGGGATGCGGGTATGTTTCACTTATCAACACACGCCTTTTTCAAATGTCTATTATTCTTGAGTGCAGGTGCAGTTATCCACGAAATGGCGCATTTGAAAGCACATAACAATCTAGATTTTGACCCACAGGATTTGCGTAATATGGGCGGACTTCGTCAATATATGCCAAAGACATTTGTGATGATGGCTATTGCTTCATTGGCATTGGCAGGATTTCCATTGACTTCAGGATTTCTGTCGAAAGACGCCATTGTGATTTCTGCTTTCGAATGGGCAATACAGCAAGGAGGAGTCGCTATTATGATTCCAATTGTTCTGGTGCTTGTCAGCATTCTAACGGCATTCTACATTGGAAGATTAATTTTCAAAGCATTCTTTGGAACCTTACGAGTTGATGTTGGTGATAAAGCACATTTGCATGAGGCGCCAAAAACAATGCTGATCCCAATGGCTTTCTTAGCTGTTTGTTCTTTATTTATTGTATTTTCTTGGAATCCCTTTTCGTATGCGAATGCTGCAATTTTAAACGGATTAGTTGTAAATTATACGTTCCCTGAGATTCACGCTTTACATACAATAATTCCAATTGTATTGACCGCTACTGCTATAATTAGTTGGTGGATTGGTTACAATTGGTATGTAAAAGGCAAGTATCCTTTGAATGCGAATAGCAGTTGGATTCATTTTACTCAAAATCAATTTGATATGAATGAATGGATGATGAAAACTTTCGTCAATCCAACGTTGAAAATCGGAAAAATCAGTTTTTGGTTTGATAAATACATCGTGGATGGCATCGTGAATGGCTCAGCTTATATTACTCGCCAAGTCAGTGCTTTGATAACATGGATTGATAAATACATTGTCGACGGTATCGTGAATGGCGTTGCTAGCTTAGCATATGAATTTGGAAATGCACTACGCACATTTCAGAATGGTCGTTTACAAAGTTACTTGGGACTCACGATGACTGTGGTTTTGATTGGAATAATTTATTTGATATTAAAATAAAATGGGATTACTCTCACTACTCATATTTTTGCCATTGCTTGCAACAGCTTTAATTTTACTGTTGCCTGCGACTATGCGCCAAAGCTATAAGTATATTGCTTTGGGAATTACGGTTGTCCAATTTGTGCTGTCGGGTTGGTTGTATAGCCAATTTGATAATGCTGCTACAGGAATTAATCAAATCAATGGCTTTCAATTCGTGGAACAACTTCCTTGGATACGTTTGGATTTGGGCAGTTTAGGTCAATTAGAAATTGATTACTTCCTTGGCGTAGATGGTGTATCGCTTCCATTATTGGTATTGAGTGCTTTTGTCATGCTAATGGCCATTGGGGCTTCTTGGAATGTGACGAAGAGTTCAAAAGGCTATTTCTCTCTGCTGATGCTTTTAAATATGGCGGTAATGGGGATTTTCTGTGCATTGGACTTTTTCCTTTTCTACATCTTCTACGAAGTAATGTTGCTTCCATTATATTTCCTAATCGGGATTTGGGGAGGTGCAAATCGTGAATATGCAGCCATTAAGTTCTTTATATATACGCTATTTGGTTCAGTATTCATGCTGCTAATCATCGTAGGTTTATATTTCTCCGTCATTAACCCAGAAACTGGCGCACATACGTTCAACATGTTGCATATGATGAATCCTAACAATTATGTGGATGGTTCATTCTTTGCATACTTGAATAATTATTACGAAGTATTGGGGATACCAGCACGTATGTTGGGCTTTATCGTCTTATTTATTGCTTTTGCAATCAAAGTTCCCATCGTTCCATTGCATACGTGGCTACCTGATGCACACGTGGAAGCACCTACTCCAGTTTCCATTATACTTGCGGGTATTTTGTTAAAAATCGGAGGATACGGTATTATCCGTGTCTGTTTGAGTATATTTCCAGATGCAGCGGTTGACGCCAATTGGTGGTTAGGATTAATAGGTGTGATCTCTATTTTATATGGTGCTCTAAATGCCATAGCACAAAAAGATTTAAAGCGTTTAATCGCTTATTCTTCTGTTTCGCATATGGGCTTTGTACTTTTAGGTGTTGCCTCCTTAACTGCTGAAGGTATTTCAGGTGCGTTATTCCAAATGCTTTCACATGGTTTCTTATCAGCAGCTTTATTCTTTTTAGTAGGAGTCATTTACGACCGTGTACACGACAGAAATATCTATAATTTCCGTGGATTAGCTACACATATGCCAGCTTATACAGGATTTGTTGCTGTAGCTTTCTTTGCCTCATTAGGCTTACCTGGTTTCTCTGCATTCATCGGTGAAGCGTTTGTGATTATCGGAACATTCAATGCTGAATCAGTTGGTACTGGTGTACCTCGCTGGATGGCAATTGCGGGTTCGGTAGGTATTCTATTAAGTGCAGCGTATTTATTATGGACTTTGCAACGTATGTTTTTTGGACTAACACGTTTCAAAGGTGGCGAAGATTGGGCTTTAGCTTTGACGGATGTCAGTGCACGTGAGCGTATCATCCTGTTCCCTACTTTGGCATTAGCGTTATTATTAGGAATCATGCCTTCATTGGTTTTTGACAAAATGAACGCAACGGTTCTTAATTTAGTTTCATTGGTTACACAGTATCTATAATGCAAGATATCAATATACAATTACCGAGCATACTTGACCAGGTTATCCAATCTATTCCGGCTTTCAAAGCGGAGTTGGCTTTGATATTTGCTTTCTTGGGAAGTATTATAGCGACTTTGTTTTTGGATAAAATTTGGAAGCAGAGTTCTTTTGTTATCACAATAATCGGTATTGTTACATCATTAATTCTCTCTACACAACAATTAGGAGCACCACAGAGTGGATTTTTTGGAATGCTCATAATTGACGATTTTTCGGTATACGCTAGAGGAATTATTCAAGTTGCATTATTGATCTGTATCATCTTTATACAACAAAATTTTCAGCATAAAAAGTTTGGCAAAAACTTAGGTGATGTGTACAGTATATTGCTTGCTGCAGCTTTAGGGATGAATATTTTGACAATGACGAGCAATTGGTTGTTGGCATTCATTGCTATTGAGACCGTTTCGATAAGCTCGTATATTTTGGTGGGTTATTTTTCGGAAAACAAAAAGCAGTCAGAAGCTTCGATGAAATATGTGCTTTTCGGATCTGTTTCCGCTGCTGTTATGCTTTACGGTTTATCCTTAATATATGGATTTACAGGAAATTTAGATTTCACGTCATTCGAACATATTCAAGGATTAATAGAAGCACCGAAAATATTATTATCCATAGCATTGCTGTTTATGTTTGTGGGAATAGGTTTCAAATTGAGTTTTGTGCCTTTCCACATGTGGGCACCAGATGTGTACGAAGGTGCACCTACTCCTATCACAACATTCTTATCTACAGTACCTAAAATTGGGGCTTTAGTTTTATTAGCACGCCTTTTTGAAGAATGGACATCTACATCATTCTTCTTCTCAGAATTGGTGTTGATTCTAGTTAGTGTGGCTTCTATCGTAACCATGCTTGCTGGTAATTTGATTGCTTTACGTCAGTCGAATATCAAACGTATGATGGCGTATTCTTCCATCGGTCATACGGGATTTTTGTTGATGGCATTAGTCGGTAATTTAGCTTCTGAACCACAAGTATTATTGTTTTACATTGCTGTTTATACGATTATGAATTTGGCTGTTTTCGGGCTAATTGATGTGTTAGAGCAAAAAACAGGTTCTGCGCAATTAGAGAATTATCAAGGCTTGGGTAAACAATTTTCTATACTTTTTAGTGTTTTTACGCTATTAGGCATTTCATTAGTCGGTCTACCTCCTACTGCGGGATTTGTGGGTAAACTTTTTGTTTTTACTTCCATTTTCGATTTATTCCAATTCAATAATAATCGTTATTATTTGATATTATTGGTTGTCGGAGCTTTGACTTCGGTGATTTCGCTATTCTATTATTTCAAAATACCTTTATTTGCATTCTTACGCAAAGGAGATGAAATAAAGATTATATCAACAAAATCCACGCAGATTGTCTACATAATTTCTATACTATTGGGAATTTCTACGTTGGTATTGGGCATATTTCCAAATATACTTTTGACATTATTTAAATAAATACCGTTTAACATATTAGGAATAAGTAATACATTTGTAGCATATATGACAAAATATAACGCTATAGTAATTACACCTGTTAAAAATTCACTAGAAAACACTTTAGTGACTATTAATAGTATAAAAAATAGTAATCTAAATGTTGATTATTATGTATATGACGATTACAGCGAGCCAGAAATGTCTAAGCAACTACAATCAAAAGCTACTGAATTAGGTTATCAGTATATCCATCTTTCTTCTTTGACAAATACTCCGTCACCAAATTATTTTACAGTACTAAAAGATGCGCAAAAGAAGAGTATTCAACAGCAACTTCCACTCATTATTGTTGAGTCAGATGTAGAGGTTAATACAGACACTTTTGAAAAATTATTGAACTATCATCAAGCAAACACAACCGCAGGAATGATAGGTGCGATTACCGTAGATTATGATGGGAAAATTAACTTTCCATATCTCAAATTTAAAGACAGCAAAGAAAAAATTATCGAAACCAATAGAAGCTTAAGTTTTTGCTGCACATTCCTAAGTCTGGAATTTTTAGAGAAATTTAGTTTCGAAAACTTGGATCAAAGTAAAGATTGGTTTGATACGAGTATTTCTTACGCTTCTGTTGAAAATGGTTTTAAGAATTATGTACTTGTTGACACTCCAGTCTTGCACAAACCGCATGGTAGTAGACCTTGGAAACAATTAAAATACACTAATCCCTTAAAATATTATTGGTTAAAATTCACGAAAAGAAGAGATAAAATCTAACCATATGTTTATCCACTCTCCCGATGAATTAAGTTATCAGCATGGAGTTCCTTTTGTCATTTGGTGCTATTGGGAAGGAGCAGAAATGTCTCCTAATAGAAAGATTTCCTTTGAATATTTAGTCAAAAACATTGAAGTTCCTGTTGCACTTATCACACCTGACAATTTAGAACTATTTATCAAATCTGATCAGCCCCTACCCGACGCATTTGATTACATTAGTGTCGTGCATCGATCAGATTATGTAAGAGCATATCTTATGCATCATTATGGAGGAGGTTGGCATGATATTAAGGCGACATTAGTGTCTTATTCATCCGTTTGGAATGAGTTTATAGATCCGAAAGTTTGGATTATCGGTCGCAAAGAGATCGAAAAAGGTGCTGCAAGAATAGTAGATGAAAGTGGAAATTATATCCCAGACCATTACCAAAATTTAATAGCTGTTCCTTCTTGGGTAGCAAGACCTAATACGCTACTATCTAAGGAAATTTTATTAGGTATAGAAAATATTTTAGAGCGAAATTTGGAATCTTTGAAACAAAACCCAGCGATTCACCCAAGAGAGAAAAAGCTTCCGAAGGGAAATATTTTTAAAAGGTTATTTAATATTATAAAATTTAAATACCAAAAAAGATCTACCAAGTATCCGCTTGAATGGACATTATTTGGCAATGTTTTTCATCCAAAAATACTTAAGTACAATCAGCATATTTCTTTTAACTTACCTCTAGATAAGGAAAAAAATGCCGGAATATACCACAGGAGTTAAGTGAAGTTTAGGAAAAAAGATTTATTAATTTAGATAAAGATCTATTTTTACGCAGAGGACCATTTAGATATTTTTTGAAATATTCACTATGATGTTGATTTAAATAGTCTATTTCAGCATTCTTCTTTTCTTTAGACATACTTTTACGACGCGAAGTCGTATGAATTCTGTAATAAAATCCTACAAAAGGAAGTTGAATTACTTTTCCACCATCTTTTAAGATCTTAATCCAAAACTCCCAATCTTCACGCACCAAAACCTTATTCTCGGTATAGCCGTTTACACGTTCCCAATCCGATTTTCGAAATACTG